>Ga0265298_10001890_pt1 | contig 30393 bp, 19 predicted proteins | sample AusTroGonzalo_MG_3_FD_193486 | JGI IMG/M metagenome (GOLD analysis project Ga0265298, IMG submission 193486) | Bovine rumen microbial communities from tropical cattle in Woodstock, Queensland, Australia - Gonzalo_01 | ecosystem: Host-associated > Mammals > Digestive system > Stomach > Rumen ...
TGGACAAGCTCGCCGGCATATTCCGCTACCTCACCGAGAAATACGGCGAGTCGGTTCCCTGCGACATCCAGCTCGTGAGGACCAAGGCCGAGTTCTCGCCGGAGCTGCTGCGCGAGGCAATCGACGCGGGAACGGACGCGTTCATCGTGTCCATACCGGAGACGGAGAATACCGCGCGGCTCCTTGCGGACGTCGACACGCCCACGATCGTCATGGACATCCCGGCCGAACCGCTCGGCGGGCGCACGCGCAACCTCGTCTTCATCCGCAACTCGAGCGACGAGATCGGACGCGAGGCGGCGCGCTACTTCATCGGACAGGGCGTGGCGCGCTCGTACGCGTTCCTGCACTCCGTCGGCTCGGACGGCGCGCCAGTAGACTGGAGCGTGTCGCGGTGCAACGCGTTCCGAGAGACGCTGCGCGACAGCGGACTCTGGTGCACCGAGATCTTCGGTCCGGACGAGGCCGCGAAGCTCAAGCGCCCCGCCGCCGTGCTCGCAGCGAACGACGACTGCGCGTTCAAGCTCGTGGAGCGGCTCAGGTCGAGGCGTCTGAGGATACCGCAGGACGTCGCCGTGCTCGGAGTGGACAACGACGCGCTCCTCTGCGAGAACTCGCACCCGCGCCTATCGTCCGTCCAGCCCGACTTCGAGCGCGAGGGCTACATGGCCGCGAAGACGATAGACGAAATGCTCGGCGGGAAGGCCCCAGAGGAGCACATCGTGTTCGTCGGCGTAAAGTCAGTCGTCCGCCGAGAGTCTACAGCGGAGCTCTCGCACGCCGGACGGCTCGTGCAGAAGGCCGTGGCCTTCATCGACCGCAACGCGACGAAGGGAATCGGGGTGAGGGACGTCGTCGCGCACCTCAAGTGCTCGCGCCGCCTCGCCGACCTGCGCTTCCGCGAGCTCCAGGGGCGCACTATCCTGGAGGCGATCACGGAGCGGAGGCTGGACGAGGTCAAGCACATGCTGCTGGCGACGAACGACAGGATGGACGAGATCGCGTCAGTCTGCGGGTACCCGAACTCGACATACCTCAAGAACCTCTTCAAGAAACGCTTCTCGATGTCCATGAGCGACTTCCGTCGCCAAGGCCGCACCACATGACATGTCCAGCCGCGTGAAATGAAAACCGCGCTCGAGCTCTTCGCCTCGCGCTTCGCGCCCCCCGCCCTGGAGAATGGCGGGGCAGTGTCCGTCTCGTCCCTCACCGGCTCCGCGGACGCATTCCTCGCGCTCGCCCTCGCGGGGGAGGCGCGCTTCGTCCTCGCCGTGACGCCAGGCCTTCCCGACGCAGACCGCCTTGCCGACGACCTGCGCCTGCTCGCCCCGCGCGAGGCGCGCGCCGTGCGCATCCTCGAGTTCCCTCCCCTTCTCGGCGGAGACAGGAACGCGCTCGGCGTGAGGCTCAAGACCCTCTCGGCCATAAAGGCGTGGAGCCTCTCGCCCTACCCCTGCGTCGTCGTCGCCGCATACCCCGCGCTCGCGACCCCGATGCCGGCGGGCGACGTTCCCGCGGTGACGCTCGGCGCCGCGCCCGTGAAGTTCGCGGACGTCTGCAGGAAGCTCTCGGAAATCGGATACAACAGGGTGCCGACGGTGGAGCGGGCGGGAGACTTCTCCGTCCGCGGCGGGATAGTCGACGCATGGAGCCCGGGCGAGGAGTTCCCGGTCCGCGCCGAGTTCTTCGGCGACGAGCTCGAGAGCCTCCGCCACTTCGACGCGGCGACGCAGCGCTCGATCGAGCGGATAGACTCCGCGACGCTCCTCCCCGCGAGCGAAGGCGTGGCGGAGGACGTTCCGACGCGCTCGCTCTTCGACTTCCTTCCGGCGGACTCGGCGCTTCTCGCGCTGGAGCACAACGAGTACAGCCTCGGCGAGGCAAAAGGCGCGCCCGCGGGGATTCCGCACCAAAGCTTCGCCACGGCAGTCTACACGGGCGATCCGGCGCCAAGGGGCGTTCCGACGTATCCGTTCCAGACTAGCCCGCTGCCAGGCTTCGCCGAACTCGGCGCGGACGAGGCGCACCATCCGGAACTGTTCGACGCCGCAAGAAGGCGCCTCGACCAGCACATAGCCGCAGCGGAAAAGCGCGGGGACGCAATCCTGCGCCTCGACGACCTCTCCGGCGGCTTCGAGCTCGCACCGGTCTCTAGCGCGGCCACGCCGCGCGAAAGCACCAAGCACAAGTGCCGTAGGCACGAAAGCACTAGCGCCGAAGGCGCGAAAGCACTCCTCGTAGTCACCAAATCCGACCGCGTCTTCGCGAAGAAGAAAACGCACGCGCGCGGCACAAACGCCGCGCTATCGCAGGGCGCGCGCATCAGCGACTTCGACGAACTCGAGCCAGGCGAGTACGTGGTGCACGTAGACTACGGCGTCGGCAAGTTCATCGGCTCCTCGGAGATCCTCGTCGGCGGCAAGCGCAGCGAGGTCTTCACGATCGAGTACGCGGACGGCGCGAAGCTGCACGTCCCGGCGGCGCACGCGCACCTGCTCTCGCGCTACGTCGGCGTGCGCGGCGAGGCGGTGAGGCTGCACAGGCTCGACGGAAAGCGCTGGGCGAAGGACAAGGCGGACGCGCAGAAGGCGGTGACGGACCTTGCGGCCGCCCTTCTCGAGACGCAGGCGCGGCGCGAGCTCGCGCCGGGGTTCGCGTACGACGTGAATTGCGACGGACTCGACGCGTTCGAGGCTGCGTTCCCGTACGAGGAGACGCCGGACCAGGAATCCGCGATTGCCGCGATAAAGAAGGACATGTCGGCGCAGAAGCCGATGGACCGCCTGATCTGCGGCGACGCCGGATACGGCAAGACCGAGGTCGCGATGCGCGCGGCGTACATCGCGGCGCTGAACGGAAAGCAGACCGCCGTCCTCGCACCGACAACCGTGCTCGCCGAGCAGCATTTCGAGACCTTCACCTCGCGCTTCGACGGAACGCCAGTGCGGATAGAGTCCGTGTCGCGCTTCCAGACCTCCGGCACGCACAAGGGGACGTTCCGCCGCATCGCGACCGGCGCGTGCGACATCGTAATCGGCACCCACGCGATCCTGTCGTCGAAAATAGCGTTCCACGACCTCGGGCTCATCGTCATCGACGAGGAGCAGCGCTTCGGCGTCCGCCAGAAGGAGTTTTTGAAGCGCCTCAGGGCGACGGCGGACGTCCTTACGCTCTCCGCGACGCCGATTCCCCGCACGCTCTACCTCTCGATGACGGGCGCGCGAGACCTCTCGCTCCTGCGCACCCCGCCGCGCGAGCGCGTGGCGGTGGAGACGAAGATCGTCCGCGACTCGCCCGAGGTGATCCGCACCGCAATCGGCGCAGAGCTCGCGCGCGGCGGGCAGGTGTTCTTCCTCCACAACCGCGTGACGACGATCGGGAAGGTCGAGAAGTACCTCGCGCAGATATGCCCGGAGGCGCGCGTAGTTGTGGCGCACGGACAGATGGACGCGCGCACGCTCGCGCGGAAGATGCGCGACTTCGAGCGCGGCAAGTACGACATACTGCTCTCGACGACGATAGTGGAGTCCGGAATCGACATCCCTCGCGCCAACACGATACTCGTCGACCACGCGGAGATGTTTGGGCTCGCGGACCTCTATCAGCTGCGCGGACGCGTGGGGCGCTCGGCGCGCGAAGGCCACGCGTACTTCCTCCTGCCCTCCGAGGGCCTCGTCGACTCCGACGCACGCGAGCGCCTTGCCGCGCTGAAGCGCCACGGCGGGTTCGGCTCTGGGTTCAACCTGGCGGTCAGGGACCTCGAGCTGCGCGGCGCGGGGAACCTGCTCGGCGCGCAGCAGTCGGGGCACATAGCGGCGGTTGGCTTCGGGCTCTACTGCCAGCTGCTGCAGCGCACCGTCGCGATGATGAAGGGGGAGAAGGTCGCGGAGTTCGTGGAGGTAAAGCTGAACCTCGACTTCATAGACCTGTCGCCCGCGAGCGAGGACGAAGACTCGGCGGCGGCGCTTCCGTACGGATACGTCGAGGAGGACGTGCAGAGGATGAGCTTCCTGAAGCGCTTCGCGGAGGCGACGGACGAGAAAGTCGTCGCCGCGCTCTCGGACGAGCTCGAGGACCGGTTCGGGCCCCTTCCGCCGGCGGCGAAGCGGCTCGTCGCGCTTGCGCGCCTCCGCGTCAGATGCGCCGCGGAGCGGATATGCAACATCGACGTGCGCGAAGGACGGGCGGTCTTCTACCGCGTCGGCAAGCGCGACGTTGCGTTCGTCCGCGACCTTAGGGGGAAGACGGCCGACCGCAAGCTGAAGGAGCTCTACGGCTTCGTCTCCGGCCATTCCTCGAAGGACGGCACCAAGAAGTAGCTCTGCGCAGTGTCCGGGTCGAAATGATGAAATTGCACAACTTGCGCGACACCATGCGCAGGTAGTTTGTCAGATTTCGAGAAGTGACCCGCCTAACGTAGCGAAAACACAAGAAGGAGGTGCGTCATGAACTACAACAAAGCCATCATCGCAGCGGCGGTTGCCGCGCTCGTTTCGGCGTCCTGGGCGGGAATCCACAACGGCCTTCCCCCGATGGGACGGACTACGACAACTACGCATGTAGCAGTCCACCAAACCTCTTCGCACGGCGAGCCGCATCACGGCACAAGCGCAAGGGAGCCCCTGCACGAACACCACGAGCACCATGAGCCGCGCCATTCGGCGCCACCGAACATCCACGCGAAGATCAGGGCGGCTCGCATCGCCGACCTGAACGACGAAATCTGGAGGGCCAAGGCGCTGGAAAGCCCAATTAGCTGCTACTCCAACTACGGTTACGGCCAGACCACCGTCATTGCGCAGTCCTCACCGGCCGTAGTCGAGCAGAAGTCCATCACGATCTGCAACTCGAACGTGGTCATCAACCAGTAGCGGGGCGGCGGGGCGGAAACCCCGCCCCTACCTCTCGCTCCTGAGGGCAGGGTCGAGCCGGTCGCGAAGATAGTCCGCAAGGTGGTTGAAGACGAGCACGAGGACGAATATCGCGATCGTCGTGAAGGTCATCTCCCACCAGACGCCCTGCCACAGGCGCGCGCGTGCGTTGTTGATCATGACCCCCCAAGACGGCTCCCCCTGGACGCCTATGCCGAGGAACGATATGAACACCTCCGTCGAAACGGCGGACGGGAACCTGATCGAGAACTGGATGAGGATTATGTGCGCCACGTTCGGCAGTATGTGCCTGAACATTATGCGCATGTGCGAGTAGCCGAGGACCCGCGCCGCCTGCACGTACGCCCGGTCGCGGTGCTTCATCACCTCGGCTCGGACCGTACGGCACACCCCGACCCACGTCGTGAAGCCGATGCCCATGTATATGCCGACGAGTCCTTGCCCGACGACAAGGGAGATCGCGAGGATGAAGAGAAGCCCCGGCATGGACGCCACGGTGGCGCACAGCCAGACGACGAGGGAGTCAATCTTGCCGCCGAAATACCCTCCGAGAAGCCCGAGGACCACGCCGAGCGGAATCGCGATGAGCGAGGTCATTATGCCAACGTGGAAGGCTATGCGCGCCCCCTGCACGAGCCTCAGCCCCACGTCGCGCCCGAGGTTGTCCGTCCCGAGCCAGTGCTCCGCGCACGGCGGCATGTAGCGCCGCTCCGTGTCCACGACGTTGTACGCAGGCGTCACGTCCCTGTACCGCGCCACGCGGTACTGCACCTCGCCGAAGACGGCCGCCGCGAGGTACGCGGCGAGTGCGACGAGACAGAGCCTGACGGAAAGCTTCATGCCGTCCTGGCCCACCCTTCCGGAAGCGACTGGAGAACGATCTGCACCACCTGCTCGAGCGTCAGGTCGGAGGAGTCTATCTCGACCGCGCCGTCCGCCTTCCTAAGCGGGGCGTACTTGCGCGAGGAGTCTATCGCATCGCGCGCGAGGAGCGAGGCCTTGACCGCCTCGGCGGACTCGTTCGCGATGCCCTTCTCGACCTCCTCCTTCTGGCGGCGGCGAGCGCGCGCCTCGGCGGAGGCGGTGAGGTAGAAGCGCGCCGGAGAGTCGGGGAACACCGCGGTCGTTATGTCGCGCCCCTCGACCACGAGGTCTCCGTAGGCCGTCATCCCCCGAAGAAGCGCCGTGATGCGGTCGCGCACCTCCTTGACCGTCGCGACCTGCGAGGCGTGCGCGTTGATCTCAGGCGTCCTGATCCTGTCGCCCGGGGGCTCGCCCCCGACGTAGTACGCGATCGCACCGCCCTCTGCGCGGCACTCCACCTCGACCGTCGGCGCAAACGCCGCGACGGCGGCAGGGTCGGACGTGTCGACGCCCTTCACGAGCGCCTGCCACGTCATGATGCGATAGAGCGCGCCGGAGTCCACGTGGAGGAATCCGAGGCGTTCGCCAACGATGCGCGACACGGAGGACTTGCCAGCTCCGCTCGGTCCGTCGATTGCTATGACTTTTGACATGGGAAAAGTTGAAAAGTTGAAGGGTTGAAGGGTTAAGGGGTTTGTGGGTTAGGGGGCTGGGGGGTTGGATGCGGTTTCCTGGAAGAACATCATGGCGGTGTAGGCCGCGAAGACCGCGATCCACACCGCGCCCTCGAGTCGGCTCACAACGCCGGGCTCCTTCAATTTGCGGAAGTTCACCCCGAACAGCAGGATCGAAAGCGAAAGGAGCGCGACGAGCGGGAGGTCGCGCGTCAGCACATACGGCGAGAACGACTCCACCGGCGATATGGCGCAGGCGAGCCCGACGACGGCGAGCGTGTTGAAGATGTTGGAGCCCACGATGTTTCCGAGGACGAACTCGTGCTCGCGCCGGCGGGCGGACGCAACCGCGCTCGCGAGCTCGGGAAGCGACGTACCTATGGCGACGACGGTGAGTCCGATGACAAGGTCCGAGACGCCGAAGAACCTTGCGAGGTCAACCGCGCCCCACACGAGGAAATGCGAGGACGCGACGAGCACCGCCAGTCCGACGACGAGCTTCGCGACGGCGACGCCGATTCCGCCCTTCTCCGCCTTCCGCGCCCCGGAGTCTGCCTCCTCTCCCTTCTTTCCGGACTTCTTCATGCGCTGGTCGTACCAGCAGTACGCCGGCATCACGACGGCGAAGGCCGCGAGGAGGATGAGCGCCTCGGTTCGGCTGCACGACCCGTCGCGCAGCACCCACAGCGAGAACAGCGATATCCCGGCGAGGACAGGCGTCGCGAAGAACGACACGGACGGACACACCACGAGCGGATGTATCAGCGCCGCGACGCCGAGGATGACGGAGATGTTGAAGACGCAGCTTCCGTACGCGTTGCCGAGCGAGAGGTTCGAGTGCCCGGAGAACCCGCTCATCGTGCTTACGCACAGCTCCGGCGCGCTCGTCCCGAACCCGATCACGACCATTCCGATTATGAACGGCGATATCCCGAGCGCCCGCGCGACCCGCGCAGCGCCGTCGACGAACGCGTCGCTCGACCATGCCAGGGCGGCGAAGCCACCCACGACCATGACGAGCGAAAGCCAGAATGGAACTTCAGCGTACATCGGTTACTCGACTGTCTGGTAGTACAGCTTCTGTATCTCGAGCGGGAAAAGCGCGGCAATCCTGCCGCGGAGCTCCCCCTCGAGCCGCGCGTCGCAGCACGTGAACTTGACCGGCAGGCCCATGAGTCTCGCAACCTCTTCCGCGTACGGGACGGACGAGAGGACTGTCTCGGCCGTCGTCTTCTGCCCGAGGTTCGTGTTGTTGACGATCCCGGTGAACGGAAGCGCGCACGCGGCCTCGATCTCGCGAAGCACCTCGACGGTGTCCTCGGGGGTGGAGGTGAGCGGACGCGACGCGTTGACCACGGCGAGCATGTCGTAGTCGCCCTCGGCGCGGATGTCGTCAACGTAGCGCCCGAGCGCGAGCGCGCCACGGTCGTCGCCTCCTACGTCCACGACGACCCTCGTCCCGCGGTCCGCGACGAGCGCGTACGCCTCCTTGGGCATCGCGGGGAAGTCGACGTTCGAGTTGGCGAAGCCGCTTACGACGAGCTCTATGCCCTCGGACTCCAGCAGCGGGGCGGAGTCCTTGGTACGGAAATAGGGGTTCACGATGTCGAGGTCCGCGACGGCGACGCGCGGAAACTCCCGGCGGGCGCGGCGGGCGAAGTTGAGCGCAATGTTTGTCTTGCCGCTGCCGTAGTGGCCGGAGAACAGCGTTATGCGCCTCTCCGTCACCTGTCCGCCTGCTCCTTGACCTTGCCGAAGATGTTGCCGTAGCGGTTGAGGTTCAGCGCCTCGACGAAGGAGGAAATCTTGGTGACGGTGGAGCACGGGTCGATGGACGCGTCCATGCAGTCGCCCTCGAGCGCCAGGAGCGGACACCCGACGGAGTCAAGCGTCTCCCTGAGGAGCTTCGAGAACGCGCGGTCGGCGAGCGAGCAGCGTCCGAACCCGTGCGTGTAGAGGATGACGCCGTTGAACTTGCCGGCGGGAATCGCCTTCTTCACGTACTCCACGCGCTGGGCCGGGTCGAGGAACCCGGACTGCAGGAGCTTCCTCGCGAGCGAGCGGTATGGGTCCGCGGGGTCGAGCGGATCCCACCCGACGAAGTTCGTCTCCTCGAAGACGATCGGCGCGTTGCACGTCGTCTCGATGAAGGTGAGGTGCTTCGTGTCGTAGAAAGGCGGCAGGTGCAGCCAGAGGAGGCGGTGCGTGTCGTCAATCGAGTAGCGCTGCTCCGCCCACAGCTTCTTCTGCACGAGCTCGTCGAAGTACGCCTTCTGGATGTCCACGAGGTCCTGCGTGCCCCAGAGCTGCGAGAAGACGACGGCGTTGTAGATCGCCTCGCTGCCCCTGACGAGCGGCGGCGAGGTGAAGCGCAGGTGCGCGCACTTGCGCGCGAGCTCCGCTGCCTCGTTGGAGAGGACGCACGCCTCCTCGAGCCGGCCGGGGTCGAGCTTGCGTCCGAAGGCCTTCTCCATGAGCGAGACTGCCTCCGCAATCCCGTCCGCTATCGTCTCGACGGCCGCGCGGCTCTGCGCGCTTATGGGGGTCTGGAGGGAATATATGCGGTCGGATATGCCGTACTCGCGCGCGAGATCGGCGAACACCCTCTCCGCCTGCTGGCACGGCTGCATCGTCGAGACGATGTAGTCGGGCTTCTCGAGTTCCATGCCCTCGAGCATCCTGAGGAACGAGCAGGTCTGACCGTCGAAGCCCTTCTGCGCCGCCTTGCCGAGCGCCTCCTTGACCTTGTCCGCCTTGCGCCCGAAGAGCGCAGCGTACGTCTCGAGCGTGCGGATTCGGCAGTCCATCGCGTTGAGGATCTCGGTCGGGAAGAAGAGGTTGCGCCAGACGAGGGGCTTCGACTTGTCGGACGAGAAGAAGTCGCGCCTAGTCGCCTTGATGCGGAGCGTGACGGACTTCCCGCGCGTCGGCTCGTACTCGACCTTTGCGAGATCGAGCTTGCCGGAGTCGCGCAAGTCGTGCAGCTGGCGGGCGATCACGGCCGCACCAAGCGCGCCCATGACCTCGTGGTACTGCGGGATCACGATCTCGCTGCCCGTGAGCTTCTTGAGGAAGAACGCCACGGCGCTGTTGAAGGCGACGCCGCCCTGGAAGAGTATCTTGCGCCCGGGGGCGTTCAGAAGGAGCTGCCCCACGGAGTTGAGGATCGTCCGCGCCTGCGCCTTGCACGCGCCCGCGAGGAGGTCGCCGATCGGGACGCGGTTCTTGAACTTGTTGATGGAGGTCGCCGAAAGGACCGCGCAGACGGAGCTGAACTCGGTGTCGGACTCGTAGTTGACCTTGTCCGCGACGTCCTCGATCTTCACGCCGAGCTTCGCGGCTACCGAGTCGAGAAAGCTGCCCGTGCCCGCCGCGCAAACGCCGGACATCATCGACGTCCAGAGCTTCATCGTCGGGTTGTAGACCATGCACTTCGAGTCCTGGCCGCCGCAGTCGATGATGGCGTCGACGTCCGGATGCAGGAACTTCGCGCCCGCGACGTGGGCCGTGACCTCGCTGACCTGGAAATCGAACGGAATGAACTTTCGCGTGTCCTCGACGATCTGGCTGCCCGTCACGACGATTGCGTCGATGTCCTTGAAGGAGGTTATCCCGGCAACCTTGAGGAACTCGAGCGCAAGGCGCTTGGAGGCCCCGCCGCCGCACGCGCCGCACCCAGTGCATCGGCCCGTACAGGCGACCTTCCCCGCCTCGACGGGCTGCGTGCGCTTGTAGACGGTGCGCACGACCTTCCCGTCCTCGGCGAGAAGGACCGCCTTGAAGGTGGTCGAGCCGATGTCGATTCCGAGATAGCGCTTCTTCTTGCTGTCCATATCCTCCTTGTCGCCCCTATGGCGAATAAGTTGATATTATACCATAATTCCCCGCTTCACGGATAACAAGAGGGGCACCTATGGGCATGCGCCTACTCACGCATGAAATCTTCCCTGCGGAAGCGCTTTATCCACGACTTCCAAACTTTACCGCCCTCTGGCTGGCGTGAGTAGCCACGCCAGCAGAAGTCGCCGTCGAAGAAAAGCCCCATATGCCCGCCCCTGTTCTCAAGGCGCCCCTTCTCGGCGAAAGTCTTCGTGTCAACCTTGATGGTAGGGCTTCCATAGAGCATCATGAGCAGCGTGTCGCCCGTGCGTTTTATGACTTCGATCCCAAGACGTACGTTCACGTTTTCGAGCAGGTGGGTGGACTTCAGGCTGAAGTCACGTCCAACATGGTGGAACCTCGCCTGGGAGGGCAAGATGTCCTTCGGCCTCAGACAGCCGACAACGAACGAACCGTCTTCAAGGATGGCAAGCGAACCCGCCCTGTCGTTGACCGGCAGCATGTGTTTCGCGCGGAGGGCGAGCGTCTCGGTGTCGTACTCGTTTATCTGGAGCCTGCACTCGGGCGTCGTCTGGCCGCCGGTCTTGTTCTGCATCGGACAGACCGCGACGTAGAGGACGCCGTCCTTCACCTCGCACCCGGCGTTGTGTCCCTCCACTGCGGCCTTCACGAGCACCTTCCCGCGCATGTCCGTCTTGAGGATGCAGCTGGTGTGCGCCCAGTAGAGAAAACCGGCCTTGTCGCGGCAAACGTCCTGCAAGTGCCCCTGATACTCCCCCTCGAGCTCGATCTTGTCGGCATCCGGAATCGGCGCGGAGACCGCAGATGGTCCTTGCTTCACGGCTTCCGCCGACGAGGCAAAGGCACTTGCCATGGCGGCGACCAACAGAATCATCTTCATACGCACGGCCTTCCGCCTTTCAGTTTCCGAGGTCGGTCTTCGCCGCGACCTGGCGCGGACGGTCGTAGCAGGCGAAGAGCGCGTCCGTGAAGCGCCGGTCGGGAGCCTTCGTGAAGAGGCTCACGACGGGAACGATCACAAAGCCGGCGAGCATGGCGATTGCGCCGGAGTGAATCGGGTTCATCGTTACGCCGGACCACAGCTCCGGCTTCCAGCCGAAGACGTTGGCCGTCGTGAGGCAGACGGCGAAGACGAAGCACGCCCAGCAGGCCGCCTTCGACGTGCCCTTCCAGTAGAGCGAGTAGAGGAACGGAGCGATGAACGAACCGGCCATCGCGCCCCACGACACGCCCATCATCTGCGCGATGAAGGCGATCGGGTTCTTGCTGTTGTACTGCACCAGGGCAAGCGCCGCGCTCACGGCGATGAAGACGACAAGGAGCACGCGGATGCAAAGCACCTGCTTCTTCTGCGTCATGTCCCTGACGATGGTGCCGCGTATAAAGTCGATCGTGAGCGTCGAGCTGGACGTCATCACGAGCGAGGAGAGCGTCGACATCGACGCGGAGAGGACGAGGATGACCGTCAGTGCGATCAGCACCGGACCGAGCCCGGAGAGCATCGCGGGGATCACGGCGTCGAATCCGCCGACGGGCAGGCCCTTGTCCGTCACGCCGATTTCAGTCGAGAAAAGCCGTCCGAAGCCGCCGAGAAAGTAGCATCCGCCTGCGACGACGAACGCAAAGAGCGTCGAGATCACCGTGCCTTTCCTGATCGCATCTTCGTTCTTGATTGCGTAGAACTTCTGGACCATCTGGGGAAGCCCCCACGTGCCGAGCGAGGTCAGTATCACCACGAACAGAAGGCTCAAGGGGTCCGGACCGAAGAACGAGGTGAAGATTCCCGGCGTAGTCGTCACGGAGGGATCGGTGATGCGCGCGAGGCCGTCAAGCGAAGCGGCGAAGCCGCCCTTCTGCGAAAGCACAGCCCCAATCAGGGCGACAAGTCCGCCAAGCATGATGATTCCCTGGATGAAGTCGTTGATCGCGGTCGCGAGGTATCCGCCGGCAATGACGTAGATGGCCGTGAGCACCGCCATCACCACGATGCACGCCGAATAGGAGAAGCCGGGGAACGCCATCGAGAACAGGCGCGAGAGGCCGTTGTACAGCGACGCCGTGTAGGGAATGAGGAACACGAAGATGATCACGGACGCCGCAAGCTTGAGCGACGGGGAGTCGAAGCGCTTCGCGAAGAAGTCCGGCATCGTGGCCGAGTCGAGGTGCTGCGACAGGAGCCTCGTGCGCCGCCCAAGGATTATCCATGCAAGGAGCGAACCTATCAGCGCGTTGCCGATGCCGACCCATGTCGCGGAAACCCCGTACTTCCAGCCAAACTGCCCGGCGTAGCCGACGAACACGACGGCCGAGAAGTAGCTCGTCCCGTAGGCGAAGGCCGTGAGCCACGCGCCGACGGCCCTTCCGCCGAGGACGAATCCGTTGACCGACCCCGCGCCCTTGCGGCACTTGAATCCGATGAACAGCAGAACCGCAAAGTACACGGCGAGGAGGATGATCTTCATTTTTGTTCGCTTTCGTTGTCTTGTGAAATCCTGGCGGCGCCCTTTCCGCCGCACCATGCGTCGATTCCCGCGGCGATCGAGCGCGCGATCCTGGTGCGGCGCTCGAGGCTCCAAATGGACTCCTCCCCCGCCGGAGAGGTCACGAAATCGACTTCGACGAGGCAGCTCGGAATCTCTGGATTGCGCGTCACGGCGAAGTTGGCGTGCATCGGGCCGTTGGACTTGAGCGTCTCGCCGAGCTCCTCGGCCATCTTGGCGTTGATCGCCGTCGCAAGGGCCTCGCCAATCGGATTCCACGAATAGACCGTATGGTAGCGAAGGACGTTGGGGTCCTTGTCGTACGGCGGCGCGTTGTGGTGTATCGAGACGAAGGCGTCGGCTCCGAGACTGTGGGCGAGCTTCGGACGGTCGTATAGCGCCGGAAAGCTGTCGTCGTCGCGAGTCATGGCGACCTTGTATCCAAGCGACTCGAGCTCCGTTTTGAGGAGCCTGGAGGTCAGCAGGTTCGCGTCCTTCTCGAAGAAGCCGTGCGGACTCACCGCCCCCGTGTCGCTTCCGCCGTGTCCCGGGTCAACGACGATCGTTATCTCGCATGGCGCCTTGTTCGTCGGCGGATCCTTCGCCTCGTCAGCCGCGTACTCGAGCTTCTTCCACTCCTTCTCGGGCGCGGGCTTCGCGTTCGGGTCGGCGACGGGCTTCTTCGCGATGCGAAACCAGACGTTCGTCGCCTCTCCCGACTGCGACACGACGGACACGGCGTTGGAGCCCTCCGTAGCGGTGACGACCGTCGCCCACGCGCCGGTGCGGTACACCGGAACGCTCTCGCCGTTGACGACTACGTTCGTGTCGCCCTTCGCTACCGCCCCGATCATGTACACGCGGTCGATGGCGGGAAGCCTCGCGCCCTGCGAGGGAAACGCCACGGACGGGGCCGCGGCAAGGAGAAGAAGCGCCGCAAGCATGTCACAGCGCGGCGAATATGCCGCCGAGGAACTCGTCGTAGGTCTCGAATGCCGCAAGGTCGGGGTTGTCGGCCTTGATCTTCTCCGTCGAGCGGAAGAGGAACCCGGCCTTCGACGCGCGGATCATCTCGAGGTCGTTGAAGCTGTCGCCGGCCGCGATCGTCTCGAATCCGCAGCCCTGGAGCGCCTTCACCGTCGTGAGCTTCGAGTGCGCGCAGCGCATCCTGTAGCCGACGATCTTTCCGCCGGGCGCAACGTCGAGCGAGTTGCACATGAGGGTCGGATAGCCGAGCTTCTTCATGAGCGGCATCGCGAACTCGTAGAAGGTGTCGGACAGGATCAGGACCTGCGTCCGCGCGCGAAGCGCGTCGAGAAACTCCTTCGCGCCGGGGAGCGGGTCGACGGTCGCAATCACGTCCTGTATCTCCTTCAGCCCGAGTCCGTGCTTGTCGAGCAGGTCGAGCCTAAAGCGCATGAGCTTGGCGTAGTCCGGCTCGTCGCGCGTCGTGCGGCGGAACTCGGGGATTCCCGTCTTCTCCGCGAACGCGATCCAAATCTCCGGCACCAGCACGCCCTCAAGATCCAAGCATACGACATTCATCTTTGTTTTCCTTTGGTTGGATATTATATCAAATCTAAGTCCGTCAGAAGAGGTGGCAGACGAGCGTAGCCCAGGCAACGCCGGTCACCATCCCCCACACGACCTCCGTGCGCGTGTGGCCGAGAAGCTCGCGGAAACGCGCCTTTGGCTTGAACTTGAGCTCCTTGATGTCGCGCACTATGGCGTTCAGAACCTTCGCGTGCTCGCCCGCCGCCCTTCGCACCGTCGCGGCGTCGAACATCGTGACGATCGCGAAGGCGACGGCGAGGACGCAAAGCGGCGAGCCGAATCCGTAGGTGTAGCCGATTCCCGCCGCGAGCCCGCACACGGATGCGGAATGACTCGACGGCATCCCGCCTGTAGAAACGAGGTAGACGAAGTCGAATTCGTGCGTCTTGAACGCCGCTATCAGCATCTTGATGGCGGAGGCGACGATCCATCCGCCGAGCCCGCACCAGAACACGCGAGAGGAGAATATCTCCCAGAAGGCCCAGTGCTGTACGGCTGCGAACACGGCGTCACCCCTTCTTTCCGAGGGCCGCCTTGATGCGCTCCCCCACGTCGTGCGCCGCAAGCGCGTCGAGAACCTGCGCAAGGTCGCCGTCCACGATCCTGTCGAGCGAGTAGATCGTGAGGCCTATGCGGTGGTCCGTGAGGCGGTTCTGCGGAAAGTTGTACGTGCGGATCTTGTCCGACCTGTCGCCTGAGCCGCGCAGCGTAAGCCTGTCCGCCCCGAGCTTCGCCTCCTCCTCGCGCCTGCGGAAGTCGAGAATCCTCGCCTTCAGCGTCGCAAGGCACTTCTCGCGGTTCCTGATCTGCGAGCGCTCGTCCTGGCAGACCGCCACGAGCCCTGTCGGGATGTGCGTCATCCTCACGGCCGACTCCGTCTTGTTGACGTGCTGCCCGCCGGCGCCGCCAGAGCAGAAGAGGTCGATCCTGATGTCCTTCTCGGGTATCTCGAGCTCGTCGTCCTCCTCCGCCTCGGGGAACACGACGACCGTCGCGGCGGAGGTGTGTATGCGCCCCTGCGCCTCGGTCTCGGGGACTCGCTGCACGCGGTGCGCGCCCGACTCGAACCTGAGCCGCCCGTACGCGCCCTCGCCCTTGACCGTGAACACGATTTCCTTGTACCCGTCGAGAGAGGTCGCGTTGGAGTGCATGACGACGGCCTTCCAACCGACGCTCTCGCAGTAGCGCGAGTACATCCGGAAGAGGTCGCCCGCGAAAAGCGCCGCCTCCTCTCCGCCGGTCCCCGCGCGGATCTCCATCACGGCGTTGCGGCGCTCGAGCGGGTCGGGCGGCAGAAGCGCCGCGAGGACCTCCTGCTCCGTCGCCTCCTCGAGCTGGTAGGCCGTCCAGGCGTAGTCGAGCTTCTTGAGGAACGAATACTCGTCCAGGACCGCGCGGTACCGCTTGCGGTCCGACAAAACATTCGGGTCGCCCATCTCCGCTTCCACGGACGGCAGGCGACCCAGAACGCCTTCGACCTGGTCTTTGTCGATCAAGAGCTATTACTTCGCGAACTTCGCGTAGCGCTTCTTGAACGAGTCGACGCGGCCCTCGGTGTCGACCATCGTCTTCTGCCCCGTGAAGTACGGATGGCAGGCGGAGCACGTGTTGACCGTCATCTCCTTCTTCGTGGAACGGGTCTTGATGACGTTGCCGCACGCGCAGGTGATCGTGGCGTCGCCGTAGTTCGGATGGATGTCTTTCTTCATTGTTTCTCTTTCCTATTTCGAAATTGAGCGTATATTATACATTATTCCGCGCCGTCGCGCAAGGGGGTGGCGAGGATTCGACAAGGTCAGTTCAGCTCGACGGTCTTGGACCGCTCCTTGCCGTCCGCGTCCGTCCAGGTGAGGCGGTAGCGTCCGCGGAAGCCGCGGAACGCTACCTTGCCGCCCTTCGCCGGGACGTCGAGGTTAGTGCGCCACTCGTGGTTGATAAGCTGGTCAAGCATGTCGTACGCCGGCTTCTTCTCCATGTCGCGCGTGAAGAGTCCCGAGACAAGCGGCTCGCCCGCAACGCCCGCGCCGTCGACGGTGTTCCACCAGGTGATGCCCATCGTCTTCGGATGCGAGAACCACGCGCGGTAGATGTTCCGGACGAGAATCGCCTGGATCGCGCGGCTCCTCGCGTCCTCGCCCGGAGCGGCGATCGTGACCTCGGAGACGTGCAGCGGACGGCCCGTCTTCGCCATCATGTCGAGGCGGTCGCGGATGATCTGCGGGGAGCCTACCCACTGGACGTTCGTCGCGCCGTTCACGAGGCGGGTGCAGTCGTTAGTGTTGAAGATGTGCATCTGGCAGCCGACGATGTCGATCCTCGCGCCCTCCTTCTCGAGATCCTTCACCTGGGAGAGGAAGTAGGGCTTGATGTTGTAGTCGTTGATGACGAACTTCGTCGTTGCGGGGAACGCCTCCTTGGCGTCGAGAAGCGCGCAGAGCGGATAGTCGCCCGGCATGAGTCCGTACCAGCTATACCAGAGCGGCAGCCCCGAACGGGCCTTGTTGTAAATCGCGAAGTCGCCGGCGCTCTCGTTGACGATGTCCCAGCTGTCCGCCGCTTCGGAGTAGACGGACGCGACGTCGAAGATTCGCTTGCGGAATATCTTGCGCATGTTGGCGGTGAACACCGGAATCTTCTCCGCGAGCGCCTTCTCGTCGAGTCCCTTCTCCTTCAGCCCCTTGTAGGACTTGCGCCACTCCTTGGCCCACTTGCCCATGAAGCCCATGTTCCAGTTCTGCCCGGCGGGCTCCCAGCCGAGGTTCGCGGAATGGCGCGGGATGCCCAACTCGTCGATGAAACGCTTCTCGCTCTCGGGGCAGTACCAGTCGTATATCCAATAGGGCTTCGCGTTGCCCCAGATCAGGATATGGCCGTGCACGGCGACGTCCTTGGAGCGGAGGAAGTCGATGACAGGGCCCGGAGCCGGACGCCGCCAGTACCTTTCGCGCATCGCCTCCTCGCGCGATAGCGAGTTCCAGTAGCGCTCGCTGTCCATGTAGTCGCCGCCGAAGCGGAACGCGCCCGGCGTCGGCTCGTGGTCGATCCAGTAGAACGAAACGGTGGCCTGGTTGAAGAGTCCGCCCTTGCCGTAGCTCGCCTTGTACGCGTCGTTCTCCTTCGTGGAGCCGAGCTGGTTGAAGTTGAAGATGTGCGCACCGAAGCGGAAGGCGTGCGTGAGCTGCTCGACCTTGACCTGCGCGCCATCGGGCGCGCCGACGTCGAACGCGCCGTCCGCCTTGCGGTTCGCCTCGATGTCGGCGTCGATCCTCGCCTGCTCGGCGTCGTTCCAGATCGCCCAGTACGCGTCGCTCATGAGCTCGCGCTCTCCCGCAATGGCCACAGCGGAAATCACAGTCGACAGCACCAGTGTTTTCAGCTTCATGTGACAAGTTTCCTTTCGTTTGTCCGTGATGCCGAACATTATATCACAAACGCGCCCGCAAAACATCATTTTGCAAACAAAAATTTTATCATTATCGTCGCAACATCAACGGATAATCAACATAAAGCCCGTTGGAATGACGAGATACAGCTCCTCGCCGTCGACAATTACAAAGCTGTACTTGCGGTTGAGAGGAAGCTGCGCGGTCCAGTTCTCCAGGTTCTCCGCACCGACAAACGACGAAGCGCGGGCAACGAGGAACCTGCCGCCACGGGCAGTCGTGCTGATCGTCACGTTCTCACCAATCGTGACGGCATGATCAACGGCAAGTATCGGCGTTGAACCATCGCCGAAATCAAGGACTGCTCCATCCGCAAAACCAACCGCTCCATCGCCGGTCATGTTGCCGGAGAAGTCGCTGACACCGGAAATGTTGAGCTTTGCATAAGGTGCAAGCGTCACGTTGCCAGCACCGGAGAGGGAGGAGATCGTATGCTCTCCGCCGTCCACGGCAAGCGTCGCTCCCGCATCCACCATCACATCAGTGCCTTCGGGAAGGACGCGCGTTCCCAGATGCCGCTCGGCGCGGATTGCGGCCCTCACCTGCGCCTTGGTAAGCGCCACGTCGTACACCTTCACTTCGTCGAGACGTCCGCGGAACGGATGCGTCAGGGCCGTTGGCTTAAGCCCAAGGTAGAATGTAGTGGCGGTACGCTGGCTCGTGAGCGCGCCGGCTTTGCTGAAACCCGAGGACTTCTGCCCGTCAATGTATGTGTTCAGACCAAGCACCGGGTCGTACGAGAGCGCGAAATGATGCCAGCGCATTTCGTCCGGAGCCGACGGATTCCAGAGCAAGTCATAAGCATTGTCCACACTATACACGCCTGGCATGTAGAGGCGCGGACGCCACGGTGTGTCAACAGAATATGCGAACATGAAATCCATTGTCCTCGCATCTGGATCGCCCCAGCTCACAAATGTCGGGTACGTGCTGCCGTTGCTGTACTCATTGGCACCACCATGCTGCACCCAGAAAGTGAGGGTCATCGCGGAACCTGCTGCAGGAATCGCCGACGGCAGCGGCGCCGAGAGGTAGCTCACGGCAGACGTGTCGAACACAAGCGCCTTGCCACCGAGCGGAGAGTCCTCGCACGTCAAGTTTCCGGTTGCCGTGAGATCGCACCCACTCGCAGACGAATCCTTGCCAGGATTCGAGGCATCCTCAAACGCGTAGTGAAGAACAGGATCGGGCACAGCCTCCACCGGCTTCGCCCTCGCATACATATCCTTGATGTCAGCATCGTCGAGCGCATGTCCGAAAATGTAGAGATCGTCCATGTCTCCGTCGAAGTACCGGGCGTCGTTAGTATTGAAGAACGATCCGATGAACAACTTGCGCTCCGCGGGGAAGTTCAACCCATCGCCACTCTTCGTTGTGGACCATGTATTGCTACCATCCACATACATTTTGAACGTGTTACCATTGCGAACAGCCACGTAGTGATGCCATCCGTAGTCAGTCGAACTGCCCCCTGTCGGAATCCCCGTGAAGTCGTACGTACCGCCCCAATGAGCCAGCACCAGCGTCCGAGCGCTGAACGTGTTGAAGCGGAACTGGATCTGCTTGAAGTTTGTCGAATTCACTCCAAACGAAAGGAATGACGCCTGGGACGGACAACTTGTCGATGGCTTCGCCCAGACGCTAATCGTATAGTCCGAGTTACCAACCAGCTCCGTGGAGCTATTCACATCGCCGGAAATGTACTGCTTCGAACTCGCCGCGAACCGCGCAACCCAGCTGCCGCGATCGGCATCCCAAACGCGCGTCGCTCCATTGACGGCAAGATTGCGTCCGCGTCCAGTCGAATCAAGCCCCAGGTTCGTGTCCTCGAAGTCGTACGCCACGAATGGAGCGTTGTCAACATCATACTCGCCGATTGCGAGCGTGCCTGCTTTGACTCGCGTCGAACCGGTGTAGGAGAGCCCACCAGTGAGGCGGACCTTCGAGGCGCCGTCCTTTACAAGGGAAATGTCGCCCGCGATATCCGCCCCGTATGCAGACTCCACCTTGCCGACAGCACCCGTAATAGTGAGCGTTTCGCCCGAAAGCACCTTTACACCGCCAAGGACGCCGTTGCCGCCGATTTCGGAAATCGTCTGGTCGCCAAAGAGATGCAGCTGGCCGTTGTACATTGTCGAAAGGCCGATGCCCTCAGGCAAGGCCGGATAGTCGCAGGACAGCGTTCCATTCTTGAGTTGGGCCACCTCGGCCGCGGAAAGGCACTTCCCGAAGAGGATCGCATCGTCCATCATCATCCCCTCAGGATAGGCGGCGGAAGAGCTCCATGGATATCCAATCGCGAAATTCTCTGCCGAAGACGCATTGGCATCATTGTAGATGCGCGGGTTGATGTTGCTCGAATCCTGACCTTCCAACTGAACTCCATCGCCATACGTCGTGAGGGTGCGCGTCGCGCCGTCGTACGTTATTACGACATGGTGCCATCCCCCGTCGCCAAGATTCAGGAGCCCATACGCTCCAATTCCACCATGACCACCATAGACGGCAGCACCGGATCGCCGGCTGATCAGGCCTTTGTTGCTCTGGACCGGCAACGGTCCCCAGAAGAACAGCGCCGATGTGGTTGGCGTGGAAGACCCCATCTTGACCCATGCGGACATTGTATAGGACTCGTTCCCGACGGGCATCATCTTGATCGACCCGTTCGGGCCTGTGCCAAAGAGAGAAGACTCCGCGCCAAAGAGCGCCACCTTTCCCCGCTCGGAATCGTCCACAATCGTCACGGAATTGCTGACAGCAAGGTCGTTGCCCGCGCCGCTGGAATCGAGTCCCGGGTTCGCAGCGTCATCGAACGCCCAACGCCCGACCATGAACTTCTCGCCGAACTGGAACACGCCCTCGCGCGCCTCGTACGTCATCCCCGGATTCGCACCGATTGCGGTGATTGTGCTGCCAGCGAGAGACGCAAGCGTCCCCGAGCCCTCGACATCACCCGAAACCAGTTGCGTATCATTGGGAGTTCCCAGTAGTACGCGAAGGCCGTCCACATCGAGCTTCTGCCCGTTGTCGGAAGAATAGGAGCCAAGCCAGAGGCCTGCATAGTTCGGCACAACAAAGGAGCCAGACCCCGTCACATGCACGTTCGCCTGGAATAGGTCACGCTGTCCAGCACACGTGAACGCGCCGTCCTCCACGATGATCTTGTTGCCCCATGCGTTGCTGTAGGGGAAGTAATTCCCGGCGACAAATGTTCCCGCACCCTCTTTCCGAACAGTGCGCGCTTCTTCGAAAATGACATACATCGTAGTCGTCATAGTGCCGGCACCGACATAAATCGGGGTATAGCCGAACAGACTAGTTCTCAATACAAGTCTGGCGCCATTTGAACCATTGATCGTCCATGAATCGCCGTCGTCGCCGTCGAAGACTAGACCTCCGACATAGGTGGTGGTCGAGACCGTCACCGCCGAGCCGCTGGCAAGCTGGCGGAAATCCGCCACGGTCGTCGACTTGGCGACGTTGCCGTCCTGCCAGTTCGCCGCATCTGACCAGTTGCCGCCCGCTGGATTGATCCAGACGTTCGTCACAACGTCGGCATTCGCACTGAACGCGGCAAAAAGGCCGAGCATGACGAGCGCAATCGCGCACTTGAAAAAATTGGAGGCATCACCAACCTCTTGCAATTTCATGAACTTATGAAGTACGTCCATATGATATTCTCCCATGTTGTAAAAAAATTTTATCATATTTGCCCCAACCATAGCAATACACTTATATCATTTCTCACACAAGACTTTTCTCATTTTACGAATAAATGCCATTGCGTTCAACCGACGGGTTATTGCACTGCATCCTTTTGGCATCCTCTCCAAGACAATTAGATATTATCATAATGTACCTATGCAATACAATACACAATCTGGCAAAATCGCCTCACTTTTTAGGTAAACAACCTTTGCAAGAGCGGATACGGGGGATTGCCATCCAAATAGGAGATTGGGTATACTATTCATGTTTACCTTGTTAATGGGCAAATGAAAAGCTGGAGGATTTCATGAAAAAAGCGTTGCTGATTGTTGCCGGACTCTGCGCCGGTGTGTTGCATGGCGAGACGTTCTCTTCGGGCGACTGGGTTCTGACCGGCGGCGGCAAGTCGGCGTTCACACTCTCTTACAAGGGGGCGAGACTCGTCTCCGATGTCACATTCGGCGCCTGGACGCCCAAATACGCGAAAGGCGTCTTCGGTGGACGCGACTATGCCTCGCGCCGCGAAGGCGACACCGTGGTGTTCACGAAGTCGAACGACTGCGCCGCCGTGACGCTGTCCGTCTCGCTTGCGCCGAAGAAGGCGACGTTCGACATTGAGGCGGAGGCGCTTTCGGGAGAAGGCCCCGCGGAATACGGATTCATCGTGCCACTCAAGAGCTTCACGGAGCCGGACGGGACGGTGCGCCCGTGCGTGGACGGTGTTCCCCGCCTCGTGGAGACGAACCGCCCCTTCAAGGCCGCACACGGCCGCACGCTCTCCCTTGAACTTCCGGAATCGCGCCATGCGCTTACGGTGCAGAGCGGTCCGACGTTCAGTCTCCAGGACATGCGCAACGGCGGAAAGAAACAGATGCGGTTCATCGCCGGCGTTCCATACAAGGCGCCTGGGCGGCTCTCATTCCGCCACGAGCTGACAATCGAGGATTCCTTCAGCGCCGAGGAGCAGTTCCGCCGGCGCCTCACCTTTGGACATGCGCGCAGGAACACTGCGCCAGTGTCGTTCAGCAATCCGGGGTTCGAGGACGGCAAGGATGGATGGAGGCTGCCGTCCAAGGCAGCCATCGACGAAGCGGTGGCGCACGAAGGGGAAAAGTCGGTGCGCCTTTCCGTGGACGATCCGAAGAAGGACTCCTTCTACGTGTCGCGCATGATACCCGTCGTGCCGGGCGGACAATACCGCGCGTCCTGCTTCGTCAAGACGGAGGACGTGCGGAGGGTCCCGGCGAAAATCCCCGCAGTGGGCGCGGGGCTTATCGTGGAATGGGCTGACAAGGACGGCAAGTGGCTTTCGGCGTCAGGAGGCGAATACGCCTGCGGACTCTACGGAACCAACGACTGGAAGAAGATGGAATGCGGCAAGCTGAAAGCCGACCAGGGCGCAGCATACGCGATCATGTACCTGGCGCTGCGCGGAGCGGGACGCGCATGGTTCGACGACGTGACGCTCGAGCGCAACGACGTCTTTGCGGACAAGTTCGAGCCCGCGGACGGCGCAACGATGGCGAACAATGCGCCCTTCTTCTCATGGCGACCCCATCTCGGCACGCGCCGCTACACCGTGGAGCTCTCGCTTGATCCGTCGTTCGCGGCGGGAACGGTGCGATCCTACGATGCCGAAGGACTCACGCGCTTCCAGCTCAAGGACGCGCTCGAGCCCGGACTGTGGCATTGGCGCGTCGTCGCGCCGGGAATGGACGATCCGCAGCCGTGGAGCTTCCGCCAGACCGCGCCGAAGGACCGCGACTGTCTTCCGCCGCAGGTCGCCGCAAGGGGCGCACGAGTCTGCGGACGAAACGAGCCCTTCACCGTCCGGGTCGCGGAAAATTCGGCCAAGCCGCCGGAGCTTAAGTTCGCGGACGGCGGGAAGTCTGCCGCCGGCACGTTCCTCAGACGACTGGATAACGGCGAGTTGGAATACCGCGTCGCGCCTCCGTCCGGCGGATGGAAGAACGGACTAACCGAAGGACGTCTCGTGGCGAAAGACTCGTCCGGAAACGTCCTCGACAAGGAGTTCTGGCTCATGTGCGCGCCCATGCCGCAGAACGCGGTCGCAGTTGCGAATGACGGCTTCTACGAGGAGCGCGGGAAGCGGATATTCCCGCTCGGCATCTACGAGGTTACACCAAAGTACATGGCGGAGGTGCGCGAGGCCGGATTCGACGTGGTGCACTCCTACCGCTGGGAAGGCACCCAGGACGACAAGGCCTGCCGCGAATATCTCGACGACTGCTGGACGGCAAACGGACTGAGGGCGTTCATCGGATTCGACCGCGGCGGCCGGTCGCGAAACGGAATCGTGCAGGGAAACTTCGCTCACGTCGCGCGGCGCGTGGGGGCGCTCTGCGACCATCCCGGACTCTTCTGCTGGTATCTCTTCGACGAACCGGAGCTGCTGAACCAGTTCGTGCCTCCCGACCTGCTGATAGCTTTCGCGGACCTTGTGCGCGAGCTCGACCCATACCACCCGGTGGTAATGTCAACTTGGAACAAGACAATGATCGAATACAGGCGCGCGTGGGACACGCACTGGTCGCAAGCTTACGGCACTCCCGCCAAGGCGACCAAGTACATCGACGAACACCGCAAGTTCCTGAAGAACGATTCTCCGATCACCTACCTCACGAACTGCAACGACGCAGAACAGGGCGAGGCGCGCAAGCGCGGCGTTGAGCCGGATCCCACGCGCTTCTCGCGCGACTACGATGAATTGCGCGCCTGCGCAATGCTCGGCGTCGTGAAGGAATGCAACGGCGTCTGGTGGTGGTGGTTCGCCCGCGAAACACGCGAATACTACACCGCCGCGCAATGTCCGAAGGCATGGGCGGACCTGCGCAAGGTCGTAGCGGAGCTCGTGTCCATGCGTCCGATCGTCACCGACGGGGCGAAGGCGCGGGCCGGCAGCGCAGGCGACAAGAAGTGCCCGGTCGAATGGTGGGCGAAGGAGTTCGGCGGGAAGACGGTCGCCATCGTCGTGAACACCTCGAAAGAGCCGCAGACGGTCGAGATCGACGTCGGCGGCACGGTCGGCAAGACACACCTCGAGCTCAAGCGCTACGAGGTACGGAAGCTATAGCGCACCGCACTGAAGGTCCGCCTGCGAGCCACCCCCAAAGCAACCTCTGCGTACTTTGCGGCTCTGCGACTCTGCGTTAAAATCGGGAAACAGGAATTGGAAATTGGTCTACTTGGGGTTGGCCTCGGCAGATGGCGAGAGATATCCACCGTTCCACGCGCCGATGACTGGAATGGTTACAAACGTCTCTCCGTCAACGTTCTCCAGCTCAAGCGCAAGCGGCTTGCGGCACATCTCGTTCCAGACAATGGACTTGCAGGACGGCGGAAGCTTGCGAAGGAGAAGCCGGATCGGGCCCTGGTCTGAAATCCTGATGTTCTGGAGAGCCACGCTGCGAAGGTTGTCGTTCTCGTCGACATGAATTTGCATAAGTCCCATGAAAGGCGACTTTACGACGGCTTGCAAGCCTCCTGCGCGACGGTCAAGGTCATCGCGCATCTTCTGGACTTGCAACGAGGTCATCTTGTTCACGCTCGTTTTCGTCGCTTCTTCGTTCGTCAACGCCCCCACCTTGCGGCCAGGGCCTGCCAGCACGGGAATTGCGATGCGGCGAATTCCAAGTTTCGGTTGCTGCGGCATAGCGAAACCAACAGCGGTGCAGCCGGCAATCGCATTGGCGTATCCGCGCAACACCGGCGAGGCTTCCGCCAGTGTCTTCCAGCACGTCCGTCCATAAAGCTCGGGGTCTTCCTTCTCGATGTTGGAAATGAAGTAGCTGATTGAATTCATCCCGTACATAAGTGCCGTAAAGCCCTCCACAAGCACGCCTTGTGGGGATTTTGAGTAATAGGTCCGGGGATAGCTCTCGATTTCCGGCGACCAAATCGACACATAACCGGGATTGCCGATCTTCTCGCGGCAATACCCCGAGGCAATGCTTTTGACGACGACGGAATTCGGATCGTCGTCGTAATAGGTTCCGCCGCCCTGACGCGACCCCACTGGCTTCCCGGTGAACTGATGCATGGCTTTTAGTATGTCGGCCGTCAGCCCCTCGGACAGCACGACGTCGGCATTCTGATAGCCCAGCATCGTGTCGGGGGATTCCGCCTTAAACACCTCGGCGATTGTCTTCACCACCGAAATGAGTCCGTCTATCGAGAATCTCCGCCAACGGGCAAAAAGCGCGTTGTCGGTCTCAATCGCCTTTGCAAGGGATTCCCGAGTCCAGGCGGTCCCGCTCTCCGCATTGAACGCGTCAATGCACGTGTTGCAGAAACACCCGACGTGCCGTCCGCCGTTGTCGGCTGGCGGATGACTGGTAATGCGAAGATCGTCATCGATCCAAAGCGCGGCAAATCCGAGCCGGGCATAGATCTTCGAAACCTCGCGGAGATACTCGTGGAACGCCGGCTGCCTCGGACAGTTGCAATACTTCGTCTCAACGCCTTTCCACCCTGTCCATCCTGTCCATGTTTTCATCGCAAACAGCTCCGGCGAGCCAATGCCGTGGCCAATCGTAGCCTGGAACTGGAGAGACGGCACAATGCCCTTCGACTTGGCATCTGCAATCGCCACGGCGAGAATATCGGCATGCTTGCGATGCCAGTCGAACAGAGGAAAACCGATGCCGGTCGAGAACCATATCTCGTCGCAGCACCCGGGGTTGTCCGCAATCGCTTTAAAACTGGACTTCCAGGCCTCCATCGTTTCCGTGTCGTTCACCCTGAGCCGCATTGTCATCAATGGACAGGTCGAGGATTCCGCAACGATTGCGCCAAATGAAAGCGCGACGGCTATTATCAGCTCCTTGTTCATTTTACTGACCCTTTTTGATGGAAATGCGCAGCGACAACATTAGAAATTGTATCACAAATGCCCAGACCACACAATGCACAATTCGGCAAAATCACCTCACTTTTCAGGAAAAACCTCTTATGCCCAGGTCTTTTCCTCGCGCTTGCCCTTCGAATTGCCTGCGGCACAAATTTTTAGTACAATGCTTACGTCATGAAAGCCTATGCCATATTTTCGACTGCCGTACTGCTCGCAATGGGCCTGTCCGCTTACGGCGACGGCGAACACGCGACCGGTTTTGTTCCGTCACCACACGCAGAGAGGCTGCGCGTACGCAGAGCCGTGGCGCCACGCCGCTCGCCACTGCTCAGGTCGTCGCCCGAAAGCGCCTTGCCGTCAACATGGGATTCGCGCGATTATGGTTGGATCTCTCCCGTAAAAGACCAGGCCAATATCGGATCGTGCTGGGCATTCGCGGCGATTGCCACGATTGAAACCCAGCTGCTGAAATCAGGCGCGGGCGAACGCGATTTCTCCGAACGGAACATGGTAAACATGGCGGCGTCAATTTATTCATACAACGAAGGCGGCAGCTCCGAGGTGGCCACCGGCTACCTTATGCGCTGGAGCGGTCCGGTCAACGAAGAAAACGACCTCTACACCCCGACCACCAACGAATGGGAAGCTGCGCCGAACCCCACCCTCAGGAGCGAACTGCACATCCACGATGTTGTCTGGATCGACCCGCTCGACGGAACGACGGCATCCAGAGACCCCCTCAAGAGCGCCATAACCAACTACGGCGCCGTTGCGACTGTGCTCCATATGGATCAAACGAACATGGAGAACAACTCGCACTACTACGACGGAAGTGAATCGCCAAACCACGCCGTAACCGTGGTCGGCTGGGACGACGACTATCCGACAAACAATTTCAAGAAGACGCCGCCCGACAACGGCGCGTGGCTCATAAAGAACAGCTGGGGAACGGACTGGGGCGACAGAGGATACTTCTGGGTTTCGTATTACGACACCAGATTCGGGTACTACAACGGCACGATCTTCATGCCTCAGGCGGCTGGCGACGAAGGCTACGACTCCGTGCACGGGCACGACTGCAACGGACTCGCCTACGACACCATCACGCAAGAAACTACGTCCTTTTCCAACTGCGACTTCCAGGCCGTCGTCTTCACCGCCGCGTGGAAGGAGCGCCTCGCGGCCGTCGGCTTCTGGTCGACCCTGGTTACGACTCCCTACGAAATCTCCGTCTACACCAACGTGACCCGCCACACGACGTCGCACGCAGACGAAGTCGTACCCAAAGGTTCGGACGACAGCTACCTGCCGGCATCCGATTCACCGCTCGAAGGCGGAGCGCTTGCCTGCACGGTGTCGGGGTCGCTGACGCACGCCGGCTACTCAACCATTCCACTCGGCACCGAAATTCCGCTCGAGGCGGGCTCCTCCTACGCGATCGTCGTCCGCCAGACGAGTTCCCCAGTCTCCATCCTCGTCAACTGCTATCTGCCGCGCAGCGATGACCCCATTTACGGCAAGGTCAAGTACGGGCCCGGCAACGGATATCTCGGCGAAACCCAGCAAGACGGGCAGGTCGTCTGGACCGACGCCTACGACGCGGGAATCTACACCAAAGACCTCGACAAGGTAGACGGATGGGCGCTCTGCATCAGGGCATACACGCGCAACGGCTCAGACGCCCCGTCCGCGGACGAGCCTGCTCCGACCGACGACGGGACCTCCATGCTACTCGCGGCCGCCGCGACCAATTCAACGCTTTTCACGGACACCTACTCTTTCGAGCCGATGGCCCGGCTCGTCGGCGCCAACGGGCATTCGCTTTGGACGAGCTACGTTGCCGGCTTCGACCCGTCGTCACCTACTGGCGGCGAATTCGTTGTCAGCATTTCGATGACGAACAACATCCCATGCATCAAGTGGACGCCCGACCTCGGCGAAAGGCGCGCATACACCATCTATGGAACGGAGACGCTCGTCCCGACGGACTGGCAGCCGGTAGACGACCTTGCCGCCACAGCGGCGAAGTTCTTCAAGGTGTCGGTCGCACCACGCTGACCCAAACAGGTCGTGAACCTCCGCAGGTGGCGGATACGCAAGCCGTCCATGCTTCACAAGCCCCATGCGCCCCTCCTGCGCAATCGCGCCAACCGCCGCGGCAAATCCGCCCGTCACGAGGATTCTTGTCCCTGTCTATCTCCAAGACCTGGCTCTATAACGGTACAGCTAGCGTTCTGGAGGGATGGGTGGGCGGCTCGCCAGGCGGCGGTATTTCCTGAAGGCCCAGTAGACGATGAACTGCCAGCGCTGTTCGATCCTCAACTGCGACGCAGCGGTGACCTTGTGCAGGAAGCCCGCTATTTCAGCAAAAGCGGAGGCCGCGTCCTCCTTTCCCGCTGTGTAGACCGTGATCGAATTGCGCCGCCCGTGCGTACGCCTTTGCAGAGCTCGGCAAGGTGCGTAACGGAGAACGCCGCCTTGAATGCCTCGGGCGTGACGGCGTCCTTCGGCTTGAAGGTGAACGTGCGCGGCTGTCCGGGGACGAGGGTGACGGCGTTGTCGTCGAATTCGCCGCGGATCCCCTTCGCGTTCATCCACACCCAGAGCGCGGGCCTGTCCGTCGTGAGCGTGACGGAAAAGCCGTCGACCTCGGCCTTCAAGTTCGGCTTGTCGAGCTTCGCCCACTCATGGTTATAGGCGTGGAAATGCCTGTCGACCGTGAAGACTCCCTTGTCGGTCTTGAGCGTCAGGACGGCAAACGTCCCGCCGCAGAACGAGTTCTTGGGCGTGGAGAGCGACGCAATCCTCGTCGAGGCGTTCGGCGGAAGAACGACCTCTGTCTTCTTCTGGTACTGGCATGCGCCGTGTCCGTCGGAAAGGCCTCCGTACAGCCAGTATTCCACCGTCAGCTCGCCCGTAACTTCTTCCGAGGTGTCGTTGACGCCGAACACCAGGTCCGCGCCGGACGCATCCGGCTTCACGACGACGTTGACCGGCTCGAAGAAGCGCTTGGCGAGGTAGTGGAGCGGCTTCCACTTGCCGCCGTACTCGATCGAGCTCCAGGAGGCGACCGGCCAGTTGTCGTTGAGCTGCCAGAAGAGCGTGCCCATGCAGCGCGGCTGTTCCGAGCGCCAGGCGTCGACCGCCGTCTGTATCGCCATCGCCTGCTGGAACTGCGAGAGGAGAAGCTCCGAGGGGACGTCCTTCGGCTCGGGAAAGTAGCGCTCGAGCGTCTTGCGGATACGTCTGTTTCCGCCCGGATTCTTCTGGTGCCACTCGAAATCGGGTCCACGCGCGAGGATCTGCGCCTTCGATGCAAACGTCTCGGCGATCTCCATCGACGGAAACGACTGGAACCCGAACTCCGAGCAGAAGCGCGGATGGTAGTCGTAGTACTTGTCGAACGGCGCGTTTTCGTGCCACACGTCCCAGTTGTGCATGTCGCCCTTCGAATCCTCCTTCCAGGCGTCGCCAAAGTCGCCGGGACCGCAGCACGGCGAGGACGGCCAGTATGTGCGCGCGGGATCGTACTTCGCGACGAGTTCGCCCTGCATCTTGGAGCGCTTGATCCATTCGCCTCGGTAGAAGGCTGGGTCTTTCTTCGTCTCGTCGAACCACTTGATCGCGCCAAGGCACTCGTTGTCGCCGCACCACATCGCGATGCACGCGTGGTCGCGGAGCCTCCTGAGCTGGTGCTCGAGCTCGGCGCGGATCTCGCCGAGAAACGCGTCGTCGCCTGGATACACCGCGCACGAGCACATCATGTCGTGCCAAATGAGAATGCCCAGCTCGTCGCAGAGGTCGTAGAACACGTCCTTCTCGTACTGTCCGCCGCCCCAGAGGCGGATCATGTTCATGTTCGCGGACTTCGCGCTCTCGAGGAGGTCGCGATAGCGAGCAGGCGTCTGTTCGTTCTCATATGCGGAGCACGGGATCCAGTTCGCGCCTTTCATGAAAATCCGCCGGTCGTTGACGCGGAAGACGAGCGACAGCTCCTCCTTGCCACTCTTCGACACCGTTTTCTCGTTCAGCACCTCAACCTTCCTG
>Ga0265298_10001891_pt1 | contig 30386 bp, 29 predicted proteins | sample AusTroGonzalo_MG_3_FD_193486 | JGI IMG/M metagenome (GOLD analysis project Ga0265298, IMG submission 193486) | Bovine rumen microbial communities from tropical cattle in Woodstock, Queensland, Australia - Gonzalo_01 | ecosystem: Host-associated > Mammals > Digestive system > Stomach > Rumen ...
AAGAACATTGTCTCTGTGGTGATGGCTTGTAACGGCTACGAGATTATAGACTTGGGTGTGATGGTTCCTGCTGAGGAGATTGTCAAGAAGACCTTGGAGCTGAAACCTGATATCATTGGGCTGAGCGGACTGATAACTCCCAGCCTGGACGAGATGATAAAGGTGGTAAGGTTGCTGAAGGAATCAGAAATCTCTGTTCCTGTAATGATTGGTGGTGCTACTACCAGTCCTTTGCATACGGCTCTGAAGATTGCTCCACAATATGACGGTTCTGTAATCTGGGTGAAGGATGCCAGTCAGAATGCCCCCTTGGCTGCCAAGTTCATCAATCCTGTTACAAGGGAAGAGGCCATGGATAATCTGCAGAAGGAACAGCAACAACTCTGTGAGCAGGATAAGCCTGCAGAGATATTGAGTTTTGAAGAAGCCAAGAAAAGGAAGTTGGACCTTTTCTAAAGGAAATGCACATCTGTTATAACCTGCGACTGCACGTAAGCATTCAGCTTGCGTGTTATGTCGCCGTGCATCATCAGAAGGTTCTGCTTCAGGGCTGGACTTTTCAGTTTTACCCAAAGAATGGAATTCTTGATGTACAGTTCAGATGTGTAACGACTGATGGTATCGCCCATAACGGCAGGCCACGCATTTATAATACGGTGTTCCAGTAGGGGAGTCTCCAGCCCTTCGGCTCTGAGAAACTGCATCAGTAAGTCACCTAACAGCTTGGGCTTGTTCTTTATCATAATGTTACGTTGCCGTTTTTAACGTGGAAGATACGGTAGTCCCCACTGGATTTCTGAAGAATACTGTCCAGATGGTCTCTGTTAGTATCCGTAATGAATATCTGACCAAACAGGTCATTGTTGACAAGGGATACAATCTGCTCTACGCGCTCAGCGTCCAGCTTGTCGAAGATATCGTCCAAGAGGAGTAGGGGAGTTGTCTTGCTGCCCGTACGCTTCAGGAAGTCGAACTGCGCCAGTTTGAGTGCAATCAGGAAGGTCTTGTTTTGTCCCTGCGAGCCTTCTCTCTTGATGGCATATCCGCCCAATAGCATCTCCAAATCATCTTTGTGAACGCCATGGAGTGAGTAGCCTACAGCCTGATCACGGAAGCGGTCTCTGGTTAGTTGCTCCAGCAACGGACCGCGCTGACAATGTGAGACATAGCGTAGTTCCACAATCTCTTTCTCCTTGGAAATGTGGTTGTAGAAGCGTTGGAAGATAGGGGTGAAGTCCTTTATGTATTCCTGTCGGCACTGGTAGATATACTCAGCCTCCTTGGCCATCTGCTCTTCCCAAAGCAGGAACATTTCTGGGTCAGGGGCAATCTCTTCCTTTAACAGTGCATTGCGTTGCTGAAGGGCTTTATTGTATCGCAGCAATGCCTCCATATATATAGGATTGTACTGCGAGATGATGATGTCCATGAACCGACGCCTTTCCTCGCTGCCCCCGGCAATCAGGAACTGGTCAGCAGGAGAAACCATCACCAGGGGAATCAATCCTATGTGTTCAACCAAGCGCTTGTAAGCTTTTTTACCACGACGGACAACCTTCTTCTGGCCTCGCCTGATACCTATATGTATATCTTCTGGGGTGCCATCCTCTGTTTCATATTGTCCGGCAATGGACATAATGTCCTGATTGTGCAGGATGCAGAGCGAATCCTGACTAGTGGCATAGCTTCTGCAAAGACTTAGAAAATGGATGGCGTCAAGCAGGTTGGTTTTTCCCTCGCCGTTCATCCCCAAGAAACAGTTAATTTTTGGGGAAAGGTCTAATTCACACGAAGGAATGTTCCTGTAATTGATTATGGAAAGGTGCTTCAATATCATTTCGAACACAAAATTACATCATTTATTTCTATTTAAGCACATGAAACGTAAAATATCTTTGTTGAAATTTTATCATCTGCGATAAATTAGTTATTTTTGCACGTAATTTTGGTCGAACACAAAGATAAAACATTAAATAAAATGGCAAAAAACAAAAAAAACAATTACGAGGTAAACGAGTTTGATGAAGCTTTGGTAGCCTCAAAGTCTTTCTATGAGAAGAACAAGAAAGCTATTGTCTATGGTGGAAGCGCTTTGCTTGCAATTATCATTGCTGCATTGCTGCTTCATCAGTTCTACATTGTACCCCGCAGCAATAAGGCTGACGAGAGCATGTTCGCTGCTCAGGAGTATTTCATGAACGGTGACTTCGAGAAGGCTTTGAACGGTGATGGTCAGAACCTTGGTTTCCTGGCAATTGCTGATGAGTATGGCTGCACAAAGGCTGCTAATCTGGCTCATCTGTATGCTGGTCTTTGTCTGTATCAGACAGAGAAGTATCAGGATGCTATCGACCAGTTGGAGGACTATAGCAGCTGTGGCGATGACATGGTCAGCCCCTCTGTTATCGGTACAATTGGTAACTGCTATGCTGAGTTGGGTCAGAACGAGAAGGCTGTTGAGATGCTTGTTAAGGCTGCCAAGAAGGCTGACAACAACACGCTGAGCCCCATCTACCTGATTCAGGCTGGTCAGATCTACGAGTCATTGGGTCAGAAGGACAAGGCATTGGACTGCTACACTCAGATCAAGAACAAGTACCAGCAGAGCATGCAGTACAACGAGATTGACAAGTACATTGAGCGTGTAAAGGAGTAAACGATGGCTTCTGCTTTACACAATCTTTCAGATTACGATTTCGCTTCTGTACCCAGTGCTGCCGACATGAAGTTCGGCATTGTGGTAAGCGAATGGAATAGCAAAATCACAGGCGCCCTCTTACAGGGCGCTTTTGATACCTTGACACGTCATGGCGCCAAGGAGGAGAACATCCTTGTTCAGACGGTGCCCGGTAGCTTTGAACTGGTCTTTGGTTCTTCTGCCTTTGTCAATTCAGGTAAGGTAGATGCCGTTATAGCTATCGGATGCGTTATCAAGGGTGATACCCCTCACTTCGACTATATCTGTCAGGGTACTACCCAAGGTCTTGCCGACTTGAATACCACAGGCAAAGTCCCCGTTATCTATGGTCTGCTGACATGCAATACAATGGAGCAAGCCGAGGAGAGATGTGGTGGTATGCTTGGCAACAAGGGAGACGAGTGTGCCGTAACTGCCATCAAAATGGTGGATTACAAAAGAAGTATTCAAGGTCTATAATAATATTGAATCATATAAAAAAGAATCAGAGGACAATCTCCTCTGATTTTTTTTTGTGCTTATTCCAATCAACGCAGTTTGCCAATCTGCTCCTCTCGAATACGCTCAATGATAGCACACCCTTTGATAGTAACACGCTCTTTCTCTGTGAGCGATACGGCGTGTTACTCAACATGCTATCCCTACGATATCCGAACGCCTTTGCTATAAAGGATTGAAAGGTTATTTTTTATCTGTTTTCTTGGCTTTTCCTCTGCCATTCCCTTTCTTGCCGTGATGGAAGTTCCTCTTCTTCTTTGTTTTGGGCTCCTTGTTATATACAGGACCTTCGCCTAATGACTGGGGAATGGGAAGCTTCTCTACGTCTTTCTCAAGGAAACGCTCTATGCGGGCAAAATACTGCTGGTCCTTGTCGGAAACTAAGGTAATGGAACGTCCGTTCTTACCTGCACGGGCTGTTCTACCTATTCTGTGAACATAGTCTTCCTTGTCATGTGGAACGTCAAAGTTGATAACCAGTTGGATATCATCTATATCAATACCACGGGCTACAATGTCTGTAGCAACAAGGATATCTATCTTGCCGCTACGGAACTCATACATAACATTGTCTCGTTCTGACTGGCTGAGGTCGCTATGCATGGCCTTGGCCTTGTATCCTGCACGTATGATGCTGATGGCAAGGTCTTTTGTCTTGACCTTGCTGCTGGTAAAGATTATTACCCTTTCTGGCTTACGCTCCTTGAATATCTCTTTGACAATGCCCAGCTTCTGAGGCTCGTAGCAGATATAGGCACTCTGTGAGATACCTTCTGCAGGTTTGCTCAGTGACAGCTTGACCTCGACAGGATCTTTAAGCAGCTGGTGTGCCAGTTGCAGAATATCCTTGGGCATGGTGGCACTGAACATGATGGTCTGATGCTTCTGTGGCAGTTGCTTGGCAATCTTCAGAATGTCATCGCAGAAGCCCATATCCAGCATGCGGTCAGCCTCATCGAGGATAAAGAAAGAGACTTTGCTAAGGTCTATATTACCTAATGTGATATGACTGATAAGACGACCTGGTGTAGCTATGACAACGTCTGCTCCGCTCTGCATACCACGTTTCTCCTGCTCGTATCGGATACCGTCATTACCACCATAAACGGCAATGCTGCTGACATTGTCCAGATAATAGGCGAAACCTTGCATGGCTTGGTCTATCTGCTGTGCCAACTCGCGGGTTGGGGACATGATGACGCAGTTGATAGCATCCTTAGGATAGCCGCCATCCTGTAACAGGCTAAGCACGGGCAACAGATATGCAGCTGTCTTTCCCGTTCCCGTCTGGGCAATACCCATGATGTCCCTGCCTTCCAGTATGGGAGGGATAGAGTGTTCCTGAATAGGAGTGGTCTCGGTGAAGTTCATATCATCGAGTGCGTCAAGCACCAAGTCGTTCAAGTCTAAATCGTAAAAATCCATCGTTCTATTATCTTGGTGCCTTCTTGTAAAGATACCATGCAATAAAGGTAAATAATATGTTAGGAATCCATGCAGCAAGCATGGGGTATAATCCTGCGTTTATACAGAAGGAGGCGGATACCGTCTGCAGAAGAATGTATGTTGCACTTAAACCAATGCCGACACCTAAGGCCAGTCCCATGCCTCCCTTGCGTTTTCTGGATGACAAGGACATACCAATGGTGGAGAGGATAAAGGCGGCAAAGGGCGTAGCAAAGCGCTTGTGGTATTCAACCTCGAAGACTTTCAGGTTCTTGCTTCCTCTGTTCTTCTGTTTCTCTATGTATTCCAACAATTCCTTATTTGTCATGGTTTCCTGCATATTACGGGTAAACAGGAAATCGTTGGGTTCTATAGCTATAATTGAATCAATGCTGTTATAGTGGGTAATCTTCTCGCGATAACCATGCAGCTCACGGATGGTAACATTGTTCAGCGTCCAGTGGTTTCGCACATCACTAAGGGTGTCATATTTGACAGTTCCTGCAGTAAGGTGTGATACCAACTTCTTGTCCTTGAATTTGTCCAGATTGAAGTGGATGCCCGTCTTGCTGATACCGTCAAAATGTTCCATGTAGGCAATGACTCCGTCTTCCAACTGAAGCTGGACACGGTCGGCATAAGTGGGATTCTTCTTGTTCTTCTTGTATTGGCTCTCGAACGCCAGACGTTTGATACTACCACGTGGTATGACCTCAGAACCCAGATAGAATGTGGCGCATGCAATGACCAGAGAACTGATCATGTAGGGGACCATCAGCCTCTTGAAGCTCATGCCAGTACTGATCATGGCAATTATCTCGCTATTATCTGCCAATTTGGAAGTAAAGAAGATAACACTGAGGAAAACAAAAAGAGAACTGAACAGATTAACGTAGTAGGGTATGAAGTTCAGATAATAAGTAAACAGGATTCCTTTCCATGGTGCGTGGTTGGTAGTGAAATCATCCACGTGCTCGTTAAAATCGAATACAACGGCAATACTGATAATAAGCACGATGGAGAAGATGTAAGTCCCCAGGAACTTGCCAATCAGGTATTTGTCTATTCGTTTTAAGAATGGAATCTTCATGCCGGAATTTTACAATCTGTTTGTTACTTTTCTGATCATGCCGCTCTTCCACGTTGAATAATCTCCTGCCAGAATGTGCTTGCGGGCTTCCTTAACCAACCACAGATAGAAGGCAAGGTTATGGATGGAGGCAATCTCAAGTGCTAGCAACTCCTGCGCCTTGAAGAGGTGATGCAGATAGGCACGTGAATAGAATACATCCACATCTGCTGTACCGTTGGGATCAATGGGGGAGAAGTCATCCTCCCATTTCTTGTTGCGCATATTCATGATGCCCTCGCTGGTAAAGAGCATGGCATTACGTCCGTTACGGGTGGGCATTACACAGTCAAACATATCCACGCCTCGTTCAATAGCTTCGAGCAAGTTGGCTGGCGTTCCTACACCCATCAGATAGCGAGGCTTGTCCTTGGGTAGAATCTCGTTAACCACTTCTATCATCTCGTACATGACATCAGTAGGTTCACCTACAGCCAGTCCGCCTATGGCATTACCGTCGGCACCCTTGCTGGCAACAAATTCGGCACTCTGCTTACGCAATTCGGCATAGGTACATCCTTGAACAATAGGGAAGAGGCTCTGCTGGTAGCCATATAGCGGTTCCGTCTCGTTGAATCTCTTGAAACATCTGTCGAGCCAACGGTTTGTCAGACCCAGACTTTTCTTGGCATAGTTGAAATCGCTGGTTCCAGGAGGACATTCATCCAGGGCCATGATGATGTCGGCGCCAATGCTGCGCTCTATATCCATCACCTTCTCAGGGGTGAACATATGCTTGCTGCCGTCAATATGACTTCGGAAGGTACAGCCTTCCTCGGTAAGCTTTCTGATTCCTGTAAGTGAGAATACCTGGAATCCTCCACTGTCTGTCAGGATGGGTCTGTCCCATCCGTTGAACTTGTGCAGTCCTCCGGCCTTCTCCAAGATAGAAGTGCCAGGGCGAAGGTACAAATGATAGGTATTACCCAGTATAATTTGTGCCTGCACCTGTGTCTTCAGGTCGTTGACGGTAAGTCCCTTTACACTACCTACGGTGCCTACAGGCATGAAGATAGGGGTCTCTATCTGACCGTGGTCGGTAGTTATAAGACCGGCACGTGCATTTGTCTTGTCGTCAGTATGTAATAGTTGGAATGTCATGCTACTACGTCCTTCTTTTCTTCTTCAACCTTGAACTCTATGGCATTCTTCACCTTCTCGTCCAGCAGGGCAAACTGCAGCACATCTGCTATTGTCTCTACATAGTGGAAGGTGAGGCCGGTCAGATATATCTGTGGTATCTCGTCAATATCCTTTCTGTTGTCATTACAGATAACGATGTCCGTTATGCCGGCACGTTTGGCAGCCAGAATCTTTTCCTTGATACCACCTACGGGGAGCACTTTACCACGCAGGGTGATCTCGCCTGTCATAGCCAGGTTCTTACGTACCTTACGCTGTGTCAGTATACTGGCAATACTTGTTGCAATGGTAATACCTGCACTGGGGCCATCCTTGGGAACAGCTCCTTCCGGCACATGAATATGAATGTTGTAATTATCAAAGATGCGGATGTCTATATTCAGATCCTCGGCATGAGCCTTGATGTATTCCAATGCCAGCATAGCACTCTCTTTCATGACATCACCCAGATTACCTGTAAGGGTCAGCTTGGCAGCCTTGCCCTTGCTGAGGCTGGTCTCTATGAAAAGGATTTCTCCGCCTACGCTGGTCCATGCAAGACCTGTTACAACACCGGCAAACTCGTTACCCTGATAGATATCACGGTTGTAGATGGGCTTGCCCAGCAACTCCTGGATATAGCTCTCGCTGATAACAAGATTATCCGTCACTTCACCTTTGGCTACTCTAAGGGCTATTTTGCGGAACAGCTTATCAATCTGCTTCTCCAATCCACGGACACCACTCTCACGGGTATATTTCTCGATGAGGAATTCCAAAGCTTTCTTGGGCAGCTTCAGGTTTTTGAAGTCATCCAAGCCATTCTCAACTTTCTTCTTCGGAATAAGGTGGCGCTTGCCAATCTCAATCTTTTCCTCCGTGAGGTATCCGCTCAGCTCTATAAGCTCCATTCTGTCCAACAAGGGACGGGGGATGGTATTGGTGTCATTGGCTGTGGCAATAAACATAACCTGACTGAGGTCATAGTCTAAATCCAGATAGTTATCGTGGAACGCATTGTTCTGCTCAGGGTCAAGAACCTCCAATAGGGCAGAGGAGGGGTCTCCGTTTACATTGTTGGTTGAGATTTTGTCAATCTCGTCCAGTATAAACACGGGATTGCCGCTTCCAGCCTTCTGCATACCCTTGATGATTCTTCCGGGCATGGCTCCAATGTATGTTCTACGATGGCCTCGAACCTCACTTTCGTCGTGAACACCACCAAGGCTTATTCTGACGTATTTCCTGTTCAGAGCACTGGCAATGCTCTTACCAAGACTGGTCTTACCAACTCCTGGAGGGCCATACAGACAGATAATGGGGCTCTTCTTGTCCTTGCGCATCTTCAGTACAGCCAGGTGTTCCAGAATACGCTCCTTCACCTTCTCCATGCCATAGTGGTCGTGATTCAATATCTTCTCGGCATTTGCGATATTCATATTGTCACGTGTGAATTCGTTCCAGGGCAACTGTATGATGGTTTGTAGGTAGGTGAGCTGAACATTGTAGTCGGGTGACTGGATGTTAATCCTGCCCAGCTTATTAACTTCCTTCAGGAAGTATTCGCGTACCTCCTTACTCCATTTTTTCTCGTTGGCCTCTTTCTGCAGTCTGGCAATGTCCTCTTGTTTTACGGAGAACTCGTCCTTGTTGCCCAACTCAGCCTGAATGTTCTTAACCTCCTGCATCAGGAAGTATTCACGCTGTTGCTGATCCAGATCGGACTGTGTCTTACGCTCAATGTTACGTTTGATATTGGCCAGATCCAACAGATTGTTGATTACGCGTATGCAGTTTGCCAACCTGTCATGTTCCGTCTCGCAGGATAGTAACTGGTATTTCTGCTTCACATCAATGGGCAGATAGCTGCAGTAGACGTTCAGCATGAAAGTGGAGGTGGGGAGTCCGTTCAGGAAGTTGCTAATCTCTGATGGGTAGTTATCCAGCAGATGCGTAAGGTTGTTGAACTTCTCCTTCAGGATGTTCAGCATGGCAAAGTACTCTTCTCTTTCTGCATCAGAGGGTACGATATCCGATCTGTCTGCCACAACACCTTCGTATCCGTTCTTGGAGTGGTTAAACTCAACAATCTGAACTCTGTTCATAGCCTGCAGCAATGCTGTGTAAGTATTGTCAGGCAACTTCATTAGATGGACCAGTCTGCATGCGCATCCCAGGGGATACAGATCCTCGATGTATGGTGAGTTTACATCCTCTTGTTTTTGTGAGAATGTAGCAATTATACCGTTTGTCTTTTCGGCCATCTTAACGGCCTTTATGCTATTTGTGCGTCCTACGGTAATGGGGATAATGGTACCAGGGAACAAAGCATTGTCCCTAAGTGGTAATATGGGCATTGGACCTTCGTGGTGTTCATGAATCAGTTTCTCTGAATCCGGATTGAATTCAGCCACGAATGATAGATGCGGTTTCTTGATTTCTAACATAGATATTTACAAGTCAATTTATGAGATGCAATTTTTTTTAAGTTTGCAAAGGTAAATAAAATAATTCAGTATTTTATGAGTCGTGATATTAAATTATGTATAAAGGCACTTTTTGTCTTTGTTACATTTCTATTATTGATATATTTTCTGTACTTTTGCAGACGTTTTGTTAAAATTGTTACCGAATGAATTTATATTTAAGATACTTTGATAGCGAGGTTTTTGCATATTCCCTAGATGAAGCTTTTGATTTCCTGCAGTCTATTCCCGAGGTTGACTTGGATGAATTCCTGATGAATGATATTGCTCAGTATTATGAGAGCAGTAACCTGTACCCCAAGCGTTATAAGGTACACGGCAAGGCATACTTTATCATCATCAAGACAACAGCTGCTAATATGGAGGAATTCAAAAATATTGGTGCTGCTGCCCATGAAGGTCAGTCGGATATGCCTAAATCAAAAGCCGATATCTTCTCAGAGTATAATCCTGGGTGGTATGACGGCTCTATCATGTTCAAAAGAGTTATTCCCATTCCACAAACCCAGAAGTTCCAATATGTTGACACTTTCTTTGTGGCTCGTGTAAAAGCTATCAGCAAGCAGGATTGCTATAACAAGATTATAGACCATCTGCGTTCTAGGAACGATATTGACACAAGAAGTCAGTTCCCCAGTATAAAGGGACGTAACTTTGAGTGCGTATATCACGGAATGGATATTGAATAATTTTTCTGTATCTTAACTTCGTGAAACCGTCATTTCTAAGCCTTCTCTTCTTTTTCGGCGCTTGTGTTTTTGTCTATGCCGACAAGAAGCAAATAGACAAACATTATGCGCAGGAATATGTTGTGCCTATTCCAGACCCTATATGCCGACCTGATGCTCCGGCGATTCCTATAAAGGCAGTTCCGGAGGTTAGGATGCATAACATCAGACCTTATCATGAACCTTCTATTTACGGTATTGACGTGTCACATCACCAAGGTTCTATCAACTGGAACATGGTTGCCACAGATTCCAAGGCTGGTTATGTATATATAAAGGGTACAGAATCTACGTCTCATGTTGACAGTGAGTACGAGAGAAATCTACGTGAGGCAAAGAAAATGGGCATTCCCGTGGGTACGTATCATTTCTTCAGCCCTAAAGCCAGTGGCTTGGTACAGTTTCAGAACTTCTCATCAAATTTTGACATCAACATGCAGGATCTGATTCCTGTTATAGATGTTGAACATAGGGGTAGGGTTTCTCTGGCTTATTTCCATACACAATTGAAGACACTCCTGGAAGAGATTGAACGTGCATACGGGGTGAGGCCCATCATCTATACGGGTGTAAATTTCTATAACAGTTATTTGTCTGGTATGTACAAGAAATACAAGTTCTTTATTGCCAGGTACAATTCAGAAACCCAGCCTGAGCTCTGCGATGATGTACCTATTGTCATGTGGCAATTTACATCGGAAGGCTATATCAATGGTATCAGAGGTCATGTAGACCGTAGTTGTCTGTTAGATAACTACAGCCTACAGGATATTATGCTTCCTCGTTAGTTTTGTGATTTACAAGTAGGGGTTGTTCTTCAACTCCCATCCTATGTTGCTTTCAGGTCCGTGTCCGGAATAGACAATCGTTTCTGAAGGCAAGGTGATAATTTTGTTCTTTATACTATCAATCTCTACAGAAAGGTTTCCACCGGGCAGGTCTGTACGTCCAATGCTTCCTTTGAACAGTGTGTCTCCTGTAAATAGGGTATGGGCGGATTCTATGTAGTAGCTTAATCCGCCGGGGGTGTGGCCTGGTGTATACAGCACCTTAATTGTAGTGTTACCTAACTGGAATGTATCTCCCTCATTGATGTAACGTTCTACAACAGGCAGGTTCCAGTTCATAGACAGACGGAACATGCTGGTCATTTCAGGAACGTCCCTGTATATGCTTTCCTCTGCAGCATGGCATAATGGCTTCAGACCGTATGTATCCTGAATATAAGACAGTCCCCAGATATGATCAAAGTGCATGTGTGTCTGGAGGGCGTATTTCAGTTGCAGGTTCTCTTTGGTTATGAATTCGCTGATGATGGCATTTTCCCTGTTGTTACTCATGCCGGCATCAATGATAGCGGCTTCACGTGATTCCTCGTCCCATATCAGGTAGGTGTTCTCTCCTACGGGGTTAAATGTGAATGCTTTAGTTAACATAGTTGCGTGTAAACGATTTTTTTTGTTTCAAAAAACGGTTCTTCAAAATAGTCTGTAAGTGGATATATCTCTGTTTGATTCTTCAAGGGCAGGGTCTCTTTCTCCAGCTCGCCACCTTTCAGGCAGATAATGCCGTTGGGCAATGCGTTAATTTGCTCTGTGCTTATATTCTTTTTGATTATCTTTACCAGATCAACCAAAGTCATCACGGCACGTGATACCACAAAGTGGTATTTGTCCTTAATCTCCTCGGCCCTGCACCATTGTGTGGTCACATTCTGCAAGGATAAGGCGTTGGCAACCTCTTGGCATACCCTGATCTTCTTGCCTATTGAGTCCACCAGATGGAAAGATGTTTCAGGGAACATAATGGCCAATGGGATTCCAGGGAATCCGCCTCCTGTTCCTAAATCCATTACTTTAGTACCAGGCTTGAAACGAATCATTTCTGCAATTGCCAGAGAATGCAGCACGTGATGTTCGTACAGGTTGTCAATATCTTTGCGCGATATAACGTTTATCTTCGCGTTCCAGTCGTGATACAGTTCATTCAACTGTTCAAACTTGCTTATCTGATCCTGTGTCAGGTTGGGGAAGTATTTTAGAATTATGTCCATTCTGTTTTATTTGCTATTTATAACGTCGAGATTGATTAGTCCATGCAGTTGCTTGAATGATAGTCTGGTGTAGATAGTACCTTCAGACCAAGGGGCAATCTCGTATGGATTGTAGCAGAAAAGGATGCTGTCCTTCTCAATAGAGAAATTATTGTTGGATATATACACCTCGCCTAAAGAGAAGATACTTGTTTTCTCTTCCAGCTCGGCAGCGGTCTTGCATTCGTAATCCTTAACAATCTGCTCTTTGATGAGTTTGCAAGCGGCAGCCTTGCTCTTCCCGAAGAGTTCGTCACAAGTAACAATCTTACCTGTTGCCTCGTGGAAATTCAGGTAGCATGAATAAGCTCCGCCATGTGCTCCTCCCTGATAATCCTGAATCCAGCTCATATAGGAAATGATTCCTTCAGGAGTGTTCTTTTGGACTTCGCCTTCCTGAGAAAACTCGTATTCATACGTACTCTGGCAATCATAGTCAGGGTCATATAACTCCTTCAGGTCTTTCTCGAAGGCATTGCACAAAGAGTCTGTGTAATGTTCCTTTGCTTTTTCAAAGGGCATTATCGTACTGTCAAACAAGAGTGCAACCAGTTGCTTGTTAATCAACTGGGCAGCTTCGGATTTACCTGTTGCATATTCAACCTTAATGTCTATTTTATAATTGGGGATTTCACTGTCAAAGATTTTCTTCTTTATCTTGAAGTGACTACTTGAAAAGGTAATCTTCTCTGTCTGAACTAGAGAGTCTTTTGTTTCCTCTTCCTTTTGCTGAGTGTTGTTCTTGGTGTCCCAGCATGCTACAAGCAATAGCGATGTAACGAAAATCAAAGTTTTATTTTTCATGTCTGAAAATAATATATAAAAATGCTACGATACCTAATATAAAGGGGTAATACAGATAAGGTATTATCTCAAGTGGACTGACAGAAGCCAATCCTGCTGCAATCAGCATCTGTGCACCATAGGGAATGATGCTTTGTGCAAAGCAACTGAATGTATCCAGTATACTTGCCGTGCGTCTGGGGTCAATATTGTATATGACGGATATTTCTCTTGCTAACGGACCCGTAGTCAGGATGGCTATGGTATTGTTGGCAGTGCAGAAATCAGTTAGCACTACCAAGCCAGCAATGCTCATCTCTGCTCCTGTTCTTGTCGAGATTCTTCTGGTGAGTTTCGATTTTAAGTATTCTATACCGCCAGTCTCCTTCATAACCTCAATCATTCCGCCTGCCAGCAGGGTTACGATAATCAGTTCACTCATTCCCATGATGCCGGTGTTCATGGCAGATGACCATTCCGTCAGGGTCAGTTTCTCATTCAGTATACCTATAACTCCTGCCAAAATTGTACCAGAAGAAAGCAGCATCATCACGTTCAGACCACATATGGCAGACACTAATATATATATATAAGGTATTATAAGCAGGTGGTTAATTTCCGTGTCCGTTGATGTTGCTGATACCTCTGTTCCTGCTATCAGATAGAGTGCCAGGGTTATGATGGCTGCTGGTAGTGCAATCTTCAAGTTGTATCGGAATTTGTCTTTCAGACGGCATCCTTGTGTCTTGGTAGCCATGATAGTGGTGTCCGAGATAAAGCTCAAATTGTCTCCGAAGTATGAACCACCTATAATGACGGCTACCATTAGAGGAAGGCTCATCCCCGTCTCGCTGGCAATGCCACAGGCTATTGGCGTCAGGGCAGCGATGGTGCCGACGCTTGTGCCGATACTTAGCGATACAAAGCATGATGCGATGAACATTCCGCATAGCATCATTTTCATAGGTATTAAGCTAAGGGTCAGATTTACTGTAGCCTCTATAGCTCCCATCTGTTTGGCTGTTGCGGCAAAGGCTCCGGCAAGGATGAATATGAGGATCATTGTCATGATATCCTCTTTTGCGGCCCCTCGCGCCAGCACAGCAAAACGATCCTCAATGCTTTTGCCTTTGAATATTGTTATAGCATATAGGCAAGCTGCCAGAAAAGACACGATAATGGATGCGGCATAGAAGTCGCCGCAAATGATACTTGACGTTGTATAGATGGCCAAGAATACCAACAATGGACTGATGGAGATTATTCCTTTGGTGTCTTTTATCTTTTCTTCCATATGGCGAAATTACACATAATTCTTGGTATATAATGTATAATCTATACTTTTTTTGACATCTTGTGTTAAAAAACAATCGTAAAATGTAGGGTATTTCGCTAAAATTGTATAACTTTGCGGTACAAATAAAACATTAACCGTATATATCTTACATTAAAATGGCAAAAATAGTTACTATGGGCGAGATTATGCTTCGCCTCTCCACACCAGGCAACAACAGGTTTGTTCAGTCAGATTCTTTTGATGTGAATTATGGTGGTGGTGAAGCAAATGTCGCAGTTAGTTTGTCTAATTATGGTCATGATGCCTTTTTTGTCAGTAAGGTCCCAACACACGAGATAGGTCAGGCTGCCGTAAACAGCCTTAGAAAGTTTGGTGTTCATACCAAGTTCTTGGCTCGTGGAGGTGAACGTTTGGGTATTTACTATTTGGAGACAGGTTCAAGTCTCCGTCCCAGTAAGGTAATCTATGACCGTGCTCATAGCAGTATGGGTGAGGCCAATCCACAGGATTTTGATTATGAGAAGATTTTTGCAGGAGCTGACTGGTTTCATTGGAGTGGTATCACACCGGCCATCAGTGATAATGCTGCAGAATGTGTCAAGCAGGCTTGTATTGTTGCAAAGAGATTGGGTGTTACAGTTAGTTGCGACCTGAATTATCGCAAGAAGCTTTGGACGCCAGAGAAGGCACAGAGCATTATGCGTCCCCTGATGCAGTATGTAGATGTTTGCATCGGCAACGAAGAGGATGCTGAGAAGTGTCTTGGTTTTAAACCTGCGTCGGATGTTGAGTCCGGAGTAACCGAGGCTGATGGCTATAAGGCTATCTTTAGCAAGATGCAGCAGGAGTTTGATTTTAAATATGTTATCAGTACTCTCCGTGAGAGCTTTAGCGCTTCCAACAATGGATGGAAAGCCATGATCTATGATGGCAATGAGTTCTATGTCAGTCGCAGGTATGAGATTACGCCTATCGTTGATAGAGTAGGTGGGGGTGACAGTTTCAGCGCAGGTATCATTCATGGCTTCGTCAACAAGATGTCTCAGCGCGATGCCTTGGAGTTTGCTGTAGCTGCAAGTGCCCTTAAGCATACAATCCCCGGAGATGTAAATATTGTTAGTATTCAGGAAGTAGAGTCGTTGGTCGCAGGTCATACCAACGGGCGTGTAGATAGATAAGAATAGTATATGGCAAAATTTGATAAGATTCAGGTATTAAGTAAGATAAAGGATACAGGCATGGTTCCTGTGTTCTATCATTCAGATGTTGAGGTTGCCAAGCAAGTTATACGTGCCTGTTATGAGGGTGGTGTACGTGCCTTTGAGTTTACCAACCGTGGCGATTTCGCTCACGAGGTCTTTGCCGAATGTGTGAAGTATGCTGCTGAGGAATGTCCCGAATTAGCTATGGGTGTTGGCTCAATTGTTGATGCACCAACAGCAAGCCTGTACATTCAGTTGGGTGCATGCTTCGTGGTTGGTCCGCTTCTGAATGCTGATATTGCTAAAGTCTGCAACAGACGCCAGATTCCCTATTGTCCCGGTTGTGGTACAGTTACAGAGATTGGCTATGCCCAGGAGTTGGGATGCGAGATTACCAAGGTGTTCCCTGGCGATGTTTACGGTCCTGCCTTCGTAAAAGGAGTTATGGCACCTTGTCCCTGGAGCAAGATTATGGTAACAGGTGGTGTTACACCTGATCAGGACAATCTTTCTGCTTGGATAAAGGCTGGTGCCTTCTGCGTTGGAATGGGAAGTAATCTTTTCCCCAAGGATGTGGTTGCTGCAAATAACTGGCAGTTCATTACCGATAAGTGTAAGGAGTCCCTGTTCTATATCCTTGCAGCAAGGAGCTGATTTTTCATAATTTCATATAAATTTTAATAGAAAGCGTCCGGGTAAGTGATTTATCCGGCGCTTTTTTGTGTATATAGAAATATAAATCCGTTTTTCTTTCATTTATCCCTCACTTATTCGTAACCTTGAGACTTTGTCTCGAAATTACTCACGTTCGGGAATAAAAATAATCGTTTATTTTGTACTCCGCTCACTTATTCGTAATTTTGCAGCCGCTTTAATGAATTGTGGTGTATGAGTAACAAGAATAAGAAGAATAAAGCACCGCGTTGGTTTGTCCCTGCAGGTATGGAACCAACGGAGATGGATAGAATAATACTTGATTGGCAGGAGAAAGGCAAACTGGTTCCTACTCCCAGTCTTATAAAGACAAAGGAGCAGATTCAGGGTATCCGCAAGGCGGGTGAACTGAATACTGCCGTGTTGGATTGTGTGGCTGAGCGTATCCGAGAGGGTATGAGTACCCTTGAGATAGACAAGCTGGTATACGATTTTACAACCTCTCATGGTGGTATTCCTGCACCTCTTAACTACGAGGGTTATCCTAATTCCTGCTGCACCAGCATCAATGATGTGGTTTGCCATGGAATCCCTTCTGAGTATGATATCCTGGAGGAGGGCGATATCATCAACGTAGATTGTACCACCATTCTGAACGGTTATTATGCCGATGCCAGTCGCATGTTTATCATTGGCAAGACAACACCTGAGCGTAAGCGTCTGGTTGACATTGCCTGGGAATGTCTGAAGATAGGCGAGAAGGTTTGCTCTCAACCCTATGTTTTTGTGGGTGATTTAGGCAATGCCATTGCTAACTATGCCCATAAGAACGGTTGCAGCGTGGTTCGTGATTTATGTGGTCATGGCGTAGGCGTTGATTTTCATGAGGAGCCTGATGTAGAGCATTATGGCAAGAAAGGTTCAGGCATGTTGCTCGTACCTGGTATGACATTTACCATAGAGCCTATGATCAATGCCGGCGACTGGCATGTCTGTGGTGACGAGGAGGATGAGACGGAATGGATTGTCCTGACTGAAGATGCCTCAGACAGTGCCCAGTGGGAACATACCTATGTGATGACAGAAAATGGAGTAGAGATTTTAACGCACTAACAGACCCATGAAACCAACATATATCCTTGGCATTGAAAGCAGTTGTGATGATACATCTGCAGCTGTTATCCGTGACGGTATTCTTTTGAGCAATGTTACTGCCAGTCAGGCTGTTCATATGGAATACGGTGGTGTGGTTCCCGAGTTGGCAAGCCGTGCTCACCAACAGAATATTGTTCCCGTTGTTGATACTGCTCTTAAGAAGGCAGGCATAGAGCGCGAACAGCTTTCTGCCATTGCCTTTACGCGTGGTCCGGGTCTGATGGGTTCCCTTTTGGTGGGTGTCTCTTTTGCAAAGGGATTAGCTCTTTCTCTGGGCATCCCATTGATAGATGTCAATCATTTGCAAGGTCATATTTTGGCACATTTTATCCATACAGAGAATGATGACTATGAGTCTCCCTCATTTCCTTTCCTCTGCCTGTTGGTAAGTGGTGGAAACAGTCAGATTGTTTTGGTAAAATCCTACCATGAAATGGAAATTATCGGTCAGACAATTGATGATGCTGCTGGCGAGGCAATAGACAAATGCTCTAAAGTCATGGGGCTGGGATATCCCGGTGGTCCTATTATCGATAAGTTGGCTCGTCAGGGTAATCCCGAGGCTTTCACTTTCTCCAAACCCAATATTCCAGGTTATGATTACAGCTTCAGTGGTCTGAAGACCAGTTTTCTGTATTCTTTACGGAATTGGCTGGCAGAAGATCCTGACTTTATAGAGCATCATCTGAATGATTTAGCTGCTTCTTTGGAGAAGACCATCGTTGATATTCTTATGAGAAAGCTTCGCATGGCTGCCAAGGATTTGAAAATTAATCAGGTTGCTGTTGCCGGAGGTGTCTCTGCCAATAATGGTTTGCGCAATGCCTTCCATGACTATGCCAAACGTTATGGTTGGAAAGTCTTTATTCCTAAGTTTAGTTATACTACAGATAATGCCGCAATGATAGCTATTACAGGGTATTACAAGTATCAGAACAAGGAATTTTGTCCTGTTTCTGCTCCAGCGTACAGCAGAAATCTGATATAAAGGAAAAAAAATAAGCAAACTGTTTGTGGTTCAGATAAAATATTGTACCTTTGTGCCCTGTTTGGAAGAAGTTGTATTTGGAATAGACTTAAAAGAAAGGTAGAAATGTCTAAGATTTGTCAAATTACAGGGAAAAAGGCCATGATTGGCAACAACGTTTCCCACTCAAAGCGTCGCACTAAGAGACACTTCGATGTGAACTTGTTCACTAAGAAGTTCTATTATGTAGAGGAAGACTGCTGGATTTCACTGAGCATCAGTGCTGCAGGTCTGCGCTATATTAATAAGGTAGGTCTGGATGCAGCTCTCAAGAGTGCTGTTTCTCAGGGATATTGTGATTGGAAGGATATTAAGGTAATTGGTTAATAATAAGGAGTACAAGTTATGGCAAAGAAAGCAAAAGGCAACAGAGTACAGGTTATTCTGGAGTGCACAGAGATGAAGCAAAGCGGTCTGCCTGGTACATCTCGTTATATTACCACTAAGAACAGAAAGAATACTCCTGAGCGTCTTGAGCTCAAGAAGTATAACCCCATCCTTAAGAAGATGACTGTTCACAAGGAAATCAAGTAATAAACTCATTAGAAAAATATAAACTATGGCAAAGAAAACAGTGGCCTCTCTTCAGACTGGTAAGACTGATGGCCGTTCATATACCAAAGTTATCAAGATGGTAAAGAACCCTGAGACTGGTTCTTACTCTTTCGATGAGCAGATGGTGCCCAACGAGGCTGTAAAGGATTTCTTCAAGAACTAATTCAGTTCTTTTTAAGATACTCTTATAAAAGAAGAGAGCAGGTTTTTCAACTTGCTCTCTTTTTTTTGTTTATTTCAGTATCGCGTCTGCCATCGCTTCCATAGCTGGGAGGTCTGCCTGCTTCATAGACGAACGGATGGTGACGGTAGGTTCAACGATGTTGACGTTCTTCAGCTGCTCCAGGATGGCACGCATGGCCTTACCGGCAGAGGGAGCCCAGGAACCATTCTCCAGAATACCTACGGTACGGTTCTGGTAAGCTTTCATCTTCAGCTTCCAGAGGAACATGTGCATGGGTGGGAAGACGTCTGCATCATAGGAAGAGGCGCATACCACCAGTTTGTTCATGCGGAAGGCATCCTCTATGACTTCTGCCATATCATCACGGCAGAGGTCGGCAACGACCACCTTCTTGGCTCCCTTTGCCTGCAGAATTTCTGCCAACTTCTCTGCTGCCTTTTTGGTGTTGCCGTGGATGGAGGCATGTGCTACCAGCACACCCTCTGTTTCTGTGCCGTAACTACTCCAGACGGTGTACAGGCGCAGGGCTTCTGCCAGTTGCTCTCCCTTCAGGATAGGACCGTGCAGGGGGCAGATGGTCTGGATGTCAAGGGCAGCAGCCTTCTTCAGCAATGTCGTTACGGGAACTCCGTACTTGCCGCAGATGTTGAAGTAGTAGCGGCGTGCCTCGCAGGCCCAGTCGTCGGGGTCGGCATCCTTGACGCCGAACTTACCGAAGCCGTCGGCAGAGAAGAGTGTCTTCTCCTCGGGGCAGTAGGTCACGATTACCTCGGGCCAGTGAATCATAGGTGCGCCTATGAACTGCAGGTTGCGTGAGCCCAGACTCAGGTTGTCACCCTCCTTTACGGCCATGGTTGGACCGAAGTCTGTTCCCTCGTTGAACTGGGCCATGAAGGTCAGGGCCTTCTCGGAAGCCACGATGGTAGCGGCGGGATAGGCCTGACGGAAGGCTTTCAGGGAGCCGGAATGGTCAGGCTCCATGTGCTGGACTATCAGGTAGTCCGGTGTACGGCCGTTGAGTGCGGCAGAGAGGTTCTGCAGCCATTCCCCGGTCTTGCGTGGATCTACGCTGTCCATTACGGCTACCTTCTCGTCCAGGATCAGATAGCTGTTATAGCACATGCCCTCGGGAGTTACATACTGACTTTCAAAGAGATCCATCTCTGCATCATCGCAGCCAATGTATTTGATGTTTGCGTTCATTTTTATATGTTTTTGAGATAATTTGTTTCTATTTGCAAAGATAAAAATAAAAGCCGAATTTTGGGTGCAGGCATACCGTATTTTTATTATTATTCATTAAATGATAACAGTTGTAGGGATTTCTTCTTGTCTATTTAATTATAATGTGATACTTTTGCATTAGAAACTAAATGAAATGTATATGAGGAAATTATATTTTTTGCTACTGCCGTTGTTGTTTGTTGGCAGTTCATGTGTCCACAAGAATTCAGATAGAAATAATTCAGCCGATAAGAATGACCAGTCGGCCCCTATAAGAGTTAAGACAGAGGTTGTTGCTACTTCAACAGGTGAAGGTATTCAGACATACGTTGGTATTGTAGAGGAAAGTGAAGCTACTGCAGTAAGTTTCACCAGCATGGGGGTAGTGAAGCGTATGTTTGTAAAGGAAGGTCAGGCTGTTTCTAAAGGCCAGCTTATAGCTGAGATGGATGATACCCAGGCCCGCAACATGTTGTCTGGGGCAGAGGCTCAGATGACGCAGGCCAATGATGCCTTGCAGCGCTATGGCATGTTACACGAGAATGGTTCACTGCCCGAGGTGCAGTGGGTGGAGATTCAGAGCAAGGTAGCTCAGGCAAAGTCTCAGTTGGAACTGGCCAAGAAGAATCTGGCCGACTGTCGTCTGGTGGCTCCCGTAAGTGGTATAGTAGGCAAGAAGCAGGTTTGTGCAGGCGAGACGGCTCTGCCCTCACAGGCTGTTGTCAGCATCCTTGATATAAATAAGGTAAAGGTGAAGGTTGCCATCCCTGAGGCTGAAATCTGCGAGATTAGCCCCAACACCCCCTCTTGTATCAAGGTTGATGCTATCAACCAGCAGTTCAATGGCGGCCTGATAGAGAAAGGTGTAGAGGCTGATGCCCTGACACATACATACGATGTTCGTATCAACGTGGCTAATACCGGTCATCAGTTGTTGCCTGGCATGGTAGCATCTGTTACTTTCTCTCCGGCTGCAATTTTGGCAGAAGAGTCTAATCTTCTGACCTTGCCTGTCACATCCGTTCAGAAGAAGGCCAATGGCAAGCTGTTCGTATGGGTGGTTGACAAGGATAACAAGGCACACCGTACAGACGTAACTCTTGGCAAGACCATGGGTAACAGAATAGCCATTACCAAAGGCATCAGCATAGGTCAGTGTGTAGTTACCGAGGGGTATCAGAAGTTGAGCGAGGATACCAAGGTGATTTTTTAATTCCCTAACCCCTAACCGCTAACCACTGAATAAGTTATGAAAAAGAAGATGAATTGGCTGGCATGGCCACTGGAGAACTATCCCATATCACTGCTGATTATTGGTATTCTGTTCGTATTGGGCATCATGGGTATGTATGATATACCCAAGGATGAGTTTCCCTCAGTTACCATACGTCAGGGTGTGGTGGCAGCTGTTTATCCGGGTGCTACCAGCGAGGAGGTTGAACAACAGGTTGCCCGACCTCTGGAACGATATCTGTTCACTTTCGGCGAGGTGAACCGTGTTAAGACTACCACAACATCGCAGAATGGCTTGTGCATAGTTATGGTAGAATTGAATGACGATGTTAAGAACAAGGATGAAGTCTGGAGCAAGATCAAGCACGGACTGAATACCTTCAAGCTTTCATTGCCTACGGGCGTGCTGGGTGTTATAGTAAATGACGACTTCGGCAACACCTCGGCTTTGCTGATAGCCATAGAGAGTGAACAACGCAGTTACCGTGAGCTGAAGGAATACAGCGATGAGCTGAGCGACCGCCTGCGTCGTATTCCATCTGTTGCCAATGTCAAGCTGTTCGGCGAGCAGAAGGAACAGATTTCTTTGTATGTTGACCGTAGGCGTCTGCAGGCATACGGAATCGGTCAGCAGATGCTGTTCTCACGTTTACAGTCCCAGGGTTTCACAACAGAGAGCGGTAGTATCAGTGATGCCGACCAGCAGATTCCCATACACGTTGAGGATATAGAGAATACAGAGGAGGAGATAGCCAACCAGATTATCTTCTCAGACCCCGTCAGTGGCAAGGTGGCCCGTGTGAGGGACGTTGCCAGGGTGGTGCGTGAGTATGATACGGAAAGCAGCTACATCCATCAGGACGGACATCCCTGCGTGTTGCTCTCTATGGAGATGACACCGGGGCATAATGTGGTGCAGTACGGACGTGAGGTTGACAAGGTGCTGAATGCCTACCGCCAGTCGGAACTGCCCTCGGATGTCAAGCTGACCCGTATTGCCGACAAGCCCAAGGTTGTGGCACTGAGCGTACATAACTTCCTTCGTGACCTGCTGATAGCCATGGTTATCATCATTCTGGTTATGATGGTTTTGTTCCCCATCCGTTCAGCTATCGTGGCTTCCGCTACCATACCTATCAGCACCTTTGTCAGTGTGGCCATCATGTACATGGCGGGTATCGAGCTGAATATCATCACCTTGGCGGCATTGATTGTGGTGCTGGGAATGATTGTGGACAACTCCATTGTGGTAATCGACGGCTATCTGGAGTATCTCGACAAGGGCTACGAGCCTAAGATTGCCGCCATAGCATCTGTCCGTCAGTACTTCCTGCCCATGATGCTGGCTACTGTCTGCATCTGTGCCATTTTCTTCCCCTTCCTGATTACCCTGAAGGGTATGTTCCTGGATGCGCTGAGAGACTTCCCCATGACCATCACCATCAATCTGATGGTTTCCCTGCTCCTGGCCGTTTCGGTGATTCCGTTCTTGGAAGTTCGTATCATCAAGCCCGACAAGGTCAGTACGGGTGGTAATGCCATCACCAATTTTGTGCAGAAGACCTATGACCGCGTCTTGGACTTCACCTTCCGTTTCCCATGGCTGACAATAGGCGGAGGTGTGGCAGTCATAGCATTGTCTTTGGTGATAGTTCCTACCCTGAAGCTGCGTCTGTTCCCTTATGCAGACCGCGACCAGTTTGCCGTAGAGATTTACCTGCCCGAGGGCAAGGGCTTGGCAGAGACCCGTGCTGTGGCAGATTCTGTTCAGCATGTGCTGGAGAAGGATGAGCGAGTGACCAATATCACTGGCTTCATAGGTTGCTCATCACCCCGTTTCATGGACGTGTATGCACCTCAGATTGCCGGCAAGAACTATGCTCAGTTCATTGTTAATACCACTTCAGACAAGACCACGCTGCAGCTGCTGGCCGAGTACCAGCCTAAACTGGGTGAGGCATTCCCCAATGCATACGTCAAGTTCAAGCGCCTGGATTACCTGAAGGTTCCTGAACTGGAATATCGCTTCTATGGCCAGAACTTAGACTCGCTGCATATTGTAGCAGAACGTCTGATGAAGCGTATGCGCCAGATGCCAGAGGTGGAGTGGGTGCACACAGACTACTTCCAGCCTTATCCCATTATCAATGTAGAACTGGACCCCGTCACTTCCGCCCAGCTGGGTGTCAGCAGGGGTACGGCTCAGCTGGCCCTGAGTGCCACCTCATGTGACTTGCGTGTAGGTCAGATCTGGGAGGGTAACTATGAGGTTCCCCTGGTGGTGAAGGACGATGCCGACATGACCTTCTCTGAGGTGGAGAACCTGGGCATTGCCACTCCTGTTACCATGTTCGCTACGGCGGTCGGTCAGAAGAACACTACCGTTCCTCTGCGCCAGATAGCCGATGTAAAGCCTACATGGTCTGAGAGCCGTATCGTGCACAGGGGCGGCGAGCGTTGTATCACCGTTACTGGTCATTTCGTACAGGGTGTCTATACCTCTTCTGTCGAGAAGGAGATTGCCCGTATCATGAAGAAGGAAATCTCTCTTCCTCAGGGCGTTCGCTGCGAGGTAGGCGGCGAGCTGGAATATGGAGACGAGGCTATGCCTCAGATCTATGGCGGTATCACCATTGCCATGATTATTGTGTTCTTCTTCCTGCTTTTCAACTTCAAGAAGTACGGCATCACCATGGTCTGCATGGCTGCTTTGGCGCTGATGATTCCGGGTACCCTGGTGGGTCTTGGACTGATGAACCGTGCCTTGGGCCTGACCTCCATCTTCGGACTTATCACCCTGATGGGTATGATTATGCGTAACGAGATTCTGATCTTCGAGCATGCCATAGACCTTATAAATAAATATGTCGACGAGCATGGCGACTGGACGGTGGACCGCAAGGCATACAACGAGGCCGTCAAGCAGGCTGCCTACGATGCAGGCAAGCGCCGTATGGTGCCCATCTTCCTTACCACAGCTACAACAGCCGTAGGTGTGCTGCCCATGATTATCGCCAAGTCCAGTTTCTGGATGCCCGTGGGTGTTACCATCTTTGCAGGTGGTATAGGTTCGCTCATCATGGTGGTTACCATGCTGCCCGTTATTTATTGGAAAGTTAATTTAAAGTGAAGAATGAAGAATGAAGAGTGAAAAATTTGCTACCGCAATGAAAAAGGTATCATATATTATAGCATTACTGGTGAGCCTGCCAATGTCAGCCCAGACATATAGTCTTGACCAGATTCTGGATTCTGCGCGTCAGAATAATATTGCCATGCGTACTGCCCGGCATAACATCGAGGCGGCACAGCAGCAGCGCAAGGAGGCGTTCACCAAGTATTTCCCTAAGGTCAGTGCTGAGGGAGCATGGTTCAATGCTACCAAGGATATGGCAGAGATGACCGTCAACCCGTCCGAGATGCTGTCGCCTCAGGTGGCTGCCGACCTGGCACAGGTGCTTCCTGCCTCGGCTCTTGCAGCCTTGGCTACACCTACCAGTATCTCTATGCTCAAGGATGGTGTGCTGGCAGGCGTTACTGCCGTGCAGCCTGTCTTTGCTGGAGGTCAGATTGTGAATGGCAATCGCCTGGCCAAGGTAGGCGAGGAGGTGAGCCGTTTGCAGCTGCAACTCTCAGAGAACGAGGTGGAGAAGAATGCCGAGCAGTATTTCTGGACGCTGGCTTCCCTGCAGGAGAAGATGAAGACCATCCGTGCCGCAGAGGAACTGCTGAACGATATCCACAAGGATGTGGATGTGGCTGTCCGTGCCGGTGTGGCTATGCCCAATGATATGCTGCAGGTGCAGCTGCGTCAGAACGAGGTGGAGAGTCAGAAGCTGAAGCTTCAGAACGGACTCTCCGTAGTGCGTATGCTGCTCTCTCAGTATTGCGGCTTGCGTGATACAGCCTTTGTCATCGACTATTCAGTAGAGAATTCTCAATTCTCAATTCTCAATTCTCAATTCTCAATTGACAACGTTCAATCTCTTCCCGAGTATCAGCTGTTGGGTAAGCAGGTAGAGGCTGCCAAACTGCAGCGCAAGATGACTATTGGTCAGAACCTTCCTACCGTTGGCGTGGGAGTGGGGTACAACTACCATAACCTGTTCGACAAGGGTCGTTCCTTTGGCATGGTCTTTGCTACGGTCAATGTGCCCATCTCAGACTGGTGGAGCGGTTCTCATGCCATCAAGCGCAAGAAGATTGACGTGCAAAAGGCCGAGGAGCAGTTGGAGGACAACTCGGAGTTGCTGAAGATACGTATGCAGAATGCCTGGAATGGCGTTCAGGAATCCTACCAGCAACTCCTCCTTGCCCAGCGCAGTATCGAGCAGGCCAAGGAGAATCTACGCCTGAACCGCAACTACTATCAGGCAGGAACCTCCAAGATGTCCGACCTCCTGCAGGCGCAGCTCCTCTATCAGCAGGCGCAGGACAAGCGTACGGATGCCTTCTCGGATTATCAGAATAAACTCCTGGAGTACAAGCATGCTGTAGGGCAGTAGTACTCCCCCCTTAGGGGGAGAAGATAAAAGAGAAAAGATAAAAATTAAAAGAGAAAAGATAAAAAATAGTTTAAAATTAAAAGTTACGCTAACCTCTAAGCCACTAAGCTACTAAGCCACTAAGCTACTAAGCCCCTAACCGCTAACCGGTGATTAGGGGGTTTTTATTTTCCTGCTTTCTACGCTGCCATCATCATAAATAATTCTGCGGATGAAGATTTGGGCTTTGCCAGGGTCTGACAGACGTTGACCGGCAAGGTTGTAGTATTGTATGCTTATAATCTGGCGTGCTTGGGGAACGGGTATGGGTCTGATTTCCGTTGTCATGTCAGGAACCGTGATCATGGTCTGTGTATTGATGTGGTTGGTCTCTCCAATGGTGCTACGGTCAAACATGGCCAGGCGGTCCGTTCCGTCAGGGAACCGTCCGTAGGTCTGCCAGCGCCCCTGTGCCTGATAACGTAGGCTGTCGGCCCATGAGTTGTCTGCTGCACGGACGCAGATGTAGGCATTGTCCTTGTTTTCCAGCTTGAAGGATGCATGTAGCTGGTTGATGGGCTCTTTGTCGTCGCACCACACAATCTTGTATCCGTGAGCCGGAATGATGGTAGGTGACAGCTGAGACTTATGCGGTTTGGCAGGGTTGTCCGTCAGATAGACGCCAGAGAGGTCGATGTCCTCATCCGTGGTATTGTAGAGTTCTATCCAGTCGCTTTTCTTCTGGTATTCGCTGACGTAGATATCGTTGGCAGCGCTGACCTCATTGATGCGTATCGGGCTCAGCATGGCAGAGGTCTTGGGTTCCAGGGCAAGGGTGATGCTGCATGCCTGCGTGTAATAGTCTGATAGGTTGAATACCGTATCCGTTGACACCGTCTCTCCGTTCACCTGCCATCCCTTCAGGTCATAGCCTTCTGGAATCACGGCTGTCAGTTCAGCTGTCCCGAAGAGCTCTCCCGAGAACCTTGATGTAGGAATCTCCCGTCCGTTCAGCAGAATGCGCGCCAGTGGCGTGCTGGCTTCTATGTTCACCTGCATCTCGTCGGGGAGTTGCAGTTGGGTCTTCAGGCTGGCAATTCGTTTCTTGTGCTGATTCTCGCGGTCGGTCAGTGCGTTGCATAGCTTGTCGGCCTTGGTATGCGGCTCGTTGCCTTCCCATGCCAGGGCAGGCGTGATGTTCTCTTCCCATTGGCGGATGATGGGTATGCAGCGCTCGGGCAGGAACACACTACCGCCCATCATGCAGTAGGCGTCTATGAATTGCTGGCGGAAGGGCGGGTACTTCATCATCAGCTTGAAGATCTGAGGTATTTTTCCCGTCCCGCTCTTGTATATCTGTATAATCATGTTGGTATCGCCGAAGCATCCGTCCAGGTCGAATACCACTACGTGAATCTTGCCATCGTCTTGATTGCAGCGGAATCCCTTGATGTTCTTCAGTCCTCCGCGTAACCAGTCCAAATTGCCCATATAGATTTCCGCTGCCATGTAGTTGCAGAATTCGTCTGTGTCCACTATGTTGCAGATGCATTGCCAGAGCGAGTCCGTAGGGTTGCCGCCCAGTTCCACGCACAGGGAGTACCATTTGTTGTAGATCTTGTCGTCACCCGCCATTACCGTAAACTCATTCTCCCATTGGTCCACCTCGTCGCTGCCTATGCCGTAGTTGCTGTAGGCATAGTTACGGTTGCTTGCCTCGCGCAGGTTGAACATACCCAGTGGCAGCCCGTCCAGGAAAATGTGTGCAGGTTGTGCCGCCTGGCAGTCCAGGTATATGCCGCTGCTGATCAGCAGTTCCTGAATCACGGCATCCCAGATACGTCCGTGCTGGTCTTGTCCGCCGTTGCGTACCAGTAGGGTCTTGTTCTTGATGTAGGGTTTTTCTGCAAAGACAGGGTAGGGGTAGTAGTTCAGCCCCTCCACCATCTTATCGGCTTTCAGCTTGAACGACGGCTTGTACTGGAAGTTCTCGTCACCAGCGTTGAAGCGTGTCCATCCGCCAAAGATCTGTAACAGCGCCCCTTGGTTCAGCCCCTCCTGCCATTGTCCCGTCTCTTTGTCGGGCACCAGGTACTCCACGTTCACGGGTCTTTCCCAGTCCATATTCTGGTTCATGGCCTTGGTCATGTTGTTACCTGTACGTCCGTTCACACCCCCTACATAGACACCTATGGAGTCCCCGAACAGATTGTCCGGATGCGTAGTCACACTCACTATGGGCAGGTAGTAATCCTTGTCGTTCCTGAAGAACGATCGTGTGGTGACGGGGCTGTTCAGATACCCCTCCTTGGCCAGCATGAATCGGTATAGGCTGGTCTTGTTTACGGGGAAGATGCCCGTTTCCGATATCAGGCTCTTGCCCGGCACCGGTGTAGCACCGTCTGTTGTATAATACAGCTTAGTCCCTGCGGGGATGCTCACCTTCAGGTTGAACGGTTCCGTGAAGACACCTCCCGTCACGTCCGTCTCGGGCATCTGTAAACGGCTGTCGGCAAAGGTGCTCGTGGCATTCGTGTGTGCCGGAGTGGGCATAGAGGTAAAGCCCCATTCCGTTCCGCCCTCAGTAAGTCTGGCATACGAACAGCGCGTAATAGCAGTCGGATAGCTCACGGCATCCATCACCTTGCCCGATGCGTCCACTATTTCCACCACGCCGCCTTCCGCATCCATCTTGAAGGGAATCTGCTGACCGGCAGTCTTACCATAGTAACCGTCCTTGCTGTTATGGTCGAACCACAGCACCTTGTATCCGTTTGCCGTTAGCGTCCCGTGCTGAGCCGTCAGCGTTTGCTCTTTCATAATGCCGTCGGCACTGGTGTGACGCAACTTCATGCCGTTCAGCGAGATCTGATTATTTGTGGTGTTGTACAGCTCCACCCAACTGCCGTAGTTAAAGGAAAGGTCAATGTACATATCCACGTTAGCCACCTGAACCTCGTTTATCACCACCTGGGCTCTGGCCATCACCGGCAGTAATACCCATATAAGAATATATATCGAAAATTTAGGCCACTTGCTCCACGAAACAGAGCAAGTTAGATTTGCGATAGTTGAGTATAACAGCAATTTTATTCTCATGCTTGCAAAGGTACGCTTTTTCTTCGTATTGACAAATGGTAGGGGAGGAAAAAAGCCCCTGAGCATTGCGCTCAGAGGCTTTTTTGCTTAGTGGCTTAATAGCTTAATAGCTTATTAGCTTAGTGGCTTAGTGACCCATGCAGGATGTCACACCAAAAGTGGTAGCAATGGCCGTCAGGATGGCCAGTATCGTCTGAATGACGAATTTCCATGTTTCCTTTTTCATTTTCTTCAAACTTTAAACTTATTAAACTGACTCTAAACTCTAAACTAGATAATGGTCAATGAGAAGTTAAAGTGGAAGTTAATTCGCTTCGCTCATGGAAGTTAAAGTGGAAGTTATAAAAGGACAATACCATAAGGCACTCAGAAGCCAAAACTATCGTCCTGCCAGCATGCTGGCTTAACTTCCTGCGCGAAGCGCATAACTTCCAATTTAACTCCATTTTATAACTCCCAAAACTTCAATTAACTCTAAACTCTCAACTTTAAAACTGACTCTCAACTCTACACTCTAAACTCTAAACTAAAAAATGGTCAATGGTCAATGGAAAGGGAGCGCCCGAAGGCGCTGCCTGTTAATTCTGTCCGCCACCACCTCCTGTGTTCCCGCCTGTGTTGCCACCTTGGTTCTGGCCTCCCTCCTCTTCGGAGTTGTCAGGAGAGGGGTTGTCGGGGTTATCGGGGTTGGTGGTTTCCGGGTCCTCCACCACACCATCGTCGGTGCTGGTCACACGCTTCACCTCGTTGCCGTTGCGGTCGTAGCAGGTAATCTGCACCGCAGTGTCGGCCAACTCCTCCTTCAACTCCGTGTTGGGGGTGAAGATGATGCGGCGGCTGGTAATGAGGCCTGCCTTAACCTCGTTCACGGTGGCAACACTCTTGGCGCGGAGGCCGAATCGCATGGTTCCCAGTCCTGGCAGCGCCACGCTGTGACCCTCTGTTGCCCATGCCTTGATGACCTCGCCGGCTGCATCCCAGCATGCCTGCATCACACCACGGCTAACGCCACTGCGCAGGGCTGCCTCGCGGATTACCTTGTCCTGAGCCAGAGCGGTGTACAGCTCGGGCATCATCACGTAGCGGTAGGTATCGGCAAACTTGCCTACCTTAATCAGCTGCTCCTTTGCTTTAACTTTAAGTGCCATAATCAATAGTTTTTAAATGGTTATACTCAACATTTTTACTGTCTAATAGGGGAGTAAATTTTTTTTAACTAGCGCGCTGTTTCTCCTCTGTTTTGACAATGCAAAGATACGGCGCCGCCATTGCGGTTCTCGAATGAAATGC
>Ga0265298_10001893_pt1 | contig 30341 bp, 22 predicted proteins | sample AusTroGonzalo_MG_3_FD_193486 | JGI IMG/M metagenome (GOLD analysis project Ga0265298, IMG submission 193486) | Bovine rumen microbial communities from tropical cattle in Woodstock, Queensland, Australia - Gonzalo_01 | ecosystem: Host-associated > Mammals > Digestive system > Stomach > Rumen ...
CTTAGTTATGTTTTCTAGAACCCATTCTGTCAATGATGATTTCCCCAGTCTTTGGCATATAGCAATGCCTGATTCTTTATACTTCTCTTTTTTCTTATTGAAGTAGTTGTTGCTAGCTGAAATGTTCAGTTTTTTCTCCAGAGGAAGCTTGTTACCAATATGCTCCAATTTTTCATTAGCTTCTTCCTCATTGAAAGTGTAATATTTTGTGTCCCATGTTTGAGGGAATATATGTTCTATTTCCCAATAGCTCGGAAGCAGTGTGGTTTGATTTTCATCTTCGTATGCTAGTAGCTTTAGGATCATTCTCTCAACTTTTTTATTAGGCTTTGTCAAAAGATTGTCAGTTCTGATTTTTTCTCCTTGCAATTCATATTCATCTTCAATCTTTTTCTCTTCAAAGCCTGCGTAGAATGATGGCTGGTATGTGTTAATAATCTGAGCATTGAGCTTCAGAATATCACTTTTAACAGCACTGATTGTTGGTGCTTCAAGGAAGCGTGTCAGCAACATAACATATAGTTTCCTAAGGAATTTTAAGAACAAATCCTCAAAGTTGGCGTTGTCCTTATGAACCATATAAAAGATAGAAACAGGATACTTCCAGAACTCATTAGTATATGCAGCCAAACAATCAAGCATTTGGCGAATTTTAATGTTATTGCTCCATGTTTCACCGTCAATAGGTTGTCGTCCGTTTATCACTTCCCATAGATGAAGACTTGTCGCTAACTCATCAATTACTCCAACATTCAATCTGTCCTTTTTCTTGTCAAGATAGTATTTTCTAACACCCGGCGTTGTTGTATTGTAGTCGTTTTCTTTAGCACGCAAATAGAACATGTGATAGTAGAAAAGCGACTGAATGCTCTCATTATAATCTGATGCTTCTGTTTCAAGTTGTTTCCATTTGTCTATAAACAACTTCTTACCAGAATCGTCCAATCTCTTGTAAATATACGACTTGAAAATATCAGCATCCGACAACGGCAAACCTCTGTTGTTGAGCGTATTGAATATTGTCAAAGCTGTTTCCTGATCATCAGCATCAATTGGCAAAAGAATAGTGTAGTTAAGCAAAGAAAGAATAAACTCAAATATTTGGTTAGGACTACTCAATGCTTTCTCAGAATACAATTTGATAAAGGTGTTAAAATTCCTAGAATAATTATCAGAGGCATTTTGATCTACCTTGCCTGTTTCCAATATTTTACGCAGCAGCTCATTGCCTGAATCTGAAACCACCTCCGACCTTAGTAACATTTTACTTCTATCTTCTTTACCGGTCATTTCATCTCTCTTCCAAAGAGCTGGTATAATCTGGTTAATAAAGTGTGTTACTTTGTCCGATTTATTCTCTTCGTTCTCTAACATAGCAAACACAGCTCTAAGCAATAAGAACAGCGAAGTAATTCTCTGTTGTCCATCTATTATTTGACGCTCATCATTTTCATTATATGCGACAACACAACCAAGAAAATAATTCTTAGCCTTGTTTTGAGTACGTTCAATTGAAAAATTCCATAAATCATCAAACAGTGTGTTTATTTCATCATCACCCCATGAATATGGTCTCTGATACTCCGGGATAACGAATGGAATCTCTTGTCCGCTGGTTAATAGCTGAAGTACTGTTTGTTTGTTTACGCTTATAGTTGTATTTGCCATGATATGATGGGTTTTATTGTTTCACTTCAAGTTTCCCGCTCATCAAACGAGGGAGTAATAGGTCGCGCTGTTTTGTTAGTAAAGCATTTTCATTTGCCATCTTAAAGATATTGCTCAGCATTGGATCAATTTGTTTGTTGAAAGCACTGATAACCTCTTTTGAAGGAATAACCATTTTAACTCTTTCAATATCTGGCCTACTCAAGCCAGGCTGCGCAGCATTCCTATTCAAATTTTGCATCAATGTAAAATAAGCATCTTGATGAAGAGTGAAATAGAGGTAAATCTTGTAATCTTCTTCCTTTGGAGAAATAAAGAACACGTGCTCATTGATAGCATATTCTGTAAATGGAAAATTGTCACGGAATAAGGTTACTTTTCCAATATAAGCACCATCTTTGTATAAGAGAATATCATTGCCGGTATTTTTCCCTCTTCTCATATTATCATAGAAATCGCGAGGGATATACTTTGTTGAAGAGTAGTCATAAGATGCGAGGTCTTTGATGGATTCTGCACCCAAAGAAGGTATTCCATCTGACAAAGTGTCGTCAATTCCTCCTTTTGGGCGATTACCTGTATCTAAGGTTATTCCCCAATCTCCAAGTTTCTCAACTTTCCACCCCTTCGGCATCCCATTTTCAAACTCTGCCTTTTCATACCCTGGGAAGCGGAACCGCACGAACCACTCCTTATAGAGATTCTCCGCCATCTGCTCCAACAGCTGAATCCTGCGGGTGTTGTTCTCTATCAGATTGTCGTAGGCGGAAAGAATGGAGGCGATGCGACGCTGGGTAGAAAGATCTGGAAGAGTAATCTTGTACTTCTTTATGATTACCGAATTTAGATTCTGTTGAGCACCGCCATTAGCCAGCTTATTTAAGTTATCGTTTTGTAACTTCAAAAAATAGTACACATATTGATAATGTGCCTTTTCTTCGTCAATAACTAAATTACAACAGGCTTGATTCGTCGTCAGAGGAATTTTTGCTACTGCTGATTTACCAGCAGTAACTCCATACATCGCAACAATCACACTATTAACAGGAATATATTTTGCGGCAGAATTGTTTAAACCTTCTTCCGAAATGGTTTTGGTTGTTGAATAGATATTACAAAAGTTAACTTCATTAGTGTTAAGCCAGGGTATTCCTCCATTGTAATAATCTGGATTGGAACTTGATGGTGTTCCACCGCTGCAAACTTTCTTACAAATCTCGCCAATGCGCTTTATTTCAAATTCCATACTTCACTCCTCCCCAAACAGTTCTTTCAGATTCTTATCAATCTCCGCTTGCAAGGTAAGCGCATCATCATTTAGTTGTGAAAACTCCGAGTGCAAGCCTTGCATGGTGTCGCGGAACTCTTCCGCGGTCATTCCATCATCCTCAATCACCACACCCACATAGCGGCCAGCGTTGAGGGAATAGTCCTGGTCGATGATGCCGTCTTCGCCTTCCAGCTTTGACACTTTGCATAGGCCAATCACATCTTGGTATTTCCCTTCTGGCCAGCGTTCCAACAGCCAATCCACTTCGGCTTGTTTGCCAGCTGCTTTATATTCATTCACCAAAGTCCAGAAAGCATCGCTGTCGCCTTCATAGAGGCGGGTGATGATGCCTAAGTTCTTGATTTGGTCTTCGCTGAACTTACGGTGTGCACGATCAACTTGTGTAAAAATGTTGCGAGCATCTATAAAGAGGATTTCATCTTTATGTTTTTTCTGTTTATCAAAGAACCACAGTGTTGCAGGGAGCGTTACTGTTGAGAACATATTACTTGGCAGCGTCACCATCTGCGAGATGATGCCGTCCTCAATCATCTTCTTGCGAATTTCCAGCTCAGATCCTCCGGCATCGCTGGCCGAGTTAGCCATAACTAAAGCAGCTTTACCTTTATCATTGAGCGATGTTGCGAAAAGTCCAATCCAAAGATAGTTTGCATTAGGCACTGTCTCTTTTTTATCAGAGGATTTCTTACCATTCTTGGATTTGTTTCTTGGAACACCGTATGTGTTGAAACGTTTGTCGTCAATAACCTTATCTACTACAACCTCATCTACGTTAAATGGTGGATTTGCCATTACATAATCGAAATTGCCAAAGGCATCATGAGGGTCGGAATAGAAAGAGTTAGCCTCATTGATATCTCCACGTACATTGTTCAGCAACAAGTTCATCTTCGCCAGCTTCACTGTGTCAGGATCTTTCTCCACACCATAGCAGCGGAAGTTCATCATCTTATCACTCAAAGCATTGTGTCGGTGCATATACCGTGCAGCTTGCACAAACATACCACCCGATCCGCAAGCTGGGTCAAGAAACTTCTTATCACCAGGAACAGGCTGCAGAACTTCAACCATATATTGAACAACCGAGGCTGGAGTATAGAAGGCTCCTCCACCTTGACCTTCACTCAAAGCAAATTCGCCCAAGAAATATTCGTATATCTGGCCAAACAGGTCGATACTTATATTTTCAGGAATATCTTTGAAAACACGGATAATCTTGCTTAGCAGTTCGGGCTCTTCTTCTGGAACCAGCTGGCCATAAACCTCTTTTGGAAGCACACCGTTCATCTTGGCATTTTCCTTTTCGATTGCCTCCATCGCTTTTTTCACAAGAGTAGCTTTATTAGCATCATCAGGAGCATCGTTGAGCGTGTCGTAATAAGCACATTCAGGAAGGAAGAAACCACACTGTTCAATAGCTATATCCTTGTAAGACTTCTCCATACGAGTACCCTTATACTCGTTGTATTTCTCGTCAATCTTTTTCTTGTTCTGTTTAAAAAGAATATCAGCATAACGCAAAAAGATGAGACCCAGAATAGGTTGTCCATATTTATTTGCAGCCAAATGGGCGCTAGCACGAAGCATATCAGCCGAGTGCCAAAGATTATCTTTGAGTTGTTTGAGTTCTAAATCAGTCATGGTATAGTTTTACGACACTACAAAATTAAATAAAAAAAGACATTGATTTGCAAACAAATGCAACTATATTAAAAAATTTTAACACAATATTCATTTATCTGCATAAAATGTTAAAAAAAATTAAGATTTCTTGCAAAATTCTACAAGTTATGTTAAATAATTTTAACATTTCCCCCTCTCCAATGCTCCCCGCAAAATTACCCCACCCCTGTCCCAAAATCTGATACACCTTATATAATTATTTCACTTTTTATCATTTTTTCTCCACTGTACCGTTTTTTGACACACTCCCACTCTATTATTGCATCGTCAAAACTATTTTTTAAACCTCTTAACACATTATTAATATGATAGCACTAGCAATTTTATTAGCCCTCATATTGGACGGAGTAAAGTACAACTGCGGAAGCGGAAACGGCTTTCTTTAGTTTAAAAGTTTACAACGTATCATATTTATTATTAACTTTGTCAACAAATACAATTCATCAAAAACTCTGCCATTATGATAGTAAAACTGGTGTCATTTCCAGATTGGGACGATAGTTTGTCTCTAGCAGAAAGAAAACTTCGCATCAAAACCGCTGCCGAAATTATCAACGCTAAAGACTCCGATTTTGTGATGTTCAGCGAATGGATTCTTACCAGCAAAAACGATTTAAAAAAGCTTGCCGAATCAGTCCACAATAAAAAAGTGACAGCTTTATTTGAATTGAAACTGGCTCCAGGGCTGGAAGGGAACCGACTGTTTCTGTTACAAAACGGTGAAATAAAAGATTTGAAAACTCACCAAATATTTATGAAATCTAAAGATGCAGACGATAATAATATAGAAAAATTAATAAACGAACTTGAACAGAGCAGACAGTTTAAGTGTAATGGCAAACGTTTTCTGATTGTTCAATGTGGAGAAAACAATATATTCAAAACTATTAAAATTAAGGGCATTAAAAACAGAGCAGAATTCCGTTTAAATAATCGTGACCTTAAAAACCGATTTGATAAAATTCTTAGTAGTGTTGATATCGTATTAAATCCAACACATGGTTATTGGTCAAGATTCTATGATCTCATCTGCCGTTTATACAAGTTCAGTGAAAGTCGCAGATACTGTTTCTACTGCACCCAGCTGTCAGATAATATGTTAGCCAACGCCCATCTTCATCCCGAAAAGAACTCCGCACAAAGATGCTATCACAGCAGAAGGCTTATAGCACCTATTTATTGTTCAGATAAAGAAGAACAGAACTATCTGATGCAAACTTATGAGATATAACATGCAAAAAATTGCATTTTACCATTTTCAGGTAACGGATCATGCCGCTCTCCAATTTGAGTGAGAGCTTCATAAATTGGACGTTTTATTCTAGATGTCATCACAAATTGTGATGAGATATTTGACCATTCTGTAGTTGTTATTCGAAACATAAAATCATCAGGAAAACGTTCTATATTACGCTTTACTGCTTGATTTAAAGCGCGAGTCTCAACTTCGCAATCCTGCGAACTCACTGTCCCATTAGTATTTTGTTTTACGATGCTCTATTGATTTTGATTCTAAATCCTCTGCAAAGATACAGATAATCTTTAATCTGTCAAGAACTTTTTGTCAAAAAAGTGCGGTGGCCACGGCCCGAATGCGGGGCAGCGGGGGTCCGATTAATCGGGTCTTGATTTTTTCGGTTCCTTTTTTATCAAGAAAAAAGGAATAAGAAACATCGCCCGTCAGGGCGTAAAAAATGTTAAAAATTTTTAACAAAACTTGCATTTTTATGAAAGAAATCTAAATAAAATTTAACATTTAAATCCTTGACAGTGATGAAATTATGATGTAATTTTGCAACCAGAGAATTCACTGGGTTTTGAAACCTTTTAAAAATAATAAAAAAAAATGGATAAACAGCAACACAACAATTATCTTGAATGGCTTGGTGATATCAAGCAGCGTATTCTTAGCGCCCAATACGAGGCAATGAAGACAGTTAATACAACTGTTATAAACTTATATTGGGAAATAGGTCGCTCAATTGCCGAAAAACAAGCCAACGGCTGGGGAAAATCGGTGGTCGAACAACTATCAAAAGACATTCAAATTGAGTTTCCTGGAATAAAAGGATTCGGCACATCAAATCTTTGGTATATGTCGCAATTCTATGTGGAATACAGCTCTGACAAAAATCTCCAACCGCTAGTTGGAGAAATAAGCTGGGCAAAGCATTTGGCAATTATGACCAAATGCAAAGACTCTCAAGAACGTCAGTTTTACATACTTGCAACAAAAAGATTTGGATGGACTAAAAAAACATGCGCTCTTTTCTTGCTGAATTTGGAACAGATGTAATGTTTGCCGGAAGTCAATACAAGCTTGAAGTTGCAGGAAAAGAATATTTTGTAGATATTATGTTGTATCATCGCAAAATGCAGTGCTTTATCGCTATTGAGCTGAAAATCGGCGAGTTCGAACCTGAGTATAAAGGCAAAATGGAATTCTATTTGAATGTTATCAACGACACAATTCGTTTACCACATGAAAACCCAGCTATAGGGATAATTATTTGCAAATCAAAAAACAGAACAATAGTTGAGTATGCTCTGCGTAACTCCACAATGCCAATTGGTGTGGCAACTTATAGCATAACACGCGATTTACCTGAAGACTACAAAAATCTCTTGCCAGAAACAGATAAAATCACAGAACGACTGAAGCGATTCTGATAAAACTTTCTCAGATTAACAGTCACTTTAGATAGCATACACACAGTTGTCAAGGATTTCTTGACAACTACTTATTAAATCAAATGTATCGGCTTATAAAAACGAGAATCAAAAGAGTCCTGGTTATTTCCGGTGTTCTCTCATCCCGATTCTCGTTATTTCGTAGCCGACCGTACAAAGCAACTCTAATTAAAGGTCACGTACGGAACCGACTTATCAAAAGGTTCGACCGTACCAAGCAATTATCCCAATGGGGAACCACGTACGGAATCGTACCTTTTCAGACTGCAAAAATACAACATTTTTTTGATTGTCAAGAACTTTTTAAAAAAAGTGCGGGGGCCCGGCCCGAATGCGGGGCAGCGAGGGTCAAAGAGGCGGACTAAGCAGATGATACTCACGGCGGGGCGCTAGCGTTTGCTTCCGAAGGAAGCGTTACCCCGCCATGAGGATCACCGCCTTAGGACGGCTGCAGCGGGGGCCGATGATTCGGGCCTTGATTTTTTCGGTTCCTTTTTTATCAAGAAAAAAGGAACATAATCCCCTAGCCCTGTTCAGGGCATAAAACCTCAAGAAAAATCTTGTAAACTTTTTATTAAATAGTATGCCATCTAGGCCAAAAAGTTCTTTATTTTTGCAGAATCTAAAGCATTGTTTCAAAGTATGAACAGTTTCATGAAGGTAATGGCAGCATTGATTCTGACGACAGTCGCAATGACCGGCTTGACAGGATGTAAGAAAGACAAAGGCATCGACGCGCCAGAAAGTCACGAGTACGTCGACCTGAGTCTGCCCAGCGGCACCCTATGGGCCACATGCAACGTCGGAGCCGACAATCCGGAAAATGTGGGTTATTACTTCTCATGGGGCGAAGTGTCACCCAAAGACACCTACACTTGGGACAATTACCGTTACGGCGACTGCATTGACGAACAGTTTGAAATGACCAAATACTGCCCAGCCGACAGCATAATCATTCTGGAACCCATGGACGACGCAGCCACAGTCAGCTGGGGCTCCGACTGGCGCATGGCTACCAAAGAGGAATGGGAGGAGCTGTACCTCAAAACCACCTGGACTTGGACCGAACGCAACGGAGTGCAGGGCCGTCTGCTGACCGGCATCAACGGCAACAGCATCTTCCTGCCGGCTGCAGGATTCTGTCTGGATAACGACACCATTGGAATTAGCATAGGCATGTACTGGACAAGCTCTCTGCAAACCATATTCCCTGAACGCGGCTGGAGCTATCACTTCGACGATGTCAACAGCCACGTATGCGGCACATACCAGCGTTGCCGCGGGCAATCAGTCAGAGCTGTCAAGATCAATCCGGGGAAATAAACGAAAAAGCCTTAAAACATTGTTACCAATATCTTAAGGCTTTTATTTTGTGACCTGGCTGGGGCTCGAACCCAGGACCCCCACATTAAAAGTGTGATGCTCTACCTGCTGAGCTACCAAGTCAATTCAACCCCTCTACCATTTTGCGACTGCAAAAATAGTATATTTTTCAATACCTCTAACAAAATTTCTGAAAAAATTTTAATCGAGAATACCTTTGCCTTGGCGAGTGATAAGTATCTCATTATCAGTGCAATCCACAATGGTACTTCCTTGGTTGTCACCAAAACCTCCGTCAATGACTATGTCAACACGGTCTTTGTAGTGCTCGTGGATCTCCTCCGGATCGGTTAAAAAGCCTGAAATTTCATCCTCATCTATGATGGAGGTTGTCATTATGGGGTTGCCCAATTCCTTAACTATATTGGTTATAATGGGCTGGTCTGGAATACGTATACCTATGGTCTTTTTATGACTCTGGAAGATGCGCGGTATGTTGTTGTTGGCCTCCAGAATGAAGGTGAAAGCGCCCGGAAGGTTGCGCTTCATCATCTTGAACACATCGTTGCTGATAGGTTTGGTAAACTCCGATAGCATGCTCAGATCGTGGAATATAAAAGAAAAATGGGCTTTCTCCTTGCGGATGCCCTTGATCTGCGCTATGCGCTCATAAGCTTTTGTGCTGTTGATGCTGCAACCGATGCCGTAGATAGTGTCGGTTGGGAATATTACAACGCCATCCTTCCTCAAGCAGTCAATTATCATTTTGACGTGACGAGGATTTGGATTTTCCGGATGGACTTGTAATAACATAATCTCAGTTTGTGATTCCGCTGGGATTCGAACCCAGGACCCACAGCTTAGAAGGCTGTTGCTCTATCCAGCTGAGCTACAGAACCATTGCTTTTCGCGACTGCAAAAATACAAAAATTTTAGAAAACTAAATCAAAAAATACAAATTTTTATATGTATTTCCGAAACATTTGACACTCAATAAGTTGAGCTACTTTTTAGCTGTCGGCGGCTGGGGCTTTGACTTCTTTACATTGATGATGCTGCCCATAAAATCCATTTCGTTGGTTTCAACCACGGCCACATAAGCTTCACTGTCGTTCGGCATCTCGACAAATCCATAGCATTTGGAACGTTTCGTTTCATGATCCATAATGACCTTACATACCGAAACTGTACCAAAACGCTCGAAAAGGCGTCTTACATCATCCGCTGTGGTCCTGGAAGAAAGCTTTGCAATAAAAATCTTCATAAGAGTTAAGTTAGTTAACGAACTAAAAGTCAGTAATTTATCGGATGCAAATATATAAATACTTTTCATACCACCGCTATTTTTTTCAAAAATTTTTTGAATACGTATAAAAAAATGCTAATTTTGCGTCAGAATTGACAACTTTAAATTAATAAACATCATGAAAAAGGTATTCTTAACAGTCGCAATGGCAGCTACACTTTTCCTGTCATCATGCATCGGATCATTCAGTCTCACAAAGAAGTACTACAATTGGAACCAGTCAATCGGTGACAAGTGGATCAACGAAATCGTGTTCTTCGCTACATCATGCTTGATCCCTGTTTACGGAGTTTGCTTGTTTGTGGACGGTGTTGTCATCAACTCAATCGAGTTCTGGACAGGCAACAACCCTGTCGGTAGCAAGACTGATGTCATCAACACAGAAAATGGTCAGTACATTGTCAAATCAGACGAGAACGGTTACACCATCACAAAGGGTGACGAGACTGTTCAGTTTGTCAACAACAACGGCACATGGTTCGTGGTCAACGGCGAAGAGCTCGTTCCTATGTTCACCTACACAGATGACAACCATGTCTGCATGAACCTCGGCGAGACTTCAACAATCGTTGAGCTTTCACAAGCAGGTGTCGACAGCTTCCGCGCTGAATTGGCAAAATAAGAAAACAGATTTTATCTTAAAAAAAATGTCGGCGAGTTTCGCCGACATTTTTTTTGTTTGTCATACACCTTATTTATATAGTCCCATCAACCGCTTGAAGATATCGGTATTGTCCATCAGACCGGTGAAGCGGTCGGCGCCGGGGCCGTATGAGAACACTGGCACAAACACTGCGCTGTGGCTGCCTGTGCTGAAATGGAAAGCCGGATTGGTGTATCTGCCCTGAGGGTCGATGATGCTGAGACCGCCGGTCTCGTGGTCGGCTGTGACCACCACCAGGGTGTTCTGGTCTTTCTCGGCAAAGTCGAGCACCACATTGAGCATATCGTTGAAGTCGCGCATCTCGTCAACCATGGTGGCCGAGTCGTTGTCGTGACAGGCGAAGTCAATCTGAGAGCCTTCAATCATGAGGAAGAAACCTTTCTCGTTGTCGAGCAAGTCGATGGCCTTGGCTGTGGCCTTGGGCAGGAAGTCGCCGCGTTTGCAGGCCTCAGGCAGGTGTTTTCTGTCGGCCACCACGAATGTTCTGCCTTCTTTGTCTTGGACAGCATCTAACGATTCGTATATGTTCCAGCCTTTGTCAAACATCTGGTCAAGCAGATTCTCGCCGTCCTTGCGCTCGCAGAAATATTTCTTACCGCCACCCATAAGTACATCAAGGTTATTACGGTTGGCTATGTCGACGGCTATCTCTTCGTTGTTGCTACGGCTGACGTTGTGAGCGATGAACGATGCCGGTGTGGCATGTGTTACCGCGCAAGTCACCACCACGCCGGTCTTCTTGCCGCGGGCGGCCAGCAGGTCGAGCATGCTGGGCTGAGGTATGCTGTCGGCATTCATACCGATGTTGCCGTTATTGGATTTCTGGCCGACGGCTATGGCTGAGCCGCCCGCGGCAGAATCGGTGATAGGTTTGTTAGCCGACTTGGTAATTGAGAAGCCGGAATACTGAAAACGCTCGAAAGCGGTAGGCGAATCGCTCGTCATAATGAGCGAATAAACCTGTGCCGGACCCATGCCGTCACCTATAATCATAACCACATTCTTCGGCTCCGGATAAGCCGATCTTTCACTGTTCGATTTGCAACATGCTGTAAATAAGAGTGTTACAGCTGCAAAAATTGTTAAGAATTTTAATATTTTCATAGTAAAAAGTGTTTGTGCAAAAGTAGTAAAATTTTTTTTAGAAAAATGTTGCGGATAATAAAAAATGTTGTATTTTTGCACCCGCAAAGCCACAGAACATGGAGAGGTGGGTGAGTGGCTGAAACCAACAGTTTGCTAAACTGTCGTAGCCCCTAAGGCTACCGGGGGTTCGAATCCCCCCTTCTCCGCCGGAACATTATCGGGGCATAGCGCAGTCCGGCTAGCGCACCTGCTTTGGGAGCAGGGGGTCGCAGGTTCGAATCCTGCTACCCCGACAAAAGAAAAGGAGGTCAGAAGACCTCCTTTATTCTTTTCATAGCCTCCGCAACAACGCTCCGCGGACAGGCCAGATTGATTCTCAGGCACTTCTCCCCTTGCTTTCCAAACTCCTTACCGTTATTCAAACCCAAGCCTGCTTCGAATATCATCTTATGGTTAAGTTCTTTGTTATCAAGGTTATAGGCCGAGAAATCGAGCCACAGCATGTACGTGGCTTCAGCCCTGTGCACCCGAATCTTAGGCAACTCCTTATTAATATAATCTACCACATAGTCGATATTGCCCTGTATGTAGACCAGCAGCTGCTGCAGCCACTCCTCCCCTTTTTCCATGGCGGTCTTGGTAGCTATCTTGCCGAATATATTGCCCAGATGTATCTCGGTGCTCTCAACAAATCCCACATATTTTTTACGCAATTCCTCGTTAGGAACTATAATGGTTGATGTGGCCATGCCCGCCAGGTTGAAGGTCTTGCTGGCCGCATGGGCTGTTAAGCTATGCTGGGCAAACTCCTCACATACGCTGGCAAACGGCACATGTTTATGGCCCGGCAGCACCAAGTCGCAATGTATCTCATCGGAGAACACCAGCACGTTGTTGCGCATACAGATGTCGCCCAGTCGCTTGAGCTCGTCGCGGGTCCAGCAGCGTCCGACAGGGTTGTGCGGATTGCTGAGAATGAGCATCTTAGCTGTCTTTGCCTGCTTCTCCAAAAGCTCGTAATCCATTATAAATCCGTCGTCGGTGTCGATAAGCGGGTTTGTCACCAGCTTGCGTCCGTGGCTCTCCACAGCATGGAAGAAGGGCGGATAGACAGGCGGCTGGATTATCACCTCGTCACCCTCTTTGGTCAGACCAAGCACTGCCATGTTAAAGGCTGCCACCACACCCGGAGTGTAGGTCATCCATTCCTTGCGTACATCCCACTGGTGACGGCGTCTGATCCATGCGGCTATAGCTTCGAAATAGGCATCCTCACGGAAGGTGTAGCCGTACACGTCGTATTTGGCTCTCTCAATAACCGCCTCGCGTATGAAATCAGGAGTACGGAAATCCATGTCGGCCACCCACATCGGGATGACATCGGCCTTGCCGAACACGTTGTTTCTCAAGTCGTATTTGACACTTTCGGTGCCTTCACGATTTATTTTCTCATCAAAATTGTATACCATAATCAGAAACATCTAATGTTTCCGCAAAGTTGAAACTTTTTTTGATATGACCGACAATAATTTAAAAAAAATTGAGTAACTTTGCACCCTCAAAAAAACAATGGATGAAAAAACTGGTTTTTGCATTGATTCTACTGATAATTAGCATGTTAGAGCTGCATGCACAAACCGGTATTTTTGGCACTGTGAAAGACATTGACAGCGGTGAGACCTTGGTTGGAGCGGCAGTTTTTGTCGATTCGCTTAAAGTGGGCACCGCAACCGACCACGACGGCAACTATAATCTCATCCTTAAACCCGGCCGTTACAGCATAAGAGTTTCATACATTGGCTATAACACTCTCGACAAGGTGGTTGTGATTGACAACAGCCTTAAACGCATGAACTTCAACCTTAAGGTGGAAAGCCAGATGCTTGACAATATTGTCATTACCAGCCGTAAACCTGACGCCAATGTCAAGGAGCTGTCTATGAGCGTGCAGAAGCTGGAGATGGTGAAAATCAGGAAGATTCCGGCTTTGATGGGCGAAGTGGACGTCATCAAGGCGGTACAATTGCTGCCTGGTGTGCAGGCCGCTTCGGAAGGCTCGTCGGGCTTCAGTGTACGCGGTGGCTCACCCGACCAGAACCTCATCACTCTGGACGAGGCTCCGGTGTACAACGCCTCACACTTCTTGGGATTCTTCTCGGTGTTCAACAATGACGTGGTCAAAGAAGCCACTCTTTACAAGGGCGACATCCCGGCCAACTACGACAACCGTCTGTCCTCAGTATTGGATGTCAAGACTTTAGACGATGTGCCGGAGCGTTTCACCATGACTGGCGGCATAGGCATTCTCACCAGCCGTCTGATGGTCAACATGCCGTTCAACAAACATCGCACAGCCGTTATGCTTGCCGGCCGTGTCACCTACGGAGGTCTGCTGGCACCGTACATCGTCAATCAGATTAAAGACACAAAGCTTTACTTCTATGACCTCAACGGTAAGCTGATGCACACCCTCAACGACAACAACCGTATTTTCCTGTCGGTTTACAATGGCTACGACATGATAGGTCTGAAAAATATGATGGGCGTAGGCTACGGCAACACCACCATCTCGGGCCGTTGGAATCACATATTCGGCAATAAGCTCACATCCAACCTTTCGTTGCACTACACCCGCTACCGTTACAGCGTGGACGTGAGCATGAACCCCTACGACTTTTCAGTGGCGGCCGGCATATACGACTTCACCGGAAGATATGATTTTACTTGGCTTGCCAAGGACAATCTCACCTCAAAGTTCGGCGCCTCGTTCACCTATCACAAGTTCAACCAAGGCGAGCTTGACGACCGCACAGGTGTTGTGGGCGATTACTTCTCGTTGGACAATCAGGCCCATTATTACAGAAAAGCCCTTGAGACAGCTTTGTATTTCACCAACGAGCATAAGTTGGGACCTTTCTTCTCTGTCCGCTACGGTCTGCGTTTCAGCATGTTCCAGAATATTGGCGAAGAAACCCTGTACCTTTTCGACGAGAACTACGAGTTTATCGACTCAATCAATTATGGCCCAGGAGTGATATTCAACACTTACACCAGTTTGGAGCCACGTTTAGCCTTTATGTATCAGATCGACGCATTTTCGTCAATTAAGACTTCATATGCAAGGACCACTCAGTATTCCCAGATAGCGACCAACGCCACAGGCGGTCTGCCTTTCGACGTTTGGTTCCCTTCAAGCCCCAACATCAAACCTCAGATCTGCGACCAGGTGGCCGCCGGCTACTTCCGCAATTTCCGTGGCAACGACATTGAGACTTCGGTAGAGGTGTTCTACAAGAATATGCAAAATGTCATCGACTTCATAGACGATGCCCAACTTTACGGCAACGCCAGGATAGACGGCGAGGTGCGTGTAGGTAGTGGACGTGCCTATGGCGTGGAGTTCCTAGTGAGGAAAAACTACGGTAAGTTCACCGGCTGGGTTTCGTACACCTACAGCCGCGCTTTCCGCAAGGTTAAAGGCATTAGCCACGACGAGGAATACAACTCACCTTACGACCGTCCGCACTGCATCAGCATAGTGCTCAACTACGAAATAAACGACAGGATAGATGTGTCGGCCAACTGGATTTACAACACCGGTCAGCCTGTCACCTACCCTTACGGTAAATACAGCGACCACGGCTCAACTTACGCCATCTACAACGGATACCGCAACCGCAGCCGCTATCCCGACTACCATCGTCTCGACCTTTCGGCCACATTCAAATGCAAGAAGCACATACGCTGGCAGGGCGAATGGAACGTTTCGATCTACAACGTCTACGGACGTCACAACACCTGGGCTGTAACCTTTGTGCCCGGCGAAAACAATACCATTAAGACTGAAAGAATGTATCTATTCTCAATAATTCCGTCAGTCTCATACAATTTCAAATTTTAAGCATTATGAAAAAAATATTTCCGATAGTAATAATGGTAATGACGCTTTTTGTCACATCCTGCCGCGAGCCTATGAAGATCGATATGCAGAGTGGTGTTATGCTGGTTGGCATAAGCGGCTCCATTACCGACGAGTTTAAGTATCAGGAAGTCATTGTCAGCCGTACCACTCCTTTCTATACCGACGATCTGCCGGAAAGGATATCGGGAGCCACAGTTTTTGTGCTTGATGGCAACGACACCATACATTATCAAGAAAGCGAAGAGGCTGGCCGTTATCTCACTTTGGAGCCTATGGCCGGTGAGCCTAACCATACCTACCGTCTGTCGGTTGATTTTTACGATGAGGAAGGACATCAGCACTTCTATTCTGAGACGACCATGAAGGAGAATGTGGAGCAAATCGACTCAATCAAAGTGAAAGACTGGAAGTTCAACGCCTTGGAACTGGAGCATTATCTGGGTGTTTATCCGTATTTCCAAACCACCGACGATCCTAAGACCTACTACATGGTGCGCGTCAGCATCAACCACGAGGACATCGGAGGCGACACTCTTACAAAATGCGAGATATTCGAGACCATGGGTTATGCCGGCATCTACTTCAACGGACCGCTTATGGTGCTTCTGGGAGGTGAATTCCCGGTCTACGGTCTGGACCAGCGCGACAGTCTCGAGGTGGTGCACCGTGGCGACACTGTCACCATGGATCTGTGGTCAATTCCTCGCGACTATGCCCACTACATAGCTGAAATAGCCACCAACTCAGGCACCAACCCAATGATGGGAACGCCTTCAAATGTGCGCACCAACATACAGCCTGAAGACAAGGCCGTGGGTATGTTCCACGCCTCCTCGAAGCGAAGTTGTTCTGTAATTTATTGATTTCTATAAGCTTGCAAAATATTTGAAAAAACTTGATTTTTTTGCTGTTTGCAAATGATTTTTTAGTATTTTTGCAGCGCAAAAGCAAGGGGGAGTCGCATAGCGGCAATTGCAACAGACTGTAAATCTGTCCTCGGATGAGTTCGGTGGTTCGAGTCCACCCTCCCCCACAAAAAATTTCACATTTTTTGGATAACCAATAAAAAAATGTTGTAATTTTGCAGCGCTAAACGCAATGGACTAGTAGCTCAATTGGATAGAGTCCCTGACTACGGATCAGGCGGTTGTGGGTTCGACTCCCGCCTAGTTCACAAAAAAGCCAGCATCAGTGCTGGCTTTTTTTATTGCTAAGGTCTAAAGTCTAAAACTTCGCCGGTTCCAAGAGCAAACGCAACCCGACATAAGGGAATTTTTTCCATATAAAACGGCTTTGACGTCGCAATATAGTGCTTGATGCCGCCGAGCTGAAACAATTACCGCCACGATTCACAGGCTCGGCTTCGCCATATCTTGACACATTTTTGGCATTATCCAAGCACCATTCGCTAACATTGCCGCTCATATCGTAGAAACCTAATTCGTTGCAGGCCTTTTGCCCGACAGAATGCGTTTTACAACCGGCCTTCATTAGTTTACTTAAATATTGGTCTTCTTTTTTCCACTTCAGATATTTGTCGCCGCTGTTGCGGAAGTACCACATCACCTCGTCAGGATTATCGCCACCGCTGTGTTTGTAGCCTTGGCTTTTATTGCCGCCTCTTGCAGCGAATTCCCATTCCGATTCAGTTGGCAGACGGAAATTTTGCCCCGTAATCTTACTAAGTCTGGTGACAAAATCATAGCAGGCGTTCCACGACACACTGTCTACAGGCAGGTTGTCGCCCACCCAGGTTGAAGGGTTGAAGCCCATCACAGCCTTCCACAAATCCTGAGTCACCTCAAACTTGCCCATATAATAGTTGCCAACCGTAACATCTTGCACCAACGAGTTGTTATCTTCATGACAATCACCGGTCAGGCAACCGCGTTTATATGTGCCGCCTTCCACGGCAAGCATATCAAACGTCACACCATTCACCTTGAAAATCATTTTGTCGAAAAACGTCAGCCTCATCAGCATATTGGTCTCAGGCGTAATATTCACCTTTTTTATTCCTATCTGCTCCTCGTTCTCACCTCTGACCGACTTGATCTCATGCTCGCCATAAGTGAATTTGTAATACAAAGGACTATCGCCTATATATTCTTCATCCACATAAATCTTGTCGCCTTTCTCGCCTGTTATTATGATTACAAATTGAGCAGGCACAAGCTTTTCGTTATAGCTTAACATGGTGTTTTCATCTAGGACAAAGGATGTTTTTACCTGAGCGTAAGCAGGCTTGTCTATCGTCAGTTCGTGGAATCCCACCACAATGCTATCCAAGGTGGCTGGCGTCATCCCATACTTCTTGCCATCAATTAAAATGGCAGCGCTGTCAGGCTCTGATATGACAGTCATCTTACCATAGAGATATTCCATATCGATTGTCAGCTCAGTGTTTTTATCCGGCTCTATCTCGATATTGCGAGTTGTCGGCTTATAACCTGCTTTTGAAACTGTAATCTCATATTTTCCAGCGGGAATCATGTCGTTGTAATAAGGAGTAAGCTGCTCCATCAGCTGCCCGTTGAGACTGACAGCCGCGCCCTCTTCTGGCGTTGTAGTTACAGTAAGCAATCCGGTGCCGACAAAAGCGTCGGTCATATTCACCAAAGTCAGTTCATATCCTTTTTTAGGCTGCAATTCCTCAGGATAGGAGAATTTCACGGCATTGAACTGCGGATGTGAAATCTTAAGGTATTCGGCATATACCGACGTTTGATAAACCCACACCTCTCCCACTCTGTATTCGAGCATGATGAATGTGCCAGGATTGCCTTCAAAACGCAACTCACGGCGCTGCTTGTCGGTGATATTCTCTGTTCTGACTTTTACCACAGCAAACATCTGGTCATTGTCATCATATTGATAATAAGGATCGGAATTGATGTTTACAAAGCCTACGACTTCTTTGAAAGAGCCGTTTTTCACCTCCAGCTGGGCTGAAGCCGCTGTCGTTAAAATCAATGATATTATTATTAAAAAAGTCTTTTTCATAAAGCAAAAGTTATATGTTGACATTATTTGGTGAGTGCAAGACGGAAACCATAACCGCCCCCACTCCTTCTTCTGGTCAGATGATTCAAAAACGCATTGCTTTCATATGTTCCGCCACGATATATATGCCATTCCCCTTCAGAAGGCCCGGTGGGGTCAGTCTGGCTTTCGCTGCTATATGGGCCATACCAATCCTGACACAGCTCTGAAACATTGCCGCACATATCATATATTCCCAACTCATTTGGCGCCTTGGTAGCGACCGGATGCATTCGATTGTCGTTGTCTTTGGGTTCATTATAGCCGCTTCTGTCGCCACGCGATTTTTGATAATATGACAAATAATATTTGCCGCTGTTTCTACGATACCACATCACATCGTCTGGATTGTTACCGCCACTGTATACATAGCCTTTGCTTTTGTTGCCTCCTCTGGCCGCGAACTCCCACTGGGCTTCGGTTGGCAGGCAAAACCGCATTCCCGTTATTTGGTTCAGTTTGGTGATAAACACCTGGCAATCATCCCAGTTTACTTTGTCAAAGGGTAAATTATCGCCTTTGATTGTTGACGGATTATTGCCCATTATGGCGGTCCATAAAGCCTGTGTAACTTCGCATTTTCCAATGTAGTAATCACTTAATGTCACTTCATGAATCGGCAGCTCATCATTTTCGCAGTCGGTCTGCTCATAAGTGCAACCCATCCAGAAAGTGCCGCCGTCAACTCCAATCATTTCAAACTCAGCGCCTTTCACCTTAAAATAAATTCTGTCGTAAAAAACCATACTGATCAGCGGGTCGTCTTCCTGCTTGACAGTTATTGTCTTGTATCCCACACGCTCATATCCGTCGTTACGCTGGGCAGTCACAGAATGCTCGCCGTATGTAAGCTCTGTCTTCAGCGGGCTCAAGCCCATAAACTTGCCGTCAATTGATATCCTGTCGCCGTCTTTGTCGGTTGCGATTGTCACCCTACGCTTGTCAGCGAGCTTCTCATTGAAGCCCAAAACGTCGTTTTCAGTAAGTGTAAAGTCCTTTGTAATATAGGCATAACCGGGTTTTTCAATTTTCATTGTATGAGTGCCAATCGGAATGTTTGTCGGAGCCAGCGGCGTTGTGCCAATTACCTCATCGTCAAGCGAAACTGTGGCCCCAACAGGCTCTGTCGTCACCTGTATCTTGCCGTAAATTACCGAAATTTCAACCTCCACGGCAGTGTTTTCACCCGCTTTCACCTCCACAATGCGTTTTACGGGATTGTAGCCGTCTTTTGACAAGGTCACCTCATATCGGCCGGCGGCTATCATTCCGTTGTTGTAAGGCGTTGTTTGGGCCATTTTAAAGCCGTTCAGACTAACTGTGGCATTGACTTCAGGCTTAGTGGTCACCGTCAGTCCGCCCGAGCCGGCCGCCATGGCCATGCTGTTGACCAGCGTCATCTCGTAGCCTTTTCTAGCTATTAAATCCTGGGGAAAATTATATTCCAAGCTGCTTAAATCGGGATGCGAAATCTTCACATAATCAGCCACTTTAGAGGTCAGATACACCCAAATGTCATCCTGTTTGTAATCTAGCATGATGAAAGTGGCCAGATTGCCTTCAAAACGCAATGAATGCATCTGCTCGTCGGTTATGTTGACGGTATGCATTATCACCACAGCATAAGGTTTGTCGTTGTCGTCGGTTTGATAGTCGGGATCTGGGTTGTCGTTGACAAAGCCTGGGATTTCCCTGAAAGAGCCATCTTTCACCGCAAGCTGGGCGAAGACGTCAATCGATAGAAAAACCGCCAATAGTGCAATTAAGATTTTTCTCATATAATGAAAGTTTTATTTGATTTCAACTGTACTTGCCGCCTTGCCGCGTTTGGTCACCACAATCTGAGCGGGAATGCGCTCCTTGAGGCTTTCAACGTGTGAGATTATACCCACTTTACGGCCGAATTTCTGCATATTGCCAAGGGCGTTTACTGCCATCTCAAGGCTTTCGCCGTCAAGGGTACCGAAACCTTCGTCGATGAACAGCATGTCGATGTTGAGATGTTCGTCGTTCAACGAGGCCAGGCCTAAGGCCAGCGCCAGCGAGACGAGGAAGGTTTCACCGCCCGAGAGCGAGCTGGCGCTGCGCAGTTCCCCTCCCATCTCCTTGTCCGCCACCATTATAGCCAGTGAATCGGTATAACAGGTCAGTTCGTAGCGTCCGCTCAGTTTGCGCAGGAAATAGTTGGCCTGCTCCAGCAGTATGCGCATGGTGTAAGCCTGAGCCACATCCCGGAAATTGTTGGTGGCTGTGGTGCCGATGGCGTCGGCCAGACGGTTCCAGAGCGACAACTGGGCGTTTTTGGCCTCCAATTCTTCCTTGGCAGCCTGTGCCGAAGCTGTGTTCTGGTTGTTAAGCGAAAGTTTGGCACGCAGTTCGGTGAGAGTGTCACCCAAAGCTTTCTTTTGAGTCTCCAACTCGGTCAGCTTGTTTTGGATTTCTTGTCTAAACTGCTGGTTTTCAATGCTGCCAAGCTCTTTCTCTATCTGTTTTCTCTCGTCGCTCTTGGCTATGAGGTTGGTGAGCACCCGGCTGAACCCAATCAGTATCTCTCCACGGTCTATGTTGTTGCGCACGGCCACCTTGCCCTTGAACTCTGCAATGCGGTCAATTCCTTCAATTTTCTTTATTCCACTGACGATTTCGTCGGTTTTAACTATGTCGGCCAAGGTTTTGTCGTGTTCCTCGTTGAGAGATTTCCAGTCGGCCGCCATTTGGTGGAGGCTGTCGTAGAATGCGGACTGTCCCTCCCGCCAGGTCTTTTCCCAGTTTTCGACGGCAATCAACTTGGCGGCCGACTTCATTTTGTCCTTTATCAAGCCCGACGCGTTTTCCGACAGCGACTGCTGGTTTTTGATACGGCCCTCGGTCTCCGAAATCTCATTTTTGAGCTCATTGCTCTTGTTTTCAATGGTTTTCAGCGTATTGTCTGCCTCGTTTTTAATCTTGAGCAGCTTTTGCAGCTCGGCCTGAATCCGCTGAGCCTCCTTGATTTTGGCGTCTATCTCCTTCAAGACTTTTTGCTCTTCGGCTATCTTCTGCTCGCAGTCGGCTATGCCGTTTTGAACTATCTGACGGTCGTAGAAAGGCTTACCCTCGCACACTTTGTTCAAATCGTCCACTATTTTTTGCAAGCGGGCATTCTCATTCTGAATGTTGTCGGTCAACGATTTGATGTCGCTGGCAGCCTTATTTTTGGCATCCTTGGCGTTTTCGAAAGCGGTCTTGGCCTCTTTCCACGATTTCTCGACCGAGGCGAACAGTGAGTCGACCAGTTTCTCATCGTGGTATTGGTGGGTGGTGCTTCCGCACAAAGGACAAGGCTCGCCCTCCTTCAGCTTGGCACGAAGCGATTTTATATAGCCGTCCACCATGTTTTTCTGGGCCAGATAGTCGGCATCTTTGGCTTCAAAAGCCGATTTTGAGGCTTCCAAATCGGTCTCACACTTATTAAAGTGTTGCTTTAATTCATATAACTTATTATTTTGTGTTTCAATAAATTTCATTTTGTCTTCATACTCTTCCAAAATCTGTCCGACACGCTGATAACGGGTCTTTCGGCCCTCATTAATGTTCAGGCTGTTTTTGTGGACTTCGTAGTCGGACATCAACTGGTTGAGGTTGGCCTTTTCCAACTCCTGATGGCATTTTTCGTAGGCTGAAGTAGCCGTTTTCTGGGCGTTCGAGGCAGTCTCAACTTGGGTCGACAGCTCCGACAACTCCTTTGCTTTTCGCTCCTTAAGCCCTTCCAGCGTTTTCACTTCGTTCGAATAGTCGACAATCTTTCTTTCAGCAGCCTCTACTTCCTTTAACAAGCTGACAATCAAGGCGGTTTGCTCAAACATCTCCTTGCGTACGCTTTGTACCTCAACTTGTTTACTCAGCAGCTCGACCTTGGCCGCCAACATCTGTCTGTCTTCCAACATCCTGTCGTAAGACGCCTGTAAATCAGCAAGTTGAGCTTCGGAAGCATCTATGTCTTTTGAAAGCGTTTCCAGCTTATCCAGATTCCTTAGTTTCGACTCGGCAGCCTTGACCTCCCTCTCGTTTTCGGCCAGAAGCTTTTCATTTTTGGCAGCTTCTTCCTTCAAAGAAGCCATTTCATCCTCAGACAAGATATTGCTTGTCAATGTGTTATATTGTCCCTGAAGTTTTTCCACCTCGTTGCGGACATCGTTCTTGCGGCGTCCGACCATATCGGCTATGGTGGAATAAATCTCGGTGCCTGTCAGCATCTCGAGAATCTCGGTCTGCTTGGCTTTGTCGGAGGTCAGGAAAGTGTTGAACTGTCCCTGAGCCAGCATAACCGAACGTACAAACTGATCGTAGCTAAGCCCGACAAGCCTTGCAATCTCCGGATTTACAGCATCAATTCTGGTTTCAAGCACTATTCTGTCACCGCCTCTCACCACCTCCAGCTTGCGGCGGTTGTTCTTATCGTATTTGCCGTTACGGGTCTTGTGCAGCTGCCAAGTGGCTATGTAATGCTCGCTTCCCACCGCAAACCATACTTCCGCCTTGCCGTCCGTAGTGCCCTTGCGCAAAGCGTTGGCGGTGCTTTTCATGGTAGCCTGGCCGTTTTCAGTCTTCTCCTTGTTGTCTGTCAGCTCATATCGGGGCGATTTGTCGTACAAAGCCAAGGTAATTGCGTCCAAAATAGTCGTTTTACCGCTTCCTGTCTCTCCGGTGATAAGGAATAACGGCTCATTGGCTAAAATGCCCTCAGAGAAGCTAATTTCGGCCTTCTCGATGGAATTTATGTTCTCTATGATGATTTTTTCGATTCTCATGGTCGAATTTCAGCCTCCTCGCACACTTTTTTGAACATTTCCTTCATTTCCTCGGGCATTTCCTCTCCGTTTTTCTTCTGATAGACCGAACATCCCAGCTCAAACGGACTCAGAGCCTTCAGCTCACTCAAAGTCTTAACATTCTGAATATCACCGCCTTCTTTCTTCTCGGGGAAGTACGACTGTATGCCGCAGAACATGGCATTCTGTCCGTCGAAAGCCTGTATCATGGCCATGGTGTCTGCCTGAGTCAGAGGACGGTCGGCCTTCACATGCAGTCTTACGTAGGCCCTGTCGGCCACTATCTCCATCAGCTTCATCATCACGGTTTCGTATGGCAAGGCATCCTCATAACCGCTTGGTTTTGAAGGGAAATCCACTATCGGAATCAAGGTTTTCAGCGGAATGACAGCGGTTTCTGTCTTGCCATCGGCTATGCTGACCGACACCACCGAATGCTGATAGTTCTCGTTGAATGAAATGGGGAAAGGCGAACCTGCGTAGCGCATATTGTCAATTCCCTTGATGGCCTGGGCGTAGTGAATATGTCCGAATGCCCAGTAATCCACTCCTTTGACATCTTTAAAATCTTGAATGTCAAGCGTTTCAAGCTTGCCGATAATGTCGGCGCTATGACCACGGATGTCGGCATTGCCCACAGCCAGATGCCCTGTTGCCACTATGCTTTGCCCCGCATCGTAATCAGGACGGTTTTTCAAATGCTTCAGCAGGGAGTCGTAAAAAGCCGCTATTCGCTTGGAAACGCTGTCACTGTCCTTGATTGGAGGGTAATTGCCGGCGTTCATGTAAGGCACAGCCAGCACCCATCCTATGACCTTCCCCTTCTTGGTAACCGGGACCTCAATTTTCGAGGCGTCGAACATCAGCCCTGAATCGTCTGTATCTGTATGATAATCAAGCATTCCGACCACGGTCACATTGAATGCTTCCCAAAGCGGACGCGGGGCCTCCAGCCTTGAAGGCGAATCGTGGTTGCCGCTGGTAATGACTATCTGCAAATCCTCGTCAATGCGGGACAGATCAACTATGAAATTGTAGTAAAGGCGTTGCGACACTATAGTCGGAATGGCGGTGTGGAAAACATCGCCCGAGACCACCAACACATCGGGTTTCTCCTTGATAATGATAGCCTTAAGCTGTTCAAAGAAGAACTTATGCTCTTCCTCCCGACTGTAGTTGTGGAATATCTGGCCTATATGCCAGTCGGCTGTGTGCAAAACCTTCATTTAAAAAATTTTAGAGTGTAAAAATACAAAAAATTCTTATCTTTGTACCGTTAATATTTTTGTTTTATGAAAAAACTTCATTACGCAATCATTGGGATTATACTGGCATTAGTGGCCACATCATGCAACTTGAATACCGAAATAGCTGATTATCAGGTTATTCCTCTGCCAAAACAGATTTGTTTGAACGGAGGAAAGCCCTTCGTCATCCACAATACCACCCAAATCACCTATCCCACCGACCAGACCGAACTGAAAAACGAGGCCTATTTGCTGGCGGGTTACATTGATGACATCATGGGCTACCGTCCGGAGGTCAAGGCTACCGAAAAAGACCAGAAGGGTGCTATCAACCTGAGGCTGGAGACCATTGAAAACGACAACGAAGAAGCTTATCAAATAATTGTAAATGATAAATTTATAAAGATTATTTCAAGTAATACTTCAGGTATATTTTACGGCATCCAAACCCTGCGTAAAAGCCTTCCAGTGAACTGGAGAATCAGGTCGGCAGAGATGCCAGCCGGCACTATCACAGACTGGCCTCGCTTCGGATACCGTGGCATGCACCTGGACGTGAGCCGTCACTTCTTCCCTCTCGATTCGTTGAAGGTTTACCTGGACGTCATGGCCTTGCATAACCTCAACCGCTTCCACATCCACCTCACCGACGACCAGGGATGGCGCTTTGAAGTGAAGAAATACCCCAAACTCACCGAGATCGGAGCATGGCGAGATGGTACACTTATCGGCAAGACCATGGCATTCGACACTATACGCCACGGCGGCTACTACACTCAGGAAGAGCTTAAAGGCCTTGTAAAGTATGCAGCCGACCGTCATATCACCATCATCCCGGAGATTGACCTCCCAGGACACCAGTTAGCCGCTCTGGCGGCCTATCCCGAGCTCGGATGTACTGGAGGACCTTACGAAGTTTGGAAGCAATGGGGAGTCTCTGAGGACGTAATTTGCGCCGGCAACGAGAAAGCCATGCAATTCCTTGAGGATGTGCTGCTCGAGGTGATGGAGGTGTTCCCTAGCGAATACATTCACATTGGAGGAGACGAAGTGCCTCGCGACCGCTGGAAAGAATGCCCCAAATGCCAAGCAAAGATTAAGGAATTGGGCATAAAGGGCGATCAGCAGCATTCAGCCGAGGACTATCTGCAGAGCTACGTGATGGCACGCATGGAACGCTTTGTTGAAAGCCACGGACGCCATGTAATAGGCTGGGACGAGATGCTGGAAGGCGAACTGGCGCCTAACGCCACAGTGATGAGCTGGCGTGGCAGTAGCGGAGGCTACAAAGCCGCCAAGATGCACCACAATGTCATAATGACTCCTAACGATGTACTCTATTTCGATTATTATCAAAGCCTTGACACAGACAGCGAGCCTATTTCAATAGGAGGCTACAACCCGGTTAAGAAGGTCTATCTCTATGAGCCTATTCCTGACGGGCTCACCGAAGAGGAACAGCAGTATATACTTGGCCCTCAGGCTAACATTTGGACAGAATACACCAGCACCTTCAATCTGGTGCTTTACCGCATGATTCCTCGCATTGGAGCCCTTGCCGAGATGCAGTGGTGCCTGCCCGAGCAGAAGGATTACGAAAACTGGGTGCTGCGCGAATACCGTATGACCAAGCTTTACGACCTTTACGACTGGAACTACGCCAAGCACATTTTCGACTTGGAAGTCAAGATAACCCCTGTGGTTGAAGAGGGTTTCATCAATGTCAACATTTCGAAGCTGGTGGACGGCGACATAGTGTATGTGATTGACGATAAAGCACCTTTGAGGTATACCGAGCCTTTGCACATCAACAGCGACTGCACACTGTCATGTTACATCTCCCGCTCCGACGGCACACGCGGCAAACTGATCAAAAGCGAATTCCGCTTCAGCAAAGCTTCAATGAAGCCTATCACACTGAAGAATCAGCCTAACAAGCAATATGCCTACGACGGAGCCCAAGTGTTGATTGACGGTCTGCACGGACACACCAACTACCGCAGCGGACGTTGGCTCGGCTGGTACGGAACCGATCTAGACGCCACCATCGACCTGAACGAACCGACTGAAATCAGTCAGGTTAAGTTCAATCTAAACGTCAACATGAAAGACTGGATTTTCAACGCCAAATCGGTGAAGGTTCTGGTGTCGGACGACGGCATTGATTTCAAGGAGATTGCCAGCAAAGACTACGATATGGTGCCAGCCGACTACATCCCCGACCTCTACCCTGTCGAGCTTGAGTTCGAACCTGTGACAACACGTTACGTGGAAGTGGTCGTAACACCTTACGACTGCCCTAAAGGCCATACCGGCTATGGTTATCCGGCCTGGATTTTCGTGGATGAAATTGAAGTTTATTAAATTTAAGCCAAAGCTTCAGCCAGCTGTTCGAGATACTTTTGATCGGTTTGGTCGAAGGTAGCCAGCTTTTCGCTGTCTATATCAAGCACAGCTGTCACTTTACCGTCTTTGACTATCGGCACCACTATTTCCGATCTGGACAGACTGCTGCAGGCTATGTGGCCCGGAAAAGCGTCCACATCGGGCACTATCATGGTTTTAGCCTCCTGCCAGGCAGTGCCGCACACTCCTTTGCCTTTGCGTATGCGAGTACAGGCCAAAGGGCCTTGGAAAGGTCCTAAAACCAGTTCCTCGCCTTCCACACGGTAAAATCCCACCCACCAGAAGTTGAAAGTATCCTTCAGGCAAGCCGATACGTTGGCCATATTGGCGATAAGGTCTGTTTCGCCTTCAACCAGCGACTTAATCTGCGGAAGCAGATTTTCATACAATTCCTTCTTGGAATCTCCTTTTATGATTAAATTTTCAGACATATTCCTTAAATCATTGAATTTTCAAGACACAATTGCGCAAAATATAGCACACACAACAACCGTCAGAGCATACAGCATAGCCTCTAGCGACGTCCACCCCATCAACTTATTGTACACCACCCCTCTTGCTTTTGCAAAAGTGTAGCTTAACAGGCTGGAGTAAACCGCAAATGGGACTATCACTATGGCCCAGCCCCAAAGAGGATATAAACCGTACATAAACACGAATCCTAAAGCTATGGCTATAACCGGATTGAGATAATAAACCAAAGTCATGGTTCGTTTGCCGAATATGCCCACAGTGGTTTTCTTGCCTTTCAGCAAATCGTTTTCAACATCCCTTATATTGTTGAGTATCAGTAAGTTGTTAACAACCATACCTATGGAAAGTCCGGCCAGCACTATGTTGTAGTTGACAAATCCGGTCTGAAAGTAAAAGGTAAAAACCGCAGGTATCAGACCATAGAATAGCAGCACCGCCAGGTCGCCCAAGCCGTGCTCCGACAAAGGATAAGGCCCTGCCGAATACCCAAAGGCGCATAGTAAAATCACTATTCCTATGGGCAAAAGTCGCCAACCTCCCCAGAACATCAGAGTGCATCCTATCAGGAAGGCCAGTATTGCCACCAAAGTTATGGCTCCGCGCATCTGTTTAGGCGTGATGAAGCCTGAAGCCACCATATACGCCGGGCCTATTCGGTTGGGATCCACGCCTTTCACTCCGTCAGAATAGTCGTTGACCAAGTTTGACAAGACCTGCGCCAGCACAGCGAAAACCAAACAGATCAAAGCCGGCACCCATTGTATTTTACCATAAAAAGAGGAGAAAGCCACCGACATAACTACCGATGCCGCCGACACCATCAAGGTTTTCGGACGGGCTGCCTTAAACCAATATTTCAACTCCACTTTACCCATTTTATACTCTTTTTGCTTGATAAATCCTACATAATCCGAAACTCAAGGCCTTATGCCTTACATCAGCATAGCCGCAAGATTCCAGCATGGCCATAAACTCCTTGGGCATGGGGAAACGGGCCACGCTCTGCTGCAGATAGCGGTAGGCCTCGGCATTGCCCGACACCCGTTTGCCTATCCTTGGCAACATATTTTCAAAATAGAGGTTGTAAAACCATCTTATCAGCCTGTTTTGAGGCTCTGAAAGCTCAACCACCACAAGGGTTCCTGAAGGCTTTAAAACCCTCAGCATCTCTTTCAAACCCTGCTCTCGGTCGGCGAAATTGCGCACTCCAAAAGCTACCATAACAGCATCGTAAACGTCGTTCTGACAAACTATATGCTCGGCTCGGGAGTTATAAAAGCTTATCCTTTCGGCCAGTTTCAGGCGTTCTACCTTCTGCTTTCCCACCTCCAGCATTCCGTCCGACACGTCAATGGCGTCTATGCGTGCTTTTGGAAGGCTGCGGGCAATCTGCACCGTAGAGTCGGCAGTGCCGCAGGCTACATCGAGAATTTTGGGCTTGGCGACGCTGGCCACAGCCTTCTTCATAAGTCTCACGGCCTTGCGCCTCCACGATTTGTCGACATTAAGCGACAGTAAGTGGTTCAACTTGTCGTAAGTTGGCGCTATATCGTCGAACATCAACGCTATATTCTCTTTCTCAATAGCCATATTTATCTTTCCATTTGGCTTTCAACGAGCGTCTGATCTCAATTTCCTTGGGGTTGTCCTGAGGTGAATAGATACGGGTTCCGGAAATCTCCTCGGGCAGGAACTCCTGCTCTACAAAGTTGCCCGGATAGCTGTGAGCGTATTTGTAACCGTCGTGATAACCTATGTCTTTCATCAGCTTGGTCGGAGCATTGCGCAGATGCAGAGGCACACTGAGGTTGCCTGTCTTGCGCACCAGAGCCTGGGCTGTGTCTATGGCCACCACAGCAGCGTTGCTCTTGGCCGACGAAGCCAGATAAGTGGCTGTCTGTGAGAGTATTATCCTGCTTTCAGGCCAACCGATCTTGTTGACAGCGTCAAAGCAGGCGTTGGCCAGCAAAAGCGCGTTGGGATTGGCGTTTCCTATGTCTTCGGATGCCAGAATCAGCATGCGGCGGGCAATGAACAGAGGGTCCTCGCCTGCCTCTATCATTCTGGCCAGATAGTAGACTGCCGCATTTGGGTCGCTGCCTCGCAATGACTTGATGAAGGCCGATATAATGTCGTAATGCATCTCGCCCAAACGGTCGTATTTGAGCAGATTACTCTGTATATAACTGGTTGTAACCTCATTGTTAACAACAAGTTTCTTGGCGTTTGGCTGGGCGTCGTCGAGCATGCCCACCACCAGGTCGATGGCGTTTAAAAGCTTGCGGGCGTCGCCTCCGCTTATCTGCATCAAGGCTTCGTCCTCCTCGACAACTATATCCTTCTTGTAATCTTCTTTAAGAGTGTTTATTGCATTGACTATCAGTTTTTTAAGATCATCTTTCTCAAGTTCTTTGAGAATGTAGACCTGACATCTGGAAAGCAATGGCGATATCACTTCAAAGCTGGGGTTCTCGGTGGTGGCGCCTATCAAGGTAACCAGACCGCGTTCGACGGCTCCCAGCAGCGAATCCTGCTGTGCCTTCGAAAAACGGTGAATTTCATCAATAAACAGTATCGGAGGTTCGGGAGCCATGCGCGCTCGGTCGTAGACCTCGCGCACGTCCTTCACTCCGCTGCTCACGGCACTCAGCACAAAAAACTGCCTCTGCACCTGCTTGGAGATGATATATGCCAGAGTCGTCTTACCCACTCCGGGAGGTCCCCAGA
>Ga0265298_10001894_pt1 | contig 30333 bp, 19 predicted proteins | sample AusTroGonzalo_MG_3_FD_193486 | JGI IMG/M metagenome (GOLD analysis project Ga0265298, IMG submission 193486) | Bovine rumen microbial communities from tropical cattle in Woodstock, Queensland, Australia - Gonzalo_01 | ecosystem: Host-associated > Mammals > Digestive system > Stomach > Rumen ...
AAAAAATGTAGAGACGCACGGCCGTGCGTCTCTACATCGTTTTGATAACAAATAATTTTATTTTTTATCCATTTCGTTGAACCAGTCGTCGACATCGTCTTTCATATCGACATCGTCGTGGCCTTCGTACACTTTCGGCTCGTCGAAATAGCCTTCCGGATATTCGCCAGTGTCAATAAAATTGAGGGTTTCCTTCAGTGCGTTGGCGAATTTCTCAAAGTCTTCCTTGTAAAGGAAAATCTTGTGTTTCTCATAGAAAAAGCGGTTCTGCTCATTGCTGAAGCGGCGCTTGCTCTCAGTGATGGTGATGTATTTCTCGTCACCTCTTGTTGCTTTTACATCGAAAAAATATGTGCGTTTTCCTGCACGTACCGGTCTCGAAAACAATTCCTCGCGATTGTTCATCTTTTCATTTTCTTCCATATTCTGTCTATTTTGATGTTAAAGAATTTTATGCAAAGATAATTATTTTTTGAATATACAACGATTTTTTTGAAAAAATGTTGTTTGAGATTTATTCACTTCGCTTCGCTACGGTCGAAATGACAGGAGGGCTAAAATACGATGTTCCTGTCGGGGTATCTCAGCTTTGTGACGACGCGTTTGGTGTATTCCGGGAAGTCGCTTTTCATGATCCAGTCGTAGTATTGCGGCTCTTTCTTGAAGACGTCTTCCACGCGCTCGTCCTTGTGTTTGCCGAATTTGAACACGGCCTTTCCCTGTTCGTCGTACACTATTTGTCCCATCAGGTCGACATTCTGATGATGCGATGAGAACTGTGCCAACTCGGTCATGTCGTTGACTATGGGTTTTGTTGTAACTCCTTTAAAATCAGTGTATTCGGCATCTTTGTAGCGGTCGAGCATCGCTGTTAGGACCTCGTAGGTGGCATAAGTGTCGGCGTTGGCTGAATGTGCGTTGTCGAGCTCTTTGTTTAAGAAGAAACGGTAAGCTCCTTTCAGCGTGCGCGGCTCCATTTTCATGAAGATGTTCATCACGTCGATGAGCTGGCGGTCTTTAGGGTCGAAGTTGACGCCTGCGCGGATGAACTCCTCGACGAGCATCGGGAGGTCGAATTTCAGGATGTTATAGCCTGCCAGGTCGCAGTTACCGAAAAACTTCGAAATCTCCGGCGCGGCCTGCTTGAACGTCTTCTCGTGTGCCACGTCGGCGTCGCTGATGCCGTGGATGGCTGTCGTCTCGGGTGGAATCGGGATGCCCGGGTTGATGCGCCACGTGCGCTGCTCCTCTGTGCCATTCACATTGATTCTCAATACACTAACTTCCACTATGCGGTCATGCATGATGTTTAACCCCGTCGTCTCCAAATCGAAAAACGCTATCGGTCGCTTCAAATTCAATTCCATATTTTTGTCAAAATTTTAAAATGTAAAATTACAAAAAATCATAACACTATAAACTATTTTTTTTATTTTTGTACCGTCATTTCGACTGGAGCAAAGCTCACGTCTCGACTTCACTTCGTTACGCTCGAAATGACGGAAACGAGAAAAAATTATTTATATGAAAAGATTTATTACCTTATTAGTTGTTGCATTTTTTGCAATAACAGCGTTCGCGCAGAAGCCGTTATGGATGCGCTACAACACAATCTCACCTAACGGCGACAAGATAGCTTTTGCCTATAAAGGCAATGTTTATGTCGTTGATTCACAAGGTGGTATGGCTCGACAGCTGACCACATCACCAGCTTACGATTACTGCCCGATATGGTCGCACGACGGCAAGACAATAGCTTTTGCGACTGATCGCAACGGCAATTTCGACATCTATGTGATGCCTGCCGAAGGTGGCGTGGCAAAACGTGTCACAACAAACTCAACGAGCGAGACTCCGTTGGCGTTTTCGCCTGACGACACTGAGATTTACTACAGCGCGGCGATTCAGAAAGACGCTGCCGACGCTCAGTTTACCTCGGGTTGGCTGACAGAATTATATAAGGTGTCGGTCGAGGGAGGTCGTCCGCAGCAGGTGACGGCGGCTACTGTTTGTTCTGTCTCATTCGATACCGATGGCGAGTCGTTCCTGTACTACGACCGTAAAGGCAGCGAGAACATCTGGCGCAAACATCAGGTGTCGTCGGTGGCACGCGACGTGGTGTATTACAATGCAAAGGGAAACACCCATAAGATATTGACTACCAACGTCGGAGAGGACCGTGACCCGGTGTTTATGCCCGACCATAAGTCGTTTGTATATCTCAGCGAACCGGCAGGAAGAAACAGCCAGAATGTGTATATGATGAGCTGGCCTAATCTGGGAACACCGCGAAAAATCACCAATTTTGAGACATATCCGGTGCGTTTTTTGAGTGTCGCCAACGACGGGACATTGTGCTATGGCTATCAAGGTGAGATTTACACCCAGAAGATATGGCAGGAGCCGCAAAAGGTTGACATTCAGATTGTTAACGACCAGGATAATGTAGCCGAGCGCGGCAAGTTCGGCGGTGCATCCGACCTCACGATAACGCCCGACGGCGGGTTGATCGCCTTCGTGTCGCGTGGCGAGGTGTTTGTCACTTCCGACGAGTACCAGACCACAAAACAGATCACGCATACCCCTGAGGCCGAGGCTGATCCGTCGTTCTCGCCTGACGGGAAGAAGCTGGTTTATACCTCGGAGCGCGATGGCTATTACAATCTTTATCTCGCAAAGATGATGCGCAAGGAAGACCTTAACTTCGCATACGCCACATTGATTGAGGAGGAGCGTCTGTTTGATGACGACGGCATAGAGCGCAGCAACGCTGAGTTTTCGCCGGATGGCAAGGAGATTGCATATGTTGAAAATCGTAACATATTGAAAGTCATAAATTTGGATTCTAAAAAAGTGCGTCAGATAACAGATGGCACCCAGCACTATGGTGACATTGATTATCAATGGTCGCCCGACGGCAAATGGTTCGCTATCACTTTGGTTACCAATATGCGTTCTCCTTATTCTGACGTAGGAATAGTGTCGGCGAGCGGCGATATGAAGATTTACAACATCACCAACGACGGCTACATCACCGGTGATCCAAGATGGGCTTTGGATGGCAATGCGATCACATTCCAGTCGAACCGCTACGGTATGCGCTCACATGCCTCGTGGGGCAGCCAGAACGACGCTTTCATCTGCTTCATGAACCAGGATGCATACGATAAATTCAAACTTTCGAAAGAAGATTACGAGATTCAGAAGAAAGAGGAGGAAAAGATAAAAGATAAAGGAGAAAAGATAAAGGATAAAGGAGATAAGAAAGGCAAAAAAGACGATAAAGACAAGAAAGAAGAGGTTAAAACTGTTGATATTGAATTAGATAGGCTCGATGAGCGTGTCGTCCGTCTTACTCCGATGTCATCGAGGTTGTCGGGCGCTGTTTTGTCGAAAGACGGTGACAAACTGTATTTTTTGAGTGCTTTTGAGAAGGGTTACGACCTTTGGGAACTCGATGTGCGTGAGAAATCGACGAAGATTTTGAAGAAACTCGATGGTGGCGGTGCTGATCTCGTTTTAAATAAAAAAGGTGACAACATCTATGTGCTTTCGGGTGGAAATCTTCAGAAAATCGACACCAAAGGCGGCAAGTCGACATCGATAAAATACGACAATACGATGGAACTCGACCATGCGGCCGAACGTGAATACATGTACAACCACGTGTTCCTGCAGGAGAGCAAACGTTTGTTCCGTCGCGACCACAACGGTGCTGATTTTGATCAAATCAAACAAGATTTTTATCCGTTCCTTGCACATATTAATAATAACTACGACTTTGCGGAGCTCCTTAGCGAAGTGTTGGGCGAACTCAATGTGTCGCATTCGGGTTCGGGCTATCGCCCTGGCTCAAACGGCGATGCTACGGCACAGCTCGGTTTGCTTTTTGACTGGAGTTATGAAAAAGACGGACTGCGTATCGAAGAGGTGCTGGAATATGGCCCGTTCGACAAGAAAAACTCGAAAGTGAAGGCTGGCGACATCATCGAAAAGATTGACGGCGTTGAGATTACCAAGGGCATGGACTATTTCCCGCTTTTGAACAAGAAATCGGGTAAGAAGGTGCTCGTCTCGGTTTACAGTCCGAAGTCGAAGCAGCGTTGGGACGAGGTGGTGACACCTATTTCACGTGGTGCGCAGAATGATTTGATGTACAAACGCTGGATAAAACGTAATGCGCATATCGTCGACAGCCTGTCGAATGGCCGTCTTGGCTACGTTCATATAAAGAGCATGGGCGATGCCAGCTACCGCGATGTGTATGCTGATATTTTAGGAAAATACAATCTCCGTGAGGGCATCGTCATCGACACTCGTTTCAACGGCGGAGGACGTCTGCATGAGGATATCGAGATTTTGTTCTCTGGTGAGAAATATCTCGAGCAGGTTATCCGCGACACTGTCGTGTCATGTGTGATGCCGTCGCGTCGTTATGTGAAGCCTTCGATTATGATTATCGGTGAGGCCAACTACAGCAATGCGCACGGAACGCCGTGGGTGTACAAATACAAACAGATGGGCAAGCTCGTCGGAATGCCGGTTCCTGGCACCATGAGCAGCGTCACTTGGGAGACTTTGCAGGATAACACCTTGTACTTCGGCTTGCCGGTGGTCGGCTATCGTACCGAGGAAGGCAACTATTTGGAAAACAGCCAGTTAGAGCCGGATATCAAGGTGAAGAACACTCCTGAGAAACTCGCTCAAGGCGTTGACGAGCAGCTTGAGGCGGCAGTGAATGAGCTTCTGAAAGAGGTTGATGCCTTCCACTACTGGGGAAAATAAATTCTTGCTGAGCACAAAAAAGACGCCATCCACAATGAATGACGTCTTTTTTTAATTGTATATTCTTCAATTAGAGTGGTAAATCGAAGAATGGAAGTGTTCCGACATAATGCATATTGTATGTATTGCCGTTGATTGTGGCGTCGGTGATGTCGATAGTGTAAACGTTGCCTTCTTTTGCAACAGAGATAGAGCCTCCGGTAGCATATTTGATATGCTCGAGATCCAGTCCGTCAACCAGGATGATCGGGTAGTTGCTGTTGGTGTATTGACCCTCAGGGATGCCTTCGGCGAATGAGCTTGTTGAGGTGAAACCTATCATTTCGCCTGCGTCGGTAATGAAGCATGCGATGCTGGCTTCCACAAACATGATGGTGTATTTCGTGGTGCCTGCTGTCACGACGTTTGCGACGGCCTCGCCGTTGTCAAGAGTGCCTTCTTGGACGGAAGCGAGCGTATATATTGCTGATGTGCCTTCATAGTCGACAGATGAGGTCTCGACGATACTCGGATCCAAAGTGTTTTCGACTTCGATGCTTGATGTTGTGATGATGTAACCGCCGTCTGTGTTTTCCAAAGTGAAAGAGCCGCTGGTTGCCATATAAGCCTCGTCATCTGCAAGCTCCCAAATGTTGAAGTTTATGATGTCGTTGATTGACACATTTGCGAAGACATATTTCGGGAAGTAGTTCTCGTCGCTTGAGAGGTTGTAGGTTCCGTCAATAATGTCGCCCTTGAAAATTATTGTCACGCCCTTGCATTCGCCGCCGGTGTTGCCAATAAGTTTTCCTGTATACAGTACGATGGCGTTGTACACATCGCTGCCGTTATATTGTATGTTTTTGATGGTCATGACATTGTCGACAGGGTAAGATGTCTCACCCAGGCTGAATGTCTGTGAGTGTGTTTCCGATTCGTTTGTGGTTTTGTCGCAGCTTGTGAAACCAAATGCCAATGTTGCTGCGAGCATCAATGAGAAGAATACTTTTTTCATATTTTTAGAATTTAAATTAACCATTAAGTTACTATCAAAAATCATGCAAAGTTAGGTAATTTTTTTTACAAAATCCAAAAACAACGCAATTTTTTTACAGATTCAGCTTCAGTTGTATGGCTTGAACCTGCTTTTTCAGGTCGTTGATTGTGTCGATGAGTTGCTGTTCGCGGGGCTGGTTCTTGCTCTCTGGCATCTCTGCGCTGATGTAATGCACAAATTTCCACACTTCTTTGATTTCGTTGAGTGGGATGTCGAACGGCTGGTAGAGCGTGTTGAGCGAGTGGAGCCTCAGAAAGCCCTGATCCAGATGGTTTTCGGCTATTTTGAACACTATTCCGTCGTCGATGGTGAGTATGATATATGCCTGACGGTCGTGTATCTCGTGCCAGTCGAGGACGTATTCGCCTGTGACGTACGACTTGTCGGGGATAGGCAGCATCGAGTCGCCGCTGATCTGGAAGGTGCGGTATTTGCGTTCTCTTGAGAGGAACGGCAGCTGGAAGGTGGGGAGCACGCGGATGTAGTCGGGGTCGGCGTAACCTGTTGTGTATCCGGCCTTTGCGCGTTCCGACACCAGCTCGATGTTCTCGTTGTTGCCGCTGTCGACGGTGGTGGCGAGCACTCTGATGTTGCTGCCTTTGAGATGCACGTCGTAGCCGCGCTCGAGCTGGCTGAGCTGGAACTCGCCGATCTTTGTCAGGTCCACCTTTATTAATGTGTCGATGGCCACGTTGAAATATTTCGACAGCGAAATCAAAGCCTCGATGTTGGGCTCCGACACCTCGTTCTCGTATCCGCTGAGAGTCGAACGCTTCATGTTGAGCGCCGTGGCGACGTCATCCTGCGTCTTCGAGCGGCGTTTCCGCAAAAATTTTATATTGGTACTGAACAACATAGCAAATTTTTTTAAATTTTTCTTGACACGTATTAAAATAATGACTAATTTTTCGTCGCAATTTTTGATTAAAAACATGGCAAAATTACAAATAATTTTTGAAATGACAAGAAAAAAGTGAAAATTTTTTTATGCTGTCATTTCGACTGGAACGGAGTGGAATGGAGACCTGAGCTTGCGAAAGCATTCACCTCTGGTGAATAAATCTCATTCAATTTTTTTGAGATTCCTCGACTACACTTCGTTTCGCTCGGAATGACGTGGGAGTGTTATGAATAGAACTGTGTTACACTTGGATTTGGACACGTTTTTCGTGTCGGTGGAGCGTCTGATCAACCCGACGTTGGAGGGGCGTCCTGTGATTGTCGGGGGCATGTCGGAGCGTGGTGTCGTCTCGACCTGCAGCTACGAGGCGCGTCGTTTCGGCGTGCATTCGGCGCAGCCCATGAGGCTGGCGAAGCAGCTGTGTCCGCAGGCGGTGTTCATAGGCGGCGACATGGAGCTGTACAGCCGTTACTCGCGCCTCGTGACGGAGATTATCGCCGACCGTGCGCCCGTGTACGAGAAGACGAGCATCGACGAGCATTACATCGACATCACGGGGATGGACCGTTTCTTCGGGTGTTACAAATGGGCGCACGAGCTGCGCGAGACGATAATGAAACATTCGGGACTGCCAATATCGTTCGGACTTTCCGAGAACAAGACCATCTCGAAGATTGCCACCGACGAGGCCAAGCCTAACGGCGAGCTGCAGGTGCCGCATCAGGAGGTGCATCCGTTCCTCGACCCGCTGTCGATAGGCAAGATACCGATGGTGGGGGCGAAGACGTTTCAGCTGCTGCGTTCGATGGGGATAGCTACCATCGGCGACTTCCGTCAGATGCCGGATGTCGTCGTGAGTCAGGCACTGGGAAAGAACGGGATCGAGATATGGAAGAAGGCTAACGGCATCGACACCACGCCGGTGCAGCCTTACGAGGAACAGAAATCGCTGAGCAAAGAGCACACTTTCGAGACCGACACCATCGACATCGTGCTTCTGAAGAGTGTGTTGGCGCGCATGGTGGAGAGATTGGCGTTTGAGCTGCGTTCGCAGACCAAGCTGACGGGATGCGTCACGGTGAAGATACGTTACTCGGACTTCGACACACACACCATGCAGCGGCAGATACCGTACACCTCGTTCGACCACCTGTTATTAAATACGGTGTACGACATCTTCGACAAGCTCTACGACCGACGGATGCTGATAAGGCTCATCGGAGTGCGCTTCAGCAGCCTCGTCGGAGGTACCCAGCAGCTCGATTTGTTCGACGACAAGACGGAGATGACAAATCTTTACAACGCAATGGATAAAATCAGAAAACGATTTGGTAAAAATGCGATTTATAAAGCCATTAGCTGCTAGCCAATAGCCATTAGCTGGACTTGGCTAATGGCTAATAGCTAATGGCTAATAGCTAAAATGTATTTGAATGTCAGGTCATATTACAGCTTGTGCTTCGGCACGGTCTCCATCGAGAATCTGGTGGAGCAGGCCTGTCGTATGCATATCCCGGCGCTGGCTCTGACCGACATCAACAACACTGCTGGCGTTATCGATTTTGTATTTGAATGTAAAAAACACGGCATCAAGCCTATTGCGGGCTGTGAGTTTCGTAACGGCGACGAGCTGCTTTACATCGCTATTGCCAGGAATAACGAGGGTTTTCGTGAGATCAACGAGACGCTGACGCAGCATAACGTGAGCAAGACACCTTATAATATTAATGCGCCGCAATGGAACGATGTCGTGGTGATTTACCCTTTCGGGAAACGGAAACTGTCGCAACTCGGTGACAATGAATACCTTGGAGTGCGCCTGTCGCAGGTGTCGCGGCTGCTGCTGTCGGATTTGCGAAACCATCAGGAAAAGCTGGTGATGGCGCAGCCTGTGACTTTTCTCGACGAGAAGTCGTTCGAGGTGCATAAGAACCTCCGTGCCATCGACAAAAACATACTTATTTCGAGACTTGAAAACCACGCTTCCGCAGATGAGATGCTGCTGCCACCTGAGAAATTGAGAGCCGCATACGCTTTGTTTCCAGAGATGATAAAGACGACTGAAGCTATTGTAAATCAATGTGGTATCGAGTTTGACTTTGAAACCCCGAAAAACAAAAAATGTTTCACCGAAAGCGTTTATGACGACATGGAACTGCTGCGTAAGATGGCGTTCGACGGCATGCGTTACCGCTACGGCGAGCGCAACAAGGAGGCGTACCGGCGCATCGAGAAGGAGCTCAGCATCATCGAGAAGATGGGTTTCGCCTCGTATTTCCTTATTGCCGCCGACATGGTACGTTACTCGATGTCGAAAGGCATCTATCATGTGGGGCGTGGCAGTGGCGCCAACAGCATCGTGGCTTACTGTCTGAGGATCACCGATGTTGACCCTATCGGGCTCGACCTGTATTTTGAGCGTTTCCTGAACCCGAAGCGCAGCAGTCCGCCAGATTTCGACATCGACTATTCGTGGAAAGACCGTGACAAGGTGATCGACTATATGTTCAAGCGTTATCCTGAGCGCAGGGTGGCGTTGCTGGGTGCCACGGTGACGTTTCGCGACAACTCGGTGTTGCACGAGCTGGCGAAGGTGCATGGCATCCCGAAGAATGACCCTTTGCCGCGCTCGGTCTTCGACCTCGCGCAGCAGATACTCGACTTCCCGAACATCCGCTCAATACATGCTGGAGGTATCTTGATAACCGAGGAGCCGATAACGTATTACTCGGCTCTGGACATGCCACCGAAAGGCTTCCTTACCACGCAGTGGGACATGTATGTGGCTGAGCGTCTGCGTGTTGAGAAGCTCGACGTGCTCAGCCAACGAGGCATAGGACATATCAAAGACGCGGTGGAGATTATCCGCAAAAACCGAGGAGTGGACATCGATATCCATCGTGTCGAGGACTTTAAAAACGATGAGCGGGTGAAAAACCTGCTGCGCAACGCCGAGACCAACGGCTGCTTCTACATCGAGAGTCCTGCCATGCGCGGCCTGTTAAGGAAACTGCGGTGTGACGACTACAAAACCCTTGTAGCGGCGAGTTCCATCATACGTCCTGGAGTGGCGAAATCGGGCATGATGCGGCAGTACATACAGCGTTTCCACGACCCGCAACATATTGATTATCTGCATCCTGTGCTGAAGCAGCTGCTTGAGGAGACCTATGGCGTGATGGTGTATCAGGAGGATGTTTTGAAGGTGTGTCACCACTTCGCGGGACTCGACCTCTCCGATGCCGACGTGCTCCGTCGTATGATGAACCACAAAAGCCGTCGTAAAGACGAGATGATAGAGCTGACGAAACGCTTCTTTGACAATTGTAAATCAAGAGGTTATCCCGACAAGGTGACCAACGAGGTGTGGCGGCAGATAGAGTCGTTCGCGGGCTATTCGTTCTCGAAGGCACACTCCGCCTCGTATGCCGTGGAGAGCTTCCAGAGCCTGTTTCTGAAGGCGTATTTCCCTCTCGAGTTTCAGGTGGCAGTGATAAACAACTTCGGCGGTTTTTATCCTACATGGGTGTATTTCAATGAGTTACGGCGACAAGGCGGAGTCATACATCTTCCATGCGTCAACATGAGTGAGTATCTGACCACGCTTCATGGCAAGGTGGCGTACATCGGATTTGTACATCTGCAAGGACTTGAGGCTGAGTTTGCGCAAAATATTGTGAATGAACGAATTATAAATGGAAAGTACAAAAATATGCCTGATTTCATGGAACGACTGCATCCAAAGATGGAACAGATGGTGATTCTGATTCGCAGCGGAGCCTTTGCGTTCACGGGCAAGAGCAAGCCGACATTGCTTTGGGAGGCTCACGCCTACAATGGGAAGATGACATCATACCGTAACAAATTTCACGGAATGCGAGGCCTTGTCCAGGAGACGCAATTCAGGTTTGTGAATAATGGTTTTGGTGCTCAAATGACTGATTATCAGCTGCCTTTATTGCGGTCGCAGCCAATGGAGGACGCTTACGACGAGATAGAGCTTTTCGGTTTTCCGGTCACTATGACGTGGTTCGACATGCTGAAGACGCGGTTCAGGGGAGAGGCATTTGCCAAAAACATGCTGCAAAACGTTGGAAAACAATACCGTATGCTCGGAAAACTCGTTAGTTTGAAGTATGTGAAGACCTCCAAAGGCGAGCTGATGCATTTCGCCAATTTCTTGGATGCCAACGGTGATGTCTTTGATGCCACTGTCTTTCCTAACACACTGAAAATCTATCCGTTCCAAGGTGACGGGATGTATCTCATTTTAGGTAAAATAGTCGAGGAGTTCGGCCATCCGAGCATCGAGGTGCAGAAGATGGCGAAGATGGAGATTCAGGCTAAATATCCAGACCAGGAGCATCCACGTTGAGCATGTTGAACAGGTCGTCGATGCCCATGCTGTCGAGGGTGCGCTGGACGAACGGGGCGTGCTTGCCTTCCTCTGGCTTGAAGCCGTCGTCATGAATCTCGTTTTTCAAGAAATTGTTGAGCTTCTCGAACACCTGGTCGTTCAAGTCCCAGCAGAAATAATGGTCGCTGTCGGTGAAGAAGTCGAAGATGTCCTTGCCGTGCTCGCGACGCACTCCATGGAAGTTGTCGGCCACGATGTAACGCGTCAGTCCGAAAGGGTAGAGGTCGGTGATGAGCTCGCACTCGTCCTGTAGCGACAGAGAACACACTCCGTTGTCGTTGATCTTGAACTCGCCGCCAATGCGCGGACGGTGTTTTTTATAGTAAAAATCCTTCGCCTTCAGCGCGTCGTCCTCACTCGGGAAACGCATGTAAAAATCATAGAATTTATGCTCCATTTCCTGGTATTTTCATTTTCAGAATGCAAAAATACGAAAAAAAATGAGCGTGGTATGAAAATTTTTTGTATTTTTACAAGTTCAAAAAACCGTAAATGCGGCTAGAATGATATTGTGAGGAATGGCCATTTTAACTAATTGAATATCAATTATATAATAAAATATAAAAGAAGAAAGGGAAAAATCAACAACAAAAAAAATAGAGAAAAAATGAAGAAGTTTTTACTATTAGTATCGGCTGTATTATTGTGCATCGGACAGGCATTTTCTAACCCTGTTGATGTCGATACAGCTAAGAATCTCGGTGTCAAATACTTGAGAAACAACGTGTTGTCGGCTAGAGGCATTGCCGATGTCGAGCATGTCTACACCTTAAGTAGCGACAATGGCACACCTTATTTATATGTTTTCAACCATGAAAACGGCTATGTGGTGGTTGCCGCTGACGACTGCGCACATCCTATTTTGGGTTATTGCGAGGACAAGCCTTTCGATGCCAACAACATCCCAGAAGGAGTGAAATATTACCTCGGTCATTTCGGCCGTCAGATCCAGCATGCCATTGATAATGATATAGTTGCAGACGAAGAGATCGCCGGACAGTGGGAGCTTCTCCGTAAGGAAGGCATCACTATGAAAACCAGACTGGAGAAGTCGGTGAATCCGCTTGAAGTCACAAGCTGGGATCAGGATTGGCCTTATAACTACTATGCTCCTGCATGCCAGAGCTACTGGACAAACAACCATTGCTATGCGGGTTGTGTGGCTACTGCCATGAGTCAGGTGATGAAGTTCTGGAACTGGCCTGTGACAGGTGTCGGCGAACATACATACAATACAAGCTCATATGGAGGAGAATTGTCGGCCAACTTTGGTGCCACGACATACAACTGGGCGATCATGCCTAACCAGCTTGGCTCGCAGGCCAATGAGGCAGCACAGGCTGTGGCGCTTCTGATGTATCATTGCGCCATCGCTGTCGACATGGACTTTTCTCCTGATGGAAGCGGCGCACATACCGAGGACGTGCCGGCTGCTGTTATCGAACACTTCAGATATGGCGCCTGCACCTACGTGGATGCCCGTGACTCTTATACAAGAACAGCATGGGAAGACAAACTCATGGCGCAACTCGACCGCGGATTCCCGTTGGTATATGCAGGTTACGACCCTGAAGGCGGCCACGCATTCAACTGCGATGGCTACAACGACCAGCGTTACTTCCACTTCAACTTGGGCTGGAGCGGACAAGGCAACATCTACTATCAGATCGACGCTCTCAACACCTTCAACGGAAACTTCAACCAGTATCAGAGAGCTGTGTTCGAGATGGTTCCAGACTATATCTACGAAGCAATGGTTCCTTCAATCGATGATATGGAAGTCAACATCAGCGATGCTGTCACCAAGACAGCTGTCATCACTTTCACAGTGCCTGCGGTATCAGAATCAGGCGCAGCACTCCAGTCGGTGGCAAAGATCGAGATTAAACGCAATGGCACAGTTGTACAGACATACAACGACGTTCAGCCAGGCGAACAAATTTCGTTTGAAGACACTGTCGACGAATACGGATACTACGAATATTCAATCGTCGGAATGAACAACAATATCTATGGAAAGAAATATTCGGATTTGGTTTTGTTCGGACCTAACTGTACTTGGAAAATCGTCTGTACGACAACTAACTTCCAGGGTTGGAACTTGGGTAAGCTCCAGCTCATTGGCAACAACGGTAAAATGTTTAAGGAAATGACAATGACATCATCATCGCCATTATCAGAGAAAATCCAGATTCCGGAAGGCGACTTCACAATGAGATGGGTCGCTCCTACGACAACAGTCTCTGCAATGACAATCTTGTTGAAGAATTCGGCAAACCAGCAGGTTTACAACTTCTCGGGTTCTTCGTCACAGCTTAACGGAGATATCTACAGCGGCAACAACGACTGTGATGAATGCACTGCACCTACAGGCTTCACTGGACAATACGCATACGAAGAGGGTCTTGACGGAACGCAGCTTACATGGAATTGCAGCTATACTCCTTCAAAATTCAAGGTGTACAGAAGCACTGACGGCGTTGAATACAGCGAGATAGCCGCAATCGACGGCTCGCTGAACGAATATTTCGACGGCGTTGGCATTGTAGGCACCTATTATTATAAGGTGACAGCATTCAGCAGCGCTTGCGAATCGACTCCGGCATTGACTGCTGACAACGATGAATATGTGATGGTTGAAGTGCTCGCAGTGCCTGAAAACACTATGGATGCACGTATCTATCCTAATCCGGCCAACGATAACTTGAAGATTCAGGCCGAAAGCATCAACGAGGTGGTCGTGTACAACTCATTAGGTCAGAAAGTGTATGATTTCAACGGAATGACCGACGTTTTGGATGTCAACACCAATGACTTTGAGGCTGGCATCTACATGATAGAGGTGAAGACCGCCAAAGGTATGACAACAGACAGAATAGTAATTATCCACTAATAAAATATGAATAATATGAAAAAATTAGTTGCAGTATTAGTAATATTGTTGGGCTGCCTCACGATGAAGGCTGCTCAGGTGAGTGTTGACGAAGCACAGTCACTCGTTAAGAGCTTTGTGAACAGCAGATTTGAGGCGTCAAGACAGAGCGAGAACATCAATCTGGTGTATTCTACGCCTTCGTTCTACGTTTTCAACATCGGAGAAAGAGGCTTCGTTATCTTTTCGGCAGACGACAGCTACAGTCCTGTTATCGGTTATTCTGATGAGAATGCTTTTGAGCCTGACAACATGGCTCCGGCATTGCAGGAATATCTCAATATCATCAATGATGAGCGCATGCAGCGTGGTGCTGTCAGTGTTGACGTCGATGTGGTCAACGACTGGAATTCGCTTCGTGAATACGGCCACATGGTGCCTCGTTTCGAGGGCAAGGGTGCTTCATACCTCTGCACCACCAGATGGAACCAGAACTATCCGTACAACTACTGCTGCCCAGCCGATGCTAACGGTCCTGGCGGACATGTCTACGCCGGTTGTGTGGCAACAGCCGCTGCCCAGCTGATGAAATATTGGAATCACCCGTTGCAGGGTACAGGAAGCCATACATACGTCCCGGACGACAACCCGCAGTATGGCCCTCTTACAGCAAACTTCGGTGCTACAACATACGACTGGGCTAACATGCCAAACGAGATTAGTGCGAGCTCACCAGTGGCACAGCTTGAGGCTATCGGCACCTTGATCTATCACTGCGGCGTGTCGGTCGACATGAACTATCGTCCTTCAAGCAGTGGTGCTGTGACCGGAAAGCTTTGCACGGTGATGCCACAGTATTTCTACTACACCAACCAGATGTCGAACCGTTATCGTTCAAATTATACCAAAGAGAACTATCTGGATATGATTTACAAAGCCATCGACAAAGAATGGCCTATGGTGCATCGTGGTGGCGGCCATGCATACGTGCTCGACGGCTATGATGAAGACGGACTGGTGCATTTCAACTGGGGCTGGAGCGGCTCAAACGACGGCTTTTTCGATATCGACGGACATAACTACACTGAGGATGAAAGTGTTATCTACAACTATGTGCCTGCCGCTGTTTACAGTGCAACACCTAACTATCCGACCAACCTCGTGGCGACAGCAGCCGCCGACAACGAGCTGTCAGTGTCGTTGTCATGGACAAACCCAGCGAAGACCCTCACAAACCAGACATTGTCGAGCATCGACCGCGTGGTTGTGATGAGAGGAACCACAATCATCTACACAAACGACAACGTCACACCTGGCGCCAGCATGTCGTTTGTCGACAACGAGATACCTTGCTTCAACTCATACAATTACAGAGTTTATGCTGTTGTTGACGGACATATCGGTGAGTCGGCATATGTCGAAAATGTCAACGTGGGCCCGACATGCACATGGAACTTCGTGGTGTCGTCACAGAGCATGCAGGGTTGGAAAAATGCACATATCGCATTATACAACGCTACAGGCACAAAGTTCGCAGAAGTAACAGCCACAAGCTCAACACCTGCGATAGTCAACGCTGAGATTCCGGTAGGTGAGATTAAGATGGCATGGGTGCCTTCAGAAGACGCGTCGTCATTCACAATTTCAATCAACGTGAAAGACTCGCAGAACAACTCTGTTTACAACTATTCAGGTGATATCCTGGATATGGAGGAAGGCGTGTTTTACGTCGGCAATAACGGCTGCGGCAATGCTGCACCGACAGAGTCGCCATCGGATCTGCAAGCCACAAATGAAGGCAATGACATCATCCTCACTTGGACTGGCGTATCAGGAAGAGACGGATACGGCTATAATGTATATTGCGACGGTTATCTGGTGAAACTCGTTTACACCAACGAATACATCGACGAATCACCAGCTCTCGGCGGACATTGCTATCAGGTGTGCTATCTCGGCTTGGGCGGACAGTCGGACTATTCCAACGAGACCTGCATCAACGCCGGTGAAGGCTGCAACTCGCCTACAAACCTGTGGTATGAGGTTCAGAGTAACAACAAGCCTAAAATCACATGGGAAGCTCCTGACAATATGACAGCTGACGACGGATTTGTCGTATACAGAAAAGACGGTGAGAATGGCGAGTATGAGAGAATCAAGCTTCTCGGATCTAATAAGACTGAATACAAAGAGACAAAAGCATTGACCGACGGAGTATGGTATTATTACAGGGTGGTTGCCCAGTATGACTTGTTGGACTGCATGTCAGCACCTGCTAAGTCAAGATATGGCAATGAATATTTCGTGAAATATTATTATTCTGTTGACGCTGTCGATGAGAGCTATGCACAGTCGGTGAAGGTATATCCTAATCCTACAAGCGGCAATCTGATGATTGAGGCCGAAAATATTGAGAATATCGTTATCTTCAATCTTGTCGGACAAAAGATCTGTGAAGAAAATATTTCGGGCAACGAATGCGTTATTGACATGAACCGTTTCGGAAGCGGAATCTATATGGTTAAGATTCAGGGCTCGAATGGTGCTGTAACAAAGAAAGTCACTGTTTTATAAGAAACAAATCAAATTAATTTATAATTAAAATCAAAAAAATGAAAAAGTTATTATCGTTAACAGTAGCCATCATCCTCGGAATTGGTGCTATGTTTGCCAATCCTGTCGATGTGACAACGGCTAAAACAATCGGACAGAAGTTTGTCCAGACAAATTTTGAACAGACAAGAGGTTCGAATCTTGAGTTGATTAAAACTTACGCAGCAAGAACAGGTGAGACAAGTTTCTATGTGTTCAGCGTTGGTGAGATGGGTTTCGTTATCGTCTCGGCTGACGACAACTATCGTCCAATCGTTGGTTATTCTTATGATGATAATTTCAATGTTGACAACCGCGAGTGCAATTTCTATCTGGATGCTATCGCCAACGGTAGAGCAGTGTATCGCAGCAACGGTCAGGACCCGAAGGTTGCACAGGAGTGGGAGAACGTCAGAAACAACGGACGTCTGCTTTCATATAACAAAGGTAGAGGCGGTGACGAGTATCTCTGCCACACCATCTGGAACCAGAATCCGGCTCCGTTCAACAGCATGTGCCCGGCCGACCCGCTCGGTCCTGGTGGACACGCTTACGTGGGTTGCGTCGCAACAGCAATGGCTCAAATCATGAAGTTCTGGAATTATCCTGAGGTAGGTCAGGGCAGCCACACATATTATTGCAACGCCAACCCTATGGCAGGTTACGCAGGACACCCAGAATACGGCCCGCAGACCGCCAATTTCGGTGAGACACATTACGATTGGGAGCACATGATTAACTCATACAACGGAAGCTATACACCTGAAGAAGGTGATGCAGTGGCTACAATCTCATATCACTGCGGCGTTTCTGTCGATATGATGTATGGCAATTCGACACCTCAAGACAGTGGTAGTGGTGCTTATTCACAGGATGTGCCGAATGCAATCAAACAGTATTTCTTGTATTCGAATGCAGCTTCAACGAGAAACTACTCCAACTTGGATACATGGAAGACCATGCTTAAAGAGCAGCTCGACCTTGGCTGGCCGGTGTATCACAGCGGTAACAGCTCGGATGGCGGTCACGCTTTCGTTTGCGATGGCTATAATGATGAAGATCTGTTCCATTACAACTGGGGCTGGGGCGGCTCAATGGGTTGGTTCGTCGCCAATGAGATTGAATTTAACAACAACATGGCCGCTGTCATCAATTTCGTTCCGGCACCTGTGTATAACAGCACATCACAGGCTCCAACAGCTGTTACAGCAGTGAAGACCAGCGACACAGCACAGGAAGCTACCATTACATGGACAAATCCTTCAAAGACATTGAACAACCAGAATATCAGCACAATCGACCACATGGTCGTTGAAAGAAACGGCGTCGTCGTTTACACTTCAGAAGCAGCTACTCCAGGTGCCACAATGTCATTCGTCGACAACACTGTTCCTTGCTACAGCACATTCGAATACAGAGTGTATGCAGTATGCGATGGCGCAAGAGGCAAACATGCCGCTGCAATAGAGTCATTTGGTCCTACATGCAGCTGGAAAATTGTCGCTTCCACAACAAACATGACAGGCTGGAAGGGCGGAGCTGTCGTAGCATACGACGGCGCTGGCCATAAGATTGATGAATTCACAATGACAAACAGCAACCCTGTGACCTACAACATGGACATCACACTCGGTAGAATATTGTTCACATGGAAGCCAGGTACCGACAACGTGTCTCTCACAATCAAGATCAAAGACGCATCAGGTAATATCGTTTACCAGTTTGACGGCAGTTCGAGCGAACTCCCAGCGGGTGTGTTGTATGTGGCAAACAACGGATGTGGCAACACTGCTCCTACAGAGGTCCCAGGTGAACTGTTCGCAACAGAAGATGGCGATAACATCATCCTGACATGGTCGGGCTCATCAAAAACAATGTATGGATACAATGTCTATCGTGACGGCTATCTTATCGAGCTCGCACATGATACAGAATTTGTCGATGTGGCTCCAGAAATGGGCGGTCACTGCTACCAGGTGTGCTACCTCAGCGATGGCGGCGAGTCAGTGCTTTCAAACGAAGTCTGCGCTACTGCAGGTGAAGGCTGCGAGGCACCAAGAAACATCTGGTATCAGGTGCAGAACAACTACAAACCAACCATCACATGGGATCCAGCCGAAAACATGACATCGGATGACGGCTATGCAGTGTACAGAAAAGACGGCGAGGACGGTGAATACACCAGAATCAAACTCCTCGGCTCAAATAAGACCGAATATAAAGAGAACAAGGCTCTTACCGACGGCACATGGTATTACTACAGAGTCATGGCATCGTATAATGAGACAGGTTGCGAGTCAGCTCCAGCTAAATCAAAATACGGTAACGTGTTCTATGTGAGATATTACTACTCGACCGACGGCGTTGAGGAAGTCGTGGCTCAGAATGTGAGCGTGTATCCAAATCCTACAAAGGACGTGCTCACAGTGGAGGCTGAAAACATCAGCAGCGTTGTGGTTTACAACTCACTGGGTCAGAAAGTGTTCGCACAGACATTCGATGGCAATGAGGCTAAGATCGACATGAGCAGCTTCGATGCCGGCATCTACATGGTGCGCGTCAACACTAACGGCAACGAAGTGACACGCAAAGTATCCGTTGTCAGATAAGAGATAAAGGATAATAGATATTAGAAAAGAGGACTCTCATGTTTTGGGGGTCCTCTTTTATCTTTTAACTATTATCTTTTAACTTTTAACTATTATCTCTATTTCCGCTCCCAGGTTTCAAACCTGTAACTGCAATCAATCTGCGGGTCGTCGTCGATGACTCTCAGGTCGATGAGGTCGTAGTTGTCGTAGTTTATTATCGGGAAGAAGGTGTCAGCCTCATAATCTTTATCTATTTTGGTAAGATAGAGTTTGTCGGCCATTGGCAGAAACTGCTCGTATATCATGCCGCCGCCGATGATGAAGACCTCTTCCTCGTTGTACACCATTTTCATGGCGTCGAGGATTGAATTCGCCACTTCGAAGCCCTCTGGCGCCTCTGTCAGATGGCTCGAGATGATGATGTTACGACGTTTGGGCAAAGCTTTCTTGCCAGGCAGCGAGGCGTAAGTCTTGTAGCCCATTATCACGGTGTGGCCCGATGTGACCTCTTTGAAATGCTTGAGATCGTTTGAGAGATGCCAGATGAGGTCGCCGCCCTTGCCGATGGCGCGGTTCTTGGCGAGTGCTACGATAATGGATATTTTTGTCTTCATACAGAAACCTCCGCTTTAATTGCGTCGTATGGGTTGTAATTTTCCAATGTGAAATCTTCGTATTTGAAATCGAACAGACTCTTGACATTTGGATTCAACTTCATTGTCGGGAGCGGACGTGGCTCACGTGAGAGCTGCAGCTTCACCTGTTCGATGTGGTTGTTGTAGATGTGCACGTCGCCGAATGTGTGGACGAAGTCGCCTGGTTCGAGGCCGCACACTTGTGCCATCATCATCGTCAACAACGAGTACGACGCGATATTGAACGGCACTCCGAGGAACACGTCGGCTGAGCGTTGGTACAGCTGGCAAGAGAGCTTGCCGTCGGCCACGTAAAACTGGAAGAAGGCGTGACATGGTGGCAGTGCGGCTTTTCCGGCTGCTACGTTCTTCGAGAAATCCTTCTCGTGTTCGTCGGGCAGCACACTTGGGTTCCAGGCTGTCACAATGTGACGTCGGCTGTTCGGGTTGTTTTTTATGCTGTCAATGACCTGCTGTATCTGGTCGATGCCCTCGTTGTTCCAGTTACGCCACTGCGCGCCGTACACCGGACCGAGGTCGCCGTCGGCGTTGGCCCACTCGTCCCAGATGGTGACTTTGTGGTCGTGCAGATATTTGATGTTGGTGTCGCCGCTGATGAGCCACAGCAACTCGTAAATTATCGACTTCAGGTGCACCTTTTTCGTGGTGACGAGCGGGAAGCCCTCTGAGAGGTTAAACCGCATCTGATGTCCGAAGATACTGATGGTTCCGGTGCCTGTGCGGTCGCCTTTCTGGACGCCCTCGTCCAATATTCTTTGCAGAAGATCCAAATACTGCCTCATCTCTCTTCTCTTTTATCTTTTAACTATTATCTTTAATCTTTAATCTCTTCGGGATTGTGTTTATATTTGAAAACTATGGCGAAAACCACTGCTACCACTAGAGCGTAGGCTGCAAACACAAACCATGCGCTTTGCCAGCCCTTTGCCAGTATTTCTGGTGATGCGCCGGCTGCTGCAGGGTTGTAGACAAAATGATTCACAATTGCTTGTGCGCTTAATGTTCCGATGGTGGCTCCGATGCCGTTTGTCATGAGGAAGAAGAGTCCTTGCGCTGATGAACGTATGCCTTGATCGGTCTCTTTGTCAACGAAGAGCGAGCCGCTGATGTTGAAGAAGTCGAAAGCGACACCATAAACGATGCATGAGAGCACGAAGAGCCACACGCCTGCGCCAGGGTTGCCAAGACCGAAGAACCCGAAACGCAATACCCATGCGAACATCGCGATGAGCATCACTTTCTTGATGCCATATCTGCGTAAGAAGAACGGGATCAAGAGGATACATAGTGTTTCGGATACCTGTGACAATGAAATCAGAATGTTGGCGTGTTGTACACCGAATGTGTTCTGATAAATAGGGATGTTTTCGAAATGTGTTATGTAAGGGTTGGCGAAACTGTTGGTTATCTGAAGTGATACGCCTAGAAGCATTGAGAAGATAAAGAAGAACGCCATCCTTTTCTGTTTAAACAATGCAAAGGCACGAAGACCGAGCTTCTCGACGAAAGAAGTGTTGTCTGCTTTGTTGAGAGGGCATGCCGGTAACGTGAATGCATATAGTCCAAGTAAAATGCCGATTCCACCGCTCACCGCGAACTGTTCGGCTGAACGTTGGAATCCGAGCAGGTCGACAATCCACATGGTGCAGATGAAGCCGATGGTGCCGAACACACGGATAGGAGGGAAGGCCTTCACTGTGTCAAGACCGGCTTTGTCCAAAGCGTTGTAAGCCACTGAGTTGGATATTGCCAATGTCGGCATATAGAATGCCACTGCTATCGAATATAAGGTAAACAAAGGACCGAATTGAACTGCGTCGCCCATCGTCAAGCCATAGTAGGCGGCTCCGATCATGGCAATGCCTGAGATGAGATGGCATAGGCCGAGCGTTTTCTGTGCGGGAATCCATCTGTCGGCGATGATGCCCATGAGAGCAGGCATGAAAATCGACACGATGCCTTGAATTGAATAAAAAATTCCGATATGGGAAGCCAGACCGTGGCTGTGGAGATAGGTTCCCATACATGTCAGATAAGCTCCCCATACTGCAAATTGCAGGAAGTTCATCACAATCAAACGAAACTTGATACCTTTCATATTTATGAGTTTTAATATTTCTTTTTCGGTCGCCTGCGGCGAGAAATCTTACAAAATCTTTTTAAAAATCTTTCAAAATGATCTTCCGTAGTTTTAATCGTCATTTTAACGTGCTTCGCGTCGAAGCGACATATTAATTACAAGTTACAAAAATACGAAAAATATTTCCTGAAAAACCATGAAAATAAAATTTCAAAAAAATTAATTTTTTTCTTTGATAAAAAAAATATTATTCGGAACTTTGCAGATTGAAACGTTGAAAAAAATAGAGAGTAGTAAAATAATTATTAATTAAAATTTTTTGCGTATGAATTATGTGATTTATTTAGTTCTTGCGGCGTCAATTTTGGCTTTGTCATTTGCTTTTTATTTCTATAAAAGCATGATGAAGGAAGACGAGGGAACGGATTTGATGAAGAAGATCGCTTCGCACGTCAGACGTGGCGCTATGGCGTATCTGAAACAGCAGTACAAGGTCGTCATCATCGTGTTTGTCGTGTTGGCGATATTGTTCTTTGTGATGAGTTTGTTCGATTTGCAGAACGGCTGGGTGTGGTTTGCCTTCCTCACAGGAGGTTTCTTCTCTGGCTTGGCTGGCTTCTTCGGCATGAAGACCGCCACTTATGCTTCTGCACGTACAGCCAACGCAGCACGTAAGTCGTTGAACAGCGGTTTGCAGGTCGCTTTCCGCTCGGGTGCCGTCATGGGTCTCGTGGTCGTCGGCCTCGCATTGCTCGACGTGTCGGTGTGGTTCATCGTCCTCGACCATTTCATCGGTGTTGAGAATCACCTTGTTATTATTACCACAACAATGTTGACATTCGGTATGGGTGCTTCGACACAGGCTTTGTTCGCCCGTGTTGGTGGCGGTATCTACACCAAGGCCGCTGATGTCGGTGCCGACCTCGTCGGTAAGACAGAGTACAACATCCCTGAAGATGACCCGCGTAATCCTGCAACTATCGCTGACAACGTCGGTGACAACGTCGGTGACGTGGCAGGTATGGGTGCCGACTTGTATGAGTCGTATGCAGGTTCAATCCTTGCGACAATGGCACTCGGCGCTTCGGCATTCGCCACATCAGCAATCCAGGGCATGCAGATGAAAGCTGTGTTCGCTCCAATGCTCATCGCAGCAGTCGGCGTGTTGCTTTCGATATTCGGTATTTATCTCGTCCGCACCAAGGAAGATGCAGGTATGAAAGAGCTTCTTAAGGCATTGAGCCGCGGCACCAACACAGCCGCTATCCTCATCGCTGTGGCTACATTCGGCATCATGTACCTCCTCTTCGGAAAAGAGGTATCTGCTCCTAACATGTGGTGGCAGGTGTCACTCTCGGTGGTCGTCGGACTGCTGGCAGGTGTCATCATCGGAAAAGCTACTGAATACTACACATCACAGAGCTACAAGCCGACCCAGAAGGTGGCTGAAAGCTCGAAGACAGGTCCTGCCACCGTCATCATCTCAGGTCTCGGCCTTGGCATGCTCTCGACAGCTATCCCTGTTGTGACAGTGGGCTTCGCCATTGTTTTGGCATACCTCTGCGCAAACGGATTCCATATCGCATTTACAGCTCAGAACCTCTCGATGGGTCTCTACGGCATCGGTATCGCCGCTGTCGGTATGCTCTCGACACTGGGCATCACCCTCGCTACCGACGCTTACGGTCCTATCGCCGACAACGCTGGCGGTAACGCCGAGATGAGCGGCCTCGACCCGGAGGTGCGTAAACGTACCGACGCTCTCGACGCTCTCGGAAACACCACAGCAGCAACAGGCAAGGGTTTCGCTATCGGTTCAGCAGCTTTGACAGCTCTCGCACTTCTCGCTTCATACGTCGAAGAGATCAAACTCGCTCTCGTGAGAGTGGGTCAAGACCTCCCGAATGGCGTTGAGTCGGCAAAAGCCACATTGGTCGACTTCATGAATGCATACAACGTCAACCTGATGAACCCGGTCGTGTTGGTCGGTGTGTTCATCGGCGCTATGATGGCATTTGTGTTCTGCGGCATGACAATGAACGCCGTGGGTCGCGCCGCTCAGAAGATGGTAGAAGAGGTCCGTCGTCAGTTCAGCACAATCAAGGGAATCCTTGAAGGTAAGGCTGAGCCAGACTACGAGCGTTGCGTCGCTATCTCGACAAAAGGTGCACAGCAGGAGATGCTCGTCCCTTCAATCCTCGCAATTTTGGTGCCTATTCTCACAGGCTTGATCCTCGGCGTCCCGGGCGTCCTCGGTCTGTTGATAGGTGGTCTCGCCACAGGCTTCGTGTTGGCTGTCTTTATGGCTAACTCAGGCGGTGCTTGGGATAACGCCAAGAAATACGTCGAAGAAGGCAACTTTGGAGGCAAAGGCTCCGAGAATCATAAGGCTACAGTGGTCGGCGACACCGTCGGTGACCCGTTCAAAGACACATCAGGTCCATCATTGAACATCCTCATCAAGCTGATGTCGATGGTTTCAATCGTGATGGCCGGTCTTACGGTGACTTGCCACCTGCTGTAATATAGCAAGAGCCACTAAAAACGACGTCATTTCGAGTGAAGCGAAGCGGAATCGACAAATCTCAAACATTTGAATGAGATTTCTCCACTCCCTTCGGTCGGTCGAAATGACGTTTTTTATTTTTTTGTTGTTATTTAAAAAAAAGTTTGTATATTTGCAAGTTTGAAAACGAGTATTTTTTTAGGAAAAATATTGAAAATGGAGAGTATTAAGCGAGTTTTTGACCTTTTGCCGCATTATAAAGCCAAGTATCCTGACCAGAAAGTGGCTCTGGCAAGCAAAGTCAACGGACAATGGCGTGAATACAGCATTGACGAATATATCGAGCTTACAAATATCATGAGCAGTGCGCTGATCGAACTCGGCGTGCAGAAACAGGAAAAGATAGCTGTAATCAGCAACAACCGTCCGGAATGGAACATCCTCGACATGGCAATCACCCAGATTGGCGCGGTCATGGTGCCGATTTACCCGACCATCAGCGAGGCCGATTACAAGATTATTTTGAATAACTGCGAGGCTACAATCTGCATCCTTGAAGGCATAGCGGTGATGAACAAAATCGAGGCTATCTGGCCTGAGACGCCGACGCTGAAGCAGATATACACCTTTATAGATAGAGGCAAATACGGCTATTTCGACACGCTTTTGCAGCTCGGACGTGAGCATCCGCATACCGAAGAGATCGAGAAACGCAAGGCTGAAGTCGACGAAATGGAATGTGCCACAATCATTTACACCTCAGGTACCACAGGCGTTCCTAAGGGCGTGATGCTGTCGCACCATAACCTGATGTCGCAGTGGAAAGGCGTGCAGCATTCGGCAGCAGAGTGGTCGAACAAAGCTTACAGCTTCTTGCCAATGTGCCATGCTTACGAGCGCGCTTTGATTTACATGTACCATTATCGCGGCATGTCGATTTACTACGCTGAGAGCATTGCGACGATAGCAGAGAACCTCCTTGAGCTGAGACCTACAATGTTTTGCGCCGTGCCGCGCGTTTTGGAGAAAGTTTACGACAAAATTTATGACTCAGGCCGCAGCATGAAAGGCATCTCAAAGATGATATTCTATTGGGCAGTGCGCCTCACAGAGCGTTACAAGGTGTGGGACAGAAGCTGGCTTTACAACCTTAAGCTGAAGATTGCCGATAAATTGGTGTACAGCAAGATTCGTGAGAAGGTGGGTGTCGACCATATTGACGTCATAGTGTCGGGCGCGGCAGCTATCCCAAAGAAGGTGTGCCGCTTCTTCAACGCCATGGGCATCGTAATCTTCGAAGGCTACGGATTGACAGAGACATCGCCTGTTATCGCCGTTTCAACGAGAAACAAATACGGTCGCGAGATCGGTTATGTGGGCGAGCCGCTGCCGGGCGTGGAGGTGAAGCTCACCGACGACAATGAGATCATCTGCCGCGGACATAACGTGATGATGGGCTACTACAGACAGCCTGAGCTGACAGCCGAAGTCATCGACAAGGACGGATGGTTCCATACCGGCGACCTTGGCGGATTTAACGAGCACGGACTTCTTAAGATCACTGGAAGAAAGAAAAATATCTTCAAGACATCGTTCGGAAAATACATCAACCCTGATTTTATCGAGAGCAAGTTCATCCTTTCGGGATTCATCGAGCAGATCGTGGTGCTGGGCGAGAACCAGAAATACGCCGCGGCGCTCATCCGCCCGGATTTCGTGTTCCTGAAAGAATGGTGCCGCCGTCATGAGATCCCTTACACCACCAACGAGGAGATGATCAAGAATGAAGAGGTCTTCAAACGTTATTGCAAGGAGGTGAAGAAACTCAACCACAACCTCGGCGACGTCGAGAAAATCAAGAAATTCGAGCTGGTGGCCGATGAGTGGTCGGTGGCAACAGGCATCGTCACCCCGACATTGAAAGTCAAGAGAAACGTGGTGATGTGTCGTTACGCAGATACTATCGAAAACCTTTTTAAATAGTTTTTTTGTCATGGAAGTTAAAAGAGTTTTTGATTTACTGGCCAACTACAAGGAGCAATATCCTGACCAGAAAGTCGCTTTGGCCGGCAAGGTCAACGGGAAATGGCGTGAATACGGCATTGACGAATATATTGAGCAGACCAACATCATCAGCGGCGCGTTGATTGAACTCGGCGTGCAGCCGCAGGACAAGGTGGCGGTCATCTCCAACAACCGTCCGGAATGGAATATCCTCGACATGGCAATCACGCAGATTGGTGCCGTCATGGTGCCGATTTACCCGACCATCAGCGAGGCCGATTACAAGATTATTTTGAATAACTGCGAGGCTGGCATCTGCATCCTTGAAGGCATTGCGGTGATGAACAAAATCGAGGCTATCTGGCCTGAGACACCGACGCTGAAGCAGATCTACACCTTTATAGATAGAGGCAAATACGGCTATTTCGACACTTTGCTGCAGCTCGGACGTGAGCATCCGCACACTGAAGAGATCGAGAAACGCAAGGCTGAAGTCGACGAAATGAGCTGTGCCACAATTATTTACACTTCTGGAACAACGGGTGTGCCGAAGGGCGTCATGCTCTCACATCATAACCTGATGAACCAGTTCAAGAACTTCTGCCAGACGCCGTCGCCGTGGTCGAAACGCGCATTCAGCTTCCTGCCGGTGTGCCACGCCTACGAGCGCGCCCTCATCTACATGTACCATTACCTCGGAATGTCGATTTACTATGCCGAAAGCATCGCGACGATAGCCGACAACATGAAAGAGGTGCATCCGACGATGATGTGCGCCGTGCCGCGCGTGTTGGAGAAATTCTACGATAAGATTTACAGCTCGGGAAAGAACATGAAAGGCCTGTCGAAGACCATATTCTACTGGGCGATGCGCATCACCGAGAATTATAAAATTGAAGGCCGCTCATGGTTCTATAATTTGAAGCTGAAAATCGCCGACAAGCTCGTTTACAGCAAGATTCGCGAGAAGCTCGGTGCCGAGAACTTCGACATCATAGTGTCGGGAGCCGCTTCTATCACCAAGAAAATCAGCGGATTCTTCTCAGCCATCAAGATGCCTGTTTTCGAAGGCTACGGCTTGACGGAGACCTCGCCGGTTATCACGGTGAGCAACAGAAACAAATACGGCCGTGAGGTGGGCGCCGTCGGACAGCCACTGCCAGGCGTGGAAGTGAAAATCGCTGACAATGGCGAGATCATCTGCCGCGGACACAACGTGATGATGGGCTACTACAAACAGCCTGAGCTGACAGCCGAAGTCATCGACAAAGACGGCTGGTTCCATACCGGTGACCTCGGAAAGTTCAACGAACACGGGCTTTTGCAGATTACAGGCCGCATGAAGAACCTGTTTAAGACCTCATTGGGAAAATACGTCAATCCTGACGTCGTTGAAGGCAAGTTCGGCGTTTCGGGCTTCATCGAGCAGATCGTGGTGGTGGGCGAGAACCAGAAATTCGCCGCCGCACTCATCCGCCCTGATTTTGCATTCCTGAAAGACTGGTGCAAGATACACAAGATAACTTTCACCACCAACGAGGAAATGATTCATAATGAAGAAGTTAAGAAACGTTATGATAAGGAGGTGAAAAAACTGAACGAGGGCCTCGGCGAGGTCGAGAAAGTGAAGAAATACCAGCTCATCGCCGACGAATGGACCATCGCCAACGGCATCCTGACACCTACTTTGAAGGTGAAGAGAAAAGTGGTGATGCAACGTTACAGTGAAACAATCGACAAGCTTTTCGCTTAATAATAGATCAGATAACCTACAAGACCCGATGCTATAATTATTAGTATCGGGTTTATTTTTGCCCAAAACACAGCGACAAACGACACAGCGCAGATTATCACGCTGATGTTGCTCTGGTGCAGTCCGAAGTCGCAGAAACTGCTGGGGTTCATCATCATCAGAGCGGCGACGAAGATAAGTCCCGCGATGACAGGTTTCATCAGTGCCAGCGTGGTTTTTACTATGTAGTTATCTTGATTTTTGAATAAATATTTCAACACGAAAATCAGCATCAGCAGCGATGGCACCACTATGGCGGCGGTGGCGACGAGCGAGCCCCAGAAGCCGCCCACGGTGTAGCCTATAAATGTTGCAATGTTGATGGAGACAGGTCCTGGTGTCATCTGCGAGAGCGCGACGATGTCGGCGAACTCCTCTATGGTCATCCAGCCATGGTTGTCGACCACCTCGAACTGAATCATCGAGAGCATGGCGTAACCGCCGCCGAAGCCGAAGATTCCTATCTTCAGATAAGTCCAAAAAAGCTGCAGGTATATCATGATTTGGACTTATTTAGCTGGTTTTGTGAATAAAAAGCGAACGCCACACTGCCAATGATGGTGACGAGGATGATATACACCGGAGACACCTTGAAGAAATATATCAAAACGACAGTGGCTATTGGGAATATCGCGGTTTTCCAGTTCACCTTGGCATTTATCAACATCTTGATGGCAGGCGACAGGATGAGCGCCACCACGCAGGGACGTATGCCTTTGAAGATGCTCTCGATGACAGGATTGTCTTTGTAGTCGAGGAAAAACACGGCGATGATGAGAATTATGACGATAGACGGTATTATTGCGCCGAGACAGGCCGCTATCGCACCCCATAACCCTTTGATTTTGTAGCCTGTATAAAGCGCAGTGTTGACGGCAAACACCCCAGGGAGCATCTGGACAATCGTTATCATGTCCCAGAACTCGTCTTTCCCAATCCAGTGATGACGGTCGACGACAGCCTTTTCAATCATGTCGAGCATGGCATAGCCGCCACCGAGGGTGAATGCCCCGATGTTGAAAAACGTGATGAAAAGCTGAATTACCGTTCGCATGAAGAAATTTTTTGCAAAGATACGGATTTTTTCAGTCTTTAGTCGTTAGTCTTTAGACTTTAGTCATTTTATTCATAAAAACTAACGACTAATGACTAAAAACTAAAGACTTTTTACTATTTTTGCATCATGAATTACTTGTCAGTCGATAATATTTCAAAGGCATTCAGCGACAAACTGCTGTTTGAGAACATCTCTTTCGGAATCGAGAAAGGTGAGAAGACCGCATTGATAGCCGCCAACGGCACGGGAAAAAGCACCATGATGCGTATTTTGGTAGGAAAAGAGGAGGCCGACGGCGGAAAAGTTACTTTCAACGACAATGTCAGAGTAGGCTATCTCGAGCAATTGCCACAATTCGACCCGAATCTGACCATCGAAGACGTGATTGCGACCGGCCATACCGAGGTGATGCAGGTCATCAAACGATATGAGGAAGCCCTTGTGAATCAAGTGGATTTGGACAAAGCGACTGTGGCGATGGACACCATGCAGGCTTGGTCGTATGAGTTGAGGCTGAAACAGTTGCTTTCGACATTCGAAATCAACGACTTGACGCAGAAAGTGGGCATTTTGTCGGGCGGTCAGGTGAAACGATTGGCACTTGCTTTGGTGCTTCTCGACGACCCCGACATGCTGTTTTTGGACGAACCCACCAACCATCTCGACATGCAGATGGTGGAGTGGCTCGAAAACTACCTCACACAGTCGAATGTGACGCTTTTCATGGTGACGCACGACCGTTATTTCCTTGATAGAGTGTGCAATAAGATTCTGGAGATGTATCACGGAACCATTTACACACACAATGGCAACTTCGACTATTACGTCAAGAAAAGCCGTGAACGCGAGGAAAATAAGCGCATCGCGGCGGAGAAGGCTGGTCAGCTGATGAAACACGAGCTGGAATGGATCCGTAGCACTCCGCAGGCACGAACAGGCAAGGCGAAGGCACGTATCGACGCTTTTTATGACCTGAAAGAGAAGGCACGCATGATTCGCGACAACACCGAGATACAGTTCGGACTCGACATGCAGCGCCTGGGT
>Ga0265298_10001896_pt1 | contig 30286 bp, 26 predicted proteins | sample AusTroGonzalo_MG_3_FD_193486 | JGI IMG/M metagenome (GOLD analysis project Ga0265298, IMG submission 193486) | Bovine rumen microbial communities from tropical cattle in Woodstock, Queensland, Australia - Gonzalo_01 | ecosystem: Host-associated > Mammals > Digestive system > Stomach > Rumen ...
GACGCCCTGGTTGATGAGGAGCGCGATCGCCATGCCGTTCGCGCGGATACGGGCGGGCATCAGCTCGGAGAGGGCGAGCCACACGCACACTCCGGGGCCGGACGCGAAGAATCCGATGAAGATCATGAACGAGATCGCGGTAGCCCAGCCGGTCACCTGCGAGGCGGCGCAGATGTTGTGCTCGATCACGAAGAACGAGCCGCCGACGCCGACGAGGCCGACGATGATGCCGAGGGTGCCCATCTTGAGGAGGAACGTACGGCCCTTGCGGTCGACGAGCGAGACGGCGAGGATCGTCATCACGAGGTTGACGATCTTGATCGCGGTATCTGCGTAGTTCGCGACGATTCCGGGCAGGCCCGACTTGTTGAAGATGTCGACGGAGTAGTTCAGCACCGAGTTGATGCCGGTCGCCTGGGTGCAGGCGAGAACGACGACCGCAAGGCAGAAAGGATAGATGTACTTCTTCTGGAAGAGGGAATCCTTCACGACGACAGCCGCGGCTTCATCCTTCTTCTCGACGAGGCCAGCGGCCTTGTCGGCCATCTTCTTGAGCCAGGTGGGAGACTCCTTGAGGCCGAAGATTCCGAAGAGGAATACCACGCCGGGAATCGCGGAGAGCCAGAACACCGTCTTCCACGCGGCGACCTTCGTCGCGGCGGTCACCGTCTCGGAGTCGGCAGGGCCGAAGAACTTCGTTACTCCGACGCCTACGAGGGCCATGAACACGAGACCTATTGTAAGGAAGAGCTGGAATAGGCCAGTGCCCTTTCCTCGGGACTCGGGCGGAAGGCACTCGGCGAGATACATCGGGATCACGACGCCGAGGAGACCGGCGGACGCGCCCTGGACGAAGCGGCCGGCGACCATCACGCCGTAGTTGCCGTCGGAGAAGACGATCATGGGGATGGAGAGAAGGAATACGATGGAGCCGATCAATATCGCCTTCTTGCGCCCAAGCCACTCGGCGAAGACGCCCGCGGGGAGCGAGCCTATCACGGAACCGAACAGAACGGCGCCTACGACGGTCGAAAGTTTTGCGTCAGAGAAATATGAGAGCGCCTTTATGTAGGGCAGCGCGGACGCGATTGCGCCAACGTCAATTCCATAGAGGAGTCCGCCAAGACCCGCCATGGCCATAAGGTATCTGATGTAGCCTTTTTCCGTCATGTTAACCTCGCTTTTTTGTGGTTGTTTGAAAAAATCGTCAGTTGCCGACGTTCAAGGCCTTCTTCAGGCCATCCTTGCCGAAGCCGCCGGTCGGCGCGGAGATGTCGGCCTCCGTGACCTCGACCTGCTCGGAGTCGATCCAGAACTTGATCTTCTTGCCGCGCAGGACCTGGTCCTGCTCCTTCGACTCGTCGCGCACCTCGGCCATGATGCCGTCGCCGGCATAGAGGACCACCATTCCGTCCTCCTTGTAGTACGAGACCTTCGCGCCGTAGGCACGCTTCGTGTCGTTGGTCATCGCGACGTTGCCGATGGCGACGATCCTCTTCACGTCGTTGGTGCCGTCAAGGAACACGTACGCCTTGTCGGCATGGAGCTGGTACTGCTCGTCGTCCACGCAGACGTTCTTGTCGAAGAACACTATGCCTTCCTTGCGGTCGTAGTATGTGGTCGCGGACGTTATTCGCGCCTCGCTCCCGGCAAAGGCCACAAGAGCGGCCGAGACAAACAAAAGTGAAGTTAATGACTTTGTCATAGGGGGTATTATATCATAAACCGGGGAACAGGCGCGCAAGAATCTGTTCGGCCGGGGTATAGGCCTTTTTCTTCGCGTTGCAGTCACGGCAGCATGGGACGCAGTTCCCGCGCGTGGACCTGCCGCCCCGCGCGACGGGGATGACGTGGTCGAGAGTAAGCTCGGAGGGAGGAAAGACACGGTGGCAGTAGTGGCATTCGCCCTTTGCGAGCTTCGCCTTCCACCAGTCTGTCGCGCGAAGGGCGCGAGCCTTTTCGCGCTCGCGCTTCACGTGGTCCGGATCGGGCTTGAGGTCAAGCCAGTCTAGATCGCCGCCACACACTCGATCTCGACTTTTACGTCTTTCGGGAGCCGCGCGACCTCGACGCAGCTGCGCGCGGGCTTCGTATCGCCGAACATCTCGGCATATACGCCGTTGAGCGCGGCGAAGTCGTTCATGTCCTTTATGAAAACGGTAGTCTTCACGACATTGGCGAGCGAGGTACCGGCGGCGGCGAGAACGTTCGAAAGGTTGGTGATGGCCTGGCGCGTCTGGTCCTCGATCGTAACGGCCTCGATCGCGTTGGTGGCGGGGTTGATCGGAATCTGGCCCGAGCACCACACGAATCCGCCGGCTTTCAGAGCCTGGCTGTATGGGCCGAGCGCCTTGGGCGCCTTTTCGGTGGACACTGTCTCTATCATCGTTTCACCTCCGTCATGAATGGAGCCGGGTAAGGGACTCGAACCCCTGGTAATTCCTCATTACAAATGAGGCGCAGTCGCCACTGTGCCAACCCGGCGAAAAAGTTGTGGGCATTATATCATTTTTTCCCCTCGCGAGTCTACCCCCATATGCAAACGCAGCCCTCAAGTTGCGCCATGCCGTCGCATGTGCTATACTATATTGACAGACATGAAGAGCAGGATATTGACATTCATTCCGGATCTGCGCCATAAGCTATGGGGAATTGAAGACTGGCTTATTTCGGCGCCTGGCTTACCGATTCTCATAAAGATACTTGAGGCAAAATACTCTCTTTCCATCCAGGTCCACCCTAATGAAACGACCCGCCTCGCCTCCGGCGGCGATGCGAAGACAGAGATGTGGTTTGCGCTGTCCGATGGCGTGGTGTACGCCGGCTTAAGGCCCGGTACGACGGCGGCGGACCTAGAGGCGGCTGTCACGGAAGGGTCGCTTGCCGATCTCCTGGTGCGCCACGATCTGAAGACCGGCGACATCCTGTTCGTCCCCGGCGGCCTCGTACACGCGGTCGGCGCCGCAACCAGGCTATATGAAGTCCAGCAGCCGAGCGATACGACCTTCCGGCTGTTCGACTGGGGTCGCGTAGGCGAAGACGGCCGGCCGCGCGAGCTCCACGTCGCCAAGGCGCTCGCCGCGATAGACTACGACCTGCCGCCGCCGCAAAAGGTAAAGTCGGTAGAATCGCCCTTCTTCTCGTTCCGTCCGGTGAAGCTGGACGGCTCCGTGAAGCTTGACGGCAGCGGCTACACGGCCCTCTACGCGTTCCGCGGGTCCTTTACCCTGGGCGGAATCATATATCCCGAAGGATCAAGCGCCCTCGTTCAGCCGGGAGACCCCTTCGAGATTTCAGGATCATCATCCGAAGTGCTCGTCACAGAGGCTCCATCGCCCTGATTTCCGGTTGGGACTTGGTTGCGGTGCCCGTCAAATATCTGCGCGGCACACTTGGAATTCCGTCTTCGCCTGAATGGTGGAGAAGAAGAGATTCGAACTCTCGACCCCCACGTTGCGAACGTGATGCTCTACCAACTGAGCTACTTCCCCATTGCAGAAAACGGTGGATAGTATATCATATCGCCTCGCAACGCGCAAGTGGGTGGCGAAGCCGCCAGATAAGAAGTCCTCTGCGCGCGCGTCCGCCTAGCGGCGGGACTTGAAGAACGACTTGAGGACGGATACGCAAGCATCCTCCATAACGCCCGGGACGAGCTCGGGATGGTGATTCATGCCAGGATGGCGGAATATGTCGAAGACCGTGGAGCCTCCTCGCTTCGGATCGCTCGCGCCCCATACTACGGCATCGAGACGCCCTAGCGCGATGGCCCCCGCGCACATCGGGCACGGCTCCTTCGTCACGTACATCCTGCAGCCCGTGAGCCGCCAGTTCCCCTTCGCCGCAAACGCCTGCGAAAGGGCAAGCATCTCGGCGTGCGCCGTCGCGTCGACCAGGCCCTCGGTCTGGTTGTGGGCGCGCGCGAGTATGCGGCATTCCGCCGGCATCGCAATCTCGCCCTCGGGCAGCTCGATGATCACGCAACCCGTCGGCACCTCGCCGTCGGAGGCGGCCTTCTCCGCCTCCCTGAGCGCCATCGCCATGAAGTGCTCGTCTATCTCGCGTATCGTCATCGTCAGTACATCTTCTCGTATTCGCCCTTGGCGATGCGCTTCATCGTGTGGAAGCCCGCGCGCTTCGCGCGGTAGTGCAGGTCCGTCTTCGAGTGGGTCAGCCCCGGAGGGCACATCACGCGGAATATCTCAGCATGGCAGTAGGGGCATCTAGTCAGGTGCGGCTCACTCAGGGACTGCGGTATCTCAAACCCTCCGCTGCACTTCTCGCAGCCCTTCTCCGGCTCCTTCGCCTCGTATACGTAAAGCGGCATCAGTCGTTCTCCTTAAGGGAATTTCCATGGTTTCGCATCGCGAGAAGCCGTGAGTAGTCGATCTCACGCATCTTCTCCGCAAGTCCGTGCCTCTCCCAGAGCCCATCGCTCTTGAAGTTGTCGTCCAGCATGTACTTCAGGTCGTACCACCCGTCCTCGCCGACAGGCAGACACGTAAAGCATTCGTTCCTGCCGAGCGAAAGACGGTCGAAGCGTCCCGCGGGGACGTTCGTGACGACATTTCCGCCCGCAAGATCGAGTTCGCAGCCAACGGAGTCGACATAGACATTCCCGTCTCCAAGCTCATTCAGAAGCTCCCGCGAAGAGCCTATGTGGAAGAAGCCGCACTTCTCCATCACGTTGACGTTGAACGGCGCGAACCCTTCGAGAAGCATCTTCGGGAACTCTTCGTAAATGTCGCCGGCGATCGGGAGGGACTTCATCTTCACTGCGGTCGGCCAGTCGATGAACATTATTCCCGTATCGATGAGAAAGCTCCCCTCGGTCACCTTCGGCTTCTGGAGGAAGTCCTTTACCTGCAGCACACCGTGCCCTGCGCCTTCACCTTCGACCACGTACACGCCGTGGCGCTGGGCCTGGAATGGCCCGTCGGGATAGGCGACCCCCGTCACTCCAGCCTTCGAGAGATCAGCCGAGGCGTAGTCGAAATCAAGAAGGACATCGCCAGAGCATACGAGAAGCCCGCCCGCCTCTGGCATGGGAAGCGCCTCCATCGTCTCGACGATGTGGGCGAACATGCTGCGTCCGTCGCGCATCGGGACAAACGCCTTTCCCATAGCCGCATAGCCGGGGGTACGGCGGGCATCGCCGCCGGAATGGCAGACGAGAACCTTGCCGGAAAGCCCTTCGATGCTGACGAGAGCGTTCACCGTAGCGCCTAGCGAACCTACACGACGCCCGCCGGGGTCTGCGATCACGACAACGCGGCTGTCGCCGCTGGTCTGGGCGCGGTATCCCTTCGCCTGCGCCTCGTTGGCCGCCGTTATTATTATACTGTCGAACATTCTTTCTGGCCTTTCATTTGCCGGAGCGGGAGAACTCGCATCCGCAGTAGGACTGCCGGTAAAGGCCGAGCTCTGCTGCGCGCCTAAGGCTGCATTTGAAGCCCTCTCGCTTCTTGAAGTTTTCCTTTAGGAATTTCGGATCGTCGGAAGAGGCGAAAACCATTTCGCTGACCTTGTGTGGGCTTACGGTAAGCGACGTCGTAAATGCGTCAAAGCCATGCTCGCGCGCATACGCCGCGGTCTTTGCGAGATTGAACCTGAAGCACCTGGCGCATCGCGCGCCCTTCTCCGGTTCGTCCTCGTATCCGGCGGCGACCTCCTTCAGCCACTCCTCGTGGTCGTAGGGCGCATCCACAATCTCGACGCCCTCCGCCTTTGCGAGAACTTCCGCCGCAGCGCGACGCTTCTCGAACTCCGCCTCGGTATCGATGTTGGAGTTGGCGTAGAACATCACAACCTCATGGCCGAGCTCCTTGAGGCGCGGCACGCATGCGCTGGCGCACGGCCCGCAGCAGCTGTGGAGGAGCACCTTCACGGCGCGAACGTCGCCTCCGGATCTTCGGCAAGCGCGTTGAACTGCGCCGGAAGGAGATTTGCCGCGCCAAGGTCCGGGAGAGGAACCCACTCGAACTCTATCCAGTCCTCTATGGCGCGGACAGACTCCGGCTCCGCGTTGACGGTCATGGCATAGACGAGGTTTATCTCGGCGTGAGGCTTGCCATGCTGCAGGAACCTGTTCTCCACGACGCCGAGGAACCGGCCCGTCTTCGCGGCGACGCCGGTCTCCTCGAGCATTTCGCGCACGAGCGCCTCGCGGCCTGTCTCGCCGAACTCGATATGTCCGCCCGGGAGATAGGAGGTACGCCCGCCCTTCGCCCTGCAGAGGAGGATCCTGCCGTCCACTATGCAAACGCCGCGCGCGATGGTCTCTATGCCCGCGAGCTCGTATTCCTTCAGTTCTTCATCAGCCATGTCGGTATTATACCATTTAGGGGTCAAAATAGCGTAGCCTGGACGAGAGCTCCGCCCTTTTCCTCCGGCGCCTCCGGGGCGGCGGCGGCATCGCCCCCGCCCAGAAGCTCCAGGAGCCTGGCCTCGCCGATGACTTCGGTTCCGAGAGCCTTTGCCTTCTCGGTCTTGGAGGCGCCCACGTTTTCGCCGGCGATCAGGTAGCGCGTTTTTGAGGTTACGGCGCTTTGCACGATACCGCCGGCGAGCTCTATCATCCTCGCGTACTCAGTCCTCGGACGCGAAAGGGTTCCGGTCAGCACGCACCCTGCGCCGACCAAGGGGCCCTCCGTCCTTACCGTCTCCTTCTCGGCACGCCTCGGATCAAGGCCGAGCTCGCGCATGCGCGCCGCGAACGCAGCGCCGTACGGACTTCTGAAGAACGAGAGCACGGCCTTGGCCGCCTCGACCTTTATGGGGAGTATCTTCCGCTCCTTGCCCTTCTTGAGGTCGTTCTCGATCACATCCGAGAGCACTGGGCTTTCGATCAGGCTGGAGAAACGCTCATGCTCCGCTGCCATGTCTTTCGCGACAGTCGCGCCGACGTTGGGTATTCCTACGGCAAAAAGCCAGCGGTCAAGCGGCAGCCCGCGGGCGGCCTCGACGGCATCGCGCATGTTGAGGGCGTTCTTGCCGAACTTGCGCGGAGCGCCCTCCTCGCCGATGTCGAGATTCTGAAGCGCACCGTAGTCGAGCGCGAAGAGATCGAGAGGATCCTTGACCAGACCCTTGTCGACGAAAATGTCGGCTACGCGCCCGCCAAGCGCCTTGATGTCGAGCGCATTGCGGCTCGCGAAGTGCTCCAGCCTGCGCTGGAGCTGGGCGGGGCAGCCGGGGTTCGTGCAACGGACGGCGACCTCCCCCTCCAGCCGCGCAACAGAGCCTCCGCAGACGGGACATGCGTCAGGAAAGACGTAGGGAACAACGCCCGGCGTGCGCTTTTCCTTCATTATGCCGTCGATTGCGGGGATTACGTCACCCGCCTTCACAAGCCAGACGTGGTCGCCGATACGGATGTCCTGCTCCGCAATCTGATCGGCATTGTGGAGAGTCGCGCGGGAGATTACGCTTCCCGCGAGCTCGACCGGCTCGAGCTCGGCGACAGGAGTAAGGACGCCGGAGCGGCCGACCTGCACAGTTATGTCGCGAAGCACCGTCTCGACGCGCTCCGGGGCATACTTGTAGGCGCGCGCCCAGCGGGGGGAGTGGGCCGTGGCGCCGAGGCCGGAGTAGAGCGAGCGCTCGTCCACCTTAAGCACCGCGCCGTCGATCTCGAAACGGAAGCCATGACGGTTCTCGCCGAGTTCGTCGATCGCGGCGATCGCCTCTTCGATCGTCGTCGCGGTGCGGCTCCACGGCGAAACGGGAAGGCCCCAGCGCCTGAACGCGGCTATCATCCCGGTATGGCTCGCGAACGTGTCGCAGCCTGTGCCGCCCGCGTTGTAGACGACCATGTCCAGGGGGCGCGTCGCCACGATCTTCGGGTCCAGGAGCTTTAGGGAGCCTGCGCACGCGTTCCTGGGGTTCATGAACGTCTGGCGGCCCGCCTCGTCCAGCGATTCGTTCAGCTTCACGAATCCGTCGCGGGTCATGTACACTTCGCCGCGCACCTCTATCGTATCGGGGGCGTCCTCGGGAAGCGTCTTAGGGATCGACCTTATCGTGCGCACGTTCTGGGTCACGTCGTCGCCGACCTCTCCGTTGCCGCGGGTCGCCGCGCGCACGAGGCGGCGCGACTCGTACAGGAGTGACATCGAAACGCCGTCGACCTTGGGCTCGACGACATAGCGCCATTCAGCGCCCTGCGGCATCTCGCGCCTCAGGAACGCGTCAAACTGGATGAGGTCGCCCTTCTCGTAGCACTTGTCGAGGGACTTCATCGGCGGATCGTGCCTGACCTGCGCAAAGCCATCGAGAGGCGCACCGCTTACGCGCACGGTCGGTGAGTTCGGGTCCTTGAATTCGGGAAATTCCTTTTCAAGCGCGATCAGCTCCTCGTACATGCGGTCGTAGTCGGCATCCGCGATGACGGGGCGCGCCTCCACGTAGTAGAGGCGGTCGTTGCGGTTTATCTCCTCGACGAGCTCGGCGATACGCGCCTTTGCGGCATCCTTTTCCATAGCGGATATTATAGCATATCCTCAATGCGGCTAGGCTTGGTTCGAGTTCGAGTCTCTCGAACTCTCTCCCATATTGTATTACCGTTTGGAAGATGGTAAAATACGTGGCATGAAGATTACGTTCTACGGCGCGGCACAGACCACGACAGGATCCATGCATCTCGTGGAGGCGAACGGAAAGCGGATACTGCTCGACTGCGGGCTGTATCAGGGCCACCGGAAGGAGGCGTTCGAAAAGAACCGCAACCTTCCGATCGACCCCAAGACGATCGACTACGTAATCCTGTCGCACGCCCACATCGACCATTCCGGAAACCTCCCTCAGCTCGTGAGGCAGGGCTTCCGCGGGCGGGTCTTCGCGCGTCAGTCGACGGTGGAGCTCTGCGACGTGATGCTTCGCGACTCATGCTTCCTCCAGAAGCGCGACCTCGAGTACATCAACAAGAAGCGCAAACGCGACGGCAAGAAGCTCTTCGAGCCACTGTACGAGGAGTCCGACATAAATGCGCTCATGCAGCTCTTCGTGCCGACCCATATGCACGAACCGCGCGAGATCTCGCGCGGAATAACGCTCGAGTTCTTCAACGCGGGGCACATCCTCGGGTCGGCTCTCGTGCAGCTCGACATCCGCTCCGACCATGGCCACAACCATCGCCTCCTGTTCTCGGGCGACCTCGGCCAGCCGAACCAGCCGATCCTAAGGCACTTCGAGTATCCCGCAGGCGCCGACATCCTGCTCGTGGAGTCCACCTATGCCGACCGCTACCACCCTTCCGCCGACGATGTGGAGCTGCGGCTGGAGCGGCACCTCAAGTACATCGACCGCCACAACTCGAAACTGCTCATCCCGGCGTTCTCGGTCGGGCGAACCCAGCAGATCATCTACTACCTCAACAAGCTGCGCGAGCGCGGCAAGGTGCCGCGCGAAGTGAAGGTCTACATCGACTCTCCGCTTTCCCAGAAGGCCACGAAAATCTACGCGAACCACCGCGAGGTATACAACGACGAGGCGCGCGCGATGCTGGCCGCCGGGAAGGACCCGCTATCGTACCCCGACATGACGTTCGTCGGCACGCCCCAGGAGTCCATGGCGCTGAACGACGCCCCCGGACCTATGATCATAATCGCCGCCAGCGGAATGTGCGAAGGAGGGCGAGTCCTACATCACCTGAAGCATTGCGCCCAGGACGAGGACAACATAATCCTGATCGTCGGCTTCCAGGCGGAGAACACCCTTGGCCGTCGCATCGTCGAAAAGCGCGAGACGATCAAGGTATTTGGCGAGGAGGTCCCCCTCAAGGCGAAGGTGGACGTGATAAACGCCCTTTCCGCCCACGCAGACCGCGAAGGCCTGACCGAATGGATCCGCGAGGTGAAGGACAACGTCCGCCACGCCTTCGCCGTCCACGGCGAACCGGAGAAGGTCGCCGCCATGGAGGAGCTCCTGAAGGATCAGGGCATCAGGAACGCCGTCGCGCCCCTCCCGGGACAGACATACAAATTCGACTAGCCAGGCCCTTGCGAGAGGGGCATTATGGTATAATATTCCAAATGGAAAATTTGGAAAAGATAGCAGTACTGATGGGGGGTACGTCAAGCGAGCGCGAGGTGTCGCTCGTAAGCGGCCGCAACATTGCCGAAGCGCTTGCCTCGCTGGGGAAATATGAGGTGATCCCCGTTGACCTCAAGTCGGACAGCCTCGACGGGCTGCCCGAAGGTGTTTCACGTGCGTACATAGCCCTTCACGGCGGCTGGGGCGAAAACGGCGGCGTCCAGGCCGCGCTGGACGCGAAGAAGATACCGTATACCGGTCCAGGCGCAATGTCGTCGCGCGTCGCGATGGACAAGATAAAGACGAAGATGGTGCTGGAGATGAAAGGAGTGCCTACGGCAAAGTGGTCGCTCGCCTCGCCCGGCACGCCATCTTCGCCGCTTCCGCTTCCGGTGGTCGTCAAGCCGCCTTGCGAAGGGTCGTCGGTGGGGATATCCAAGGTTTCGTCTCCAGACGAATGGAAAGGCGCCCTTGAGGCCGCGCTCGCCGCCCAGGGAGGCAAGGGCGAAGTGCTCGTCGAGGAGTTCATCCCCGGGCGCGAGATGACCGTCGGCGTGATCGACGGCGAGGCGCTCCCCGTTCTCGAGATCGTCGCCAAGGGCGGATGGTATGGATACGACGAGAAGTACAACTCCGACGAGACGCGCTACCCCTTCTACAGCGGCGAACTGGCCGGGAAGCTCCAGAAGATCGCCCTGGACGCCTACAACGCGCTGGGGTGCCGCGGGGTTACGCGCGTCGACTTCAGGGTTTCGCCGATGGGCCGGTGCTACGTGCTCGAGCTCAACACTTCACCGGGCTTCACATCACACTCGCTCGTGCCGCAGGCAGGGATGAAAACGGGTCTCACATTTGCGGAGGTATGTGACCGCATACTGCAGACGGCAAGGCACGACTGACATGAAGAAGAACAAGATGGAGAAGGAGTCAGGCGGACACGGCGCGATCATCGTCGTTGCCGTCGTTGTGCTCATAGCGCTCGCCTCCGCCGCGACGTTCGCATACAACTACCTCAGGGACGTATGGCGCGAGCAGTGCGTGATCAATGACGTGTCGACGCAGGTCACCGTGCACGACGGCAAGCTCGTGAAGGGAGATGTCGTGGCCGACGCCCTCGGGCTCAGGAAAGGCGCCAACCTGGCGGAGATAGACTTCACCAAGCGCCGCGCCGAAGTGCTTTCGCGCTACCCGGCGATACGCGACCTTGTCGTGACGCGCCATCTGCCCGACAGCGTGGAGATATCCATAGAGGAGCGCGAGCCCGTCGTGAGGATGAACCTCAAGGGGCACAAGGGCGACACCGGCCGTGTCGCCGACACCGAAGGAGTCGTGTTCCAGTGTCGCCGGGGGACGGGCATACTGCCTACCATCCGGGAGACCGAGTCGCCCGGCACTGCCGTCGGGAAGGCCCTGAAAGGCCGCGCCCTCGGGGCGCTCAAGCTCATAGAGGCCTGCCGCGAGCCGGAGCTTCAGGAACTGGCGGTGCTCGAGGTGGACATCTCGAAGCCCGACTACCTGACCGTTACGCTCGGCCGCGACTACTCGACATTGAAGATCGCCTGGAACGGGATGGAGGAGCCTTCCGAGGCGTCGCGGCGCGACCTTGTGCAGAGGCTCACCAAGCTGAGGGACGTGATGCGCTGCGAGACGAGCGCCGGAACAAAGGTCTGGAATGCGCGCGATCTGGAGAATCCCAACTGCGTATACGCCGACACAAAGGAGATCATAAGATGAGCAACATATACGCGGCGCTTGAAATCGGCACGACCCGCACCATGCTCGCTGTCGGCGAGGGGGAGACCGGCGGAAGGCTTCAGGTCACCTGCCACGCGGAGATTCCGTCCGCAGGCGTGAGAAAGAGCCAGATACTCGACATAAACCAGGTCACTCAGTCCGTCAAGGGCGTTCTGCACGAGATCGAGCGCAAGCAGTCCGAGACCGGGAGCTCGATAACGATCGGCAACGCCTTTCTCATCGTCTCCGGCCAGCACATAAAGGCCGACCCCTTCACGGGCTCCACGCTTGTCGAGGGGCGCGTCAAGGAGTCCGATCTCGCCGAAGTCGCGGAGTCGGCGCGAACCATGACGCTTCCGAAGGACCGCGAGCTACTCGACATTGCCGACCAGGCATACAGCCTCGACAGCCTTGGCGGAATCTCCACTCCGGTCGGCATGGCCGGAAGGATCCTCAAGCTGGACACGCTTCACATACACGCCGACAGGAACAGGATCGAGGACGCAAGGACCGCCGCAGACGGGGCCCACCTCGAGATCCGCGAGCCTCTTTTCGCGGCGACCTGCGCGGCGGACGCCGTTCTAGAGGAGCACGAGCGCAGGAACGGAGCGCTCGTGCTGGATCTCGGAGGCGGCTCCACCGGATACGCCGCCTACTGCGACGGATACCTCGTCTCCGCCGGAGTGATCGGCGTCGGCGGCGACCATATCACCAACGACATCGCCCACGCATTCCAGACTACGCAAGGCCAGGCCGAAGCCCTTAAGGTCAACGAGGCGTCGGCGATGCTGCTCAGGGCGGAATCATCATCCCCGCGCGTGAAGATACCTGGCTCGTCGCCGCTCATGGAATCGCGAACGGTATCCCGCCGCGCCCTCGACACTGTAGTGAACGCGAGGTTGAGGGAGCTTTTCGCCGTACTGCGCGAGACTCTGGAGGAGCGGGATCTGCTGCACAGGCTTCACGCCGGAGTGGTCCTTACCGGCGGCGCCGCCGCAATGCGGGACATTGACGAACTGGCGCACCGGGAACTCGGCATGAACGTCCGCAGAGGACGCCCGATATACGTCGACGGGCTGGACAAGGAAGACCGTCCCGAGGCGTTCGCCGCCATCGCCGGAGCGCTCTCGTACGCACACCACAATTACGCCGAGAAGTCCATATTCGGCTTCGACAGGCTTCTGAAGGGACTTTTCAAATGAGCGACTCACCCTCATCAATGCTGCTCATAGGCATAGGCGGAGCAGGCTGCGCGATGGTTCGCGGAGTCACCCGTGCATTCGGCGATGGTCTCAGATACGTTCTCGCCGACACGGACGCGAAGACCGGAGAGGCGGGAGGGCCTTTCGTGCTCATAGGCGGCGACAGGCTTTCGGGGCGCGGGTCGGGCGGCGACATCGTCGCGGCGCGTCTCGCGGCGGAAGACTCGGTGCAGTCCCTCGACGACTCGCTTGAGGGCGTGAGGCTCGCCGTGATCCTTACGGCCCTGGGCGGCGGAACGGGCGGCGGCGCGACTCTCGAGACGGTAAAGCACCTTTCCGAGCGCGGAATACCGTCGTGCGTGTTCGCGACGACCCCTTTCGCGTTCGAAGGCGAGACCCGCCAGCGCAACGCACGCGGCATGATGACGCTTATCGAGGAAGCCGCGAACGCATGCTTCTTCATCCCGATGGACAAGCTTGTCGGTGACGCGGAGTCCGACATGCCCGGCGCGATGCGCCGCGCGGCCGACACCCTGGCCTCGGGCGTCACGCTCTTCTGGCGGCTCGTCGAGAAGCCCGGCTACATACGCCTTGACGCCGAACGCGTCCGCCACATCATCGCCGGGGCAGGGCGCGGCCGCTTCGCATACGTAAGCGCCCAGGGACCGGAGCGCGCAAGGGAGATCGTAGACTCCTTGATCAACTCGCCGCTTCTCCTGTCGGCGTCAGGTCCCGTATCATCGATCCTTTGCGGGGTGCTGGCGGGCGACGACCTGAGGCTGTCCGAGGTCGGGTTCGTTTCCGAGGGAATCCGCGAGTCGTTCGGCTACAAGGCCTCGTTCGAGCTCGCGACGGTAAACGACGAGGAGACCTTTTCGGGGCGCATATCCGTCGTATTGATGCTATTCGAGTCGACTCGCCCGGAGTCGGACGAGTCGAAGGGCGGGGAGCCTGCGCGCCGCCGCAAGCAGCGCGCCATATTGAGCACCGGTCCTACGGGGCGCGGACGCTTCAACAACTCCGAACCGACAATCTGGAACGGCGAGGACCTTGACACCCCGACGTTCCTGAGAAAGAACATCAGCCTTGAGTTCTGAGCGCGACGGACATGTAAGGGTGCTGCCGCTCCACGTGGCGAACAAGATCGCCGCCGGAGAGGTTGTCGAAAGGCCCGCGTCCGTCGTGAAGGAGCTTGTCGAAAACGCGCTCGACGCCGGCTCCTCGAAGATAGACGTATCTATCGCCCAGGGCGGGCGCAAGCTCGTCGCCGTGCAGGATGACGGATCGGGAATGTCACGCGACGATGCGATACTTTCGCTTGAAAGGCAGGCGACCTCGAAGATCCGCGATGTGGGGGACATCGAACGGATCGACACCCTCGGATTCAGGGGCGAGGCGATACCCTCGATAGCATCGGTCTCGCGGTTCACCCTGACTACCCGCCGCCGCGACAGCGACGAAGGGACCATGCTCCAGGTCAATGCAGGTGCGCTTGCCGAGATACGCTCGGCCGGATGCCCGCCAGGGACCCTTGTGGAGGTCCGGGACCTCTTCTGCAACGTGCCCGCAAGGCTCAAGTTCCTGAGGTCGTCCGCGACAGAGGAGGCCCACGTAAAGCAGGTCTTCATGGTCCATGCCCTCGCCCACCCGTCTGTCGCGTTCTCTCTGACCGTCGACGGGCGCGAAGTCTATCGCCTCGCCCCCGGCGGCTCCTCCTTCGACAGGGTTCGCGATCTCTTCGGAATCGAATTCGCGGATGCGCTCCTGCCGATCGGCGACCAGGCGGGCGACAAGGCGGAGGGTTCCGTTCGCATAGGCGGCTATATCGAGCGGCCGAACCTTTCGACTCCTACCAGGCACGAGCAGTACATATTCGTGAACGGGCGCCCCGCGACGGCCGCCTCAATCGCCTATGCGCTAAGGGAGGCATATCCGCGCCGGCAGGGCGACGCCAGGCCCGCGACGATCCTCTTCATAGAGCTCCCTCCGGGCCAGGTCGACGTAAACGTGCATCCGACAAAACGCGAGGTGAGGTTCAGGGACAACAACGCCGTCAAGAACGCAATCGCCTCCGCAGTAGCCAAGGCGCTGTTCGCCAGGCCGGCCGCCGTCGAACCTGAAGTCAAGCGTCCCCTTCCCGAAGCGCCAAAATGCGTTCCGGAGCAAAAGCCCCTTCCGCAGCAGATCGAACGGGAGGTTCCCGCCCCTCTCCCCGTCGCGGTCGATCTTCCTCTTGCGGCGGCGGACAGCGAAAGGCCCAAGCCCTGGGCGTGGTTCCGCTACCTTGCGACCACCGCCTCCGGCTATCTCATGGTCGAGACCGACGCGGGCATAGTGACGATCAATCCCCACGCCGCGCGCGAGAGGATAGCATTCGAGCGGCTGCAGACATCGGACATATCACAGGCGCTTCTCATCCCTGAGACCGTCCAGCTCCCGCCGCATGACTACGCGAGACTCTCCGCCTCGCTGCCTACGATCGAAGCCATGGGGTTCAGGCTTGAGCCGTTCGGCCGCGACACCTTCAAGGTCGAGGCCATTCCCCAGATCATCGACGGCCTCTCGGCCGCGTCGGTCCTCGCGACGATCGCGCGCGACCTCGCCGACGGCGCCGCGCACAGGACGGGCGGACGCTGGCGCGAAGAGCTTATCGCCCGCTCCGTCGCAAAGTCGTTCGCGGGAATGTCCATCGCCCTCACCGAGGAAGGCGCGGTCAAGCTCGTCGAGGAGCTCGCCGCATGCCGGATGCCCTACGTATGTCCGCGCGGGAAGCCGGTCATGATATTCACCTCCACGCGCGAGCTGAACCGGAAGTTCGCCCGCGACTGACAAAGGCTCCCCATCGCTTGGCTGATCGACCTAGTGGGCCGAGAGCCAGTCATGGCCTACGCCGATCCCCACATCAAGCGGCACGCCGAAATCCAGCGCGGTCGTCATCTCGCGGCGCACGATTTCCTTGACGCGATCCACCTCGTCGAGAGGGGTGTCGAAAACAAGTTCGTCGTGGATCTGAAGGACCATCCGAGTCCTGAGGCGCTCCGCCTTGAGAGCCCGGTCGACCTTGACCATCGCAATCTTGATGAGGTCTGCGGCGGAGCCCTGGATCGGCGTGTTTATCGCATCGCGCTCTGCCGACTGCCGCGCCGTCGCATTGCGGGAATTTATGTCCCTGAGAGTGCGGCGGCGGCCAAGCACTGTCGTCGCATACCCTGTCGCGCGCGCCTTCCCGATGGCGCTGTCCATGAACTCGCGAACCTTGGGGTAGAGCCTGAAATACGTCTCGATCAGGTCCGCAGCCTCGCGCCGCGGAACCCCAAGGCGCTGAGAAAGGCCGAACGCGGATATGCCGTAGATGATTCCGAAGTTGACCATCTTGCACTTCGCCCTCATCTCGGGCGTCACGAAGGCGGGCATGACGTCGTAGACGCGGCTCGCGGTATCTCGGTGGATGTCTTCGCCGTTCCTGAAAGCCTCCAGCATGGCCGCATCCTTCGAGAACGCGGCCATGAGCCTCAGCTCTATCTGGGAATAGTCGGCCGAAAGGATGACATGGTTATCGTCGCGGGCGACGAAAGCCTTGCGTATCTTCTTCCCGCGCTCGGTGCGGATCGGTATGTTCTGCAGATTCGGATCGGACGAGCTCAGGCGACCGGTCTCGGTGAACGACTGCGAATATGTCGTATGCACCCTTCCGTTCTCGTCGATGAGGGTCGGGAGCTTGTCCACGTAAGTCGACTTGAGCTTGGAGCACGCGCGGTACTCGAGAATCCTGGAGACTACGGGATGGGCGTCCACGAGCTTGGAGAGCGTCTTCTCGTCGGTGGACCAGTTGCCTGTCGACGTCTTTTTCGATACGCCCGAGTTGAGCCCGAGCCTGCCGAAAAGGAACTCCCCGAGCTGCTTGGGGCTGTCCACGTTGAGGCCGGGACCGGCATGCTCGAGGATGCCCTGCACCAGCCCGAGTATCTCGCGATCGAGCTCCTTCCCGTATTCCTTCAGGGCGGAGACGTCGATCCTTACGCCTTCGCGCTCCATGTCGGTGAGTATCTTCACGAGCGGCTCCTCGGCGTCCGCGAGAGCGCGCATCGCGCCCGCCTCGGCGACCTTCGGCCTCAATACGTCCTCAAGCTGCAGCGTCATGTCGGCATCCTCCGCCGCGTAGTCGGCGACCAGCGCCGGATCCTTCCCCTCCAGCGTCGGCTCGGGCTTCCCGCGCTCCTGGGCGCCGGCCACATCCTCGAACCTGATCATCCTGTAGCCGAGAAGCTGCTCGGAGAGATCCTTGAGCCCATGGCGCGCCGCGGCGTCGAGGCAGTAGTGCGCGAGCATAGTATCGTGGGGAACCGGCGCGAAGCCTATTCCGTAGCGATGAAGCACGCTGCGGTCGAACTTTACGTTGTGCCCGATCAGCGTCTTTGTCGAATCGGCGAAGAGCGGCCGGAAGATGTCGACCAGCTCTCCGTCGACATACCAGGCCCTCCCGGGAGCGGTCGCCAGCGAGAATCCGAGAAGCCTGCACGTCTTCGCGTCCTTTGCGCTCATGCCGGGCTCGCGCGCGGCGGTCTCGGTATCGAACGCCACGCGGTCGGCCTTCATGAGCTCGGCCATGAGAGCCGTCGCCTCCTCCTCGGTCGTTATGTGGCGATACTCGTGAGGGGTGTCGGCGATGGACTTGAGGTTCGACGCCTTAGACGCGGCGCCGGCGGGGGGCGCATCGCCTAGAAGCGCTGCCGCAAGACGGTTGAGCTCGAATTTCGCGCAGACCGCCGCAAGCTTCTCGCGGTCGACGCCGTCAAGAAGGTAGTCGTCCCATTTCGGCTCGATCGGCACGTCTGTGCGGATCGTGGTAAGGAACTTCGACATCCGCGCATCCTCGGCGCCAAGCGCGACCTTCTCGCCGAGCTTGCCCTTGAGCTTCTGGGCGTTTGCGATTATGCCCTCGACATCGCCGAAGCGGGAAAGGAGATCGGAAGCCGTCTTTTCGCCAACTCCGCGAATGCCGGGGATGTTGTCGGACGCGTCGCCCGCGAGGGCGAGATAGTCGATCATCTGCCGCGGATCGCGGAGGTGCCAGTGGCCGCATACCTTGGCGACGTCATAAACCTCCGCCTCGTCGCCGGAGCGGGCGGGACGGTACAGGCTTATTCCGGGCTTCACTAGCTGCGCGGCGTCCTTGTCGGGGGTGGCAAGATAGACGTCGAAACCGGCAGCCGCGCCCTTCTCGGCGAGAGTGCCCATGACGTCATCGGCCTCGAATCCCTCGACCCGCACCACCGGTATCCTGAGGGCCTCCGCAAGCTCGAATGCGTAAGGTATGGACGCGGCAAGATCCTCGGGCATCTTCTCGCGCTGGGCCTTGTAGGGCGGGTAGGCCTCGTGACGGAAGGTCGGTCCGCCAGGATCCATCGCAAGGACCGCATGTGTCGGATGTTCGCTCTTCAGGATCGACATGAGCCCGTTGGCGAGCCCCAGCAGCGCGGATGTGTTTATTCCGCTTGAGGTCATGCGCGGATTCCTCAAAAACACGAAATGCCCCCTGTAGAGGAAGGGCATGAGGTCGATTATGAAAAGCTTCTTCATTTGAAAAGCCCCATGTACCAGGCCACCAGCCGGGGACCGAAGAAGATCCAGCCAAGCGCGCCGAGACAGATGTACGGGCCGAACGGTATGGCGGTGAACCGCCCCAGCTTCGCCTTCGCCGCAAGTATCATGGCGAATCCGACAAGCGATCCGGCGACGGACGAAAGAATAAGCGTCGCGATGACGGCGACCGGACCGAATATGGCTCCGATAGCGCCCATGAGAAACACATCGCCCATCCCCATGGCCTCACGGCCGAACGCCTTCGTGCCGAGCCAGCGGATCAGCCAGAGCAGCCCGAAGCCGAATGCGAGTCCGCCGACAGACATGGCAAGGGGCATGAAACGCTCGATTGCGGTCATCCCCTCGTCCCACGGCAGGAGCAATGAGTTGAGCACTCCCGTGCAAAGCCCGAGCACCATTCCGCCTACTGTGACGAAGTCGGGCAGAAGCTGCAGATCGTAATCTATGAAGGAGCCGACTATCATAAGCGAGATCCAGATCCACATGACCACGATGCGCGCTATGGACCACGGAAGCGGTCTGAAAAGTCCGAAATGCAGGAATACGGCCAGAAAGAGAACTCCTCCCAGCAACTCGACGAAAATGTAGCGCGGCGAAATCGGGGCGCGGCATTTCGCGCACTTCCCGCCGAGCGCGAGCCAGCTCAGGATCGGTATGTTCTGCCACCACGTTATGAGGGCGCCGCACTTCGGGCAGTGCGACCGTGGCCTTACGATCGACTCGCCCCTCGGGACCCGCCATATGACTACATTGAGGAAGGACGCGATTGTCGCGCCCAGCCAGAACGAGAAGAACCCTATCACATGGACGAGATCAAGCCGCATATCATTTATTCGCTCTTAAGGCTTCGTTTCATGATGGACTCGGCGGCCTTGCGGGCGTCGAGGCCTTCGTAGCAGACGGCGTAGACAAGGTCGCAGATCGGCATCTCGACGCCGAGTCTTGCCGCCAGCTCGTGGACGACCTTCGAGTTCCACACTCCCTCTGCGACCATCTGCATCGACCCGAGGATTTCATCGATCCTCTCGCCCTTCCCGAGGCGCTCGCCGACCGAGTGGTTGCGAGAGTGGACGGAGGTGCATGTCACGATAAGGTCGCCTATTCCGGCAAGGCCCGAAAGCGTCTCGGGGCTTCCGCCGTACGCAAGGACGAACCTCTTCATTTCGGCAAGCCCACGCGTTATGAGCGCGGCGCGCGTATTGTCGCCGAACTTCATGCCGTCGGAGCATCCGACCGCGATTGCGATGACATTCTTCACGGCTCCGCCGATCTCGACGCCGGCGGGATCCTTCGATGTGTACACGCGGAACTTCGGCCCCGACCACAGCTCCTGGACGCGCTTCGCCTTTGCCTCGTCCTCGCACGCCGCGACTATCGCCGTGGGAATGCCGCGGCTCACCTCCTCGGCATGGGTAGGGCCCGCAAGCGCGACGACATCCTTCACTCCGAGGATCTCGGAGGCGATCACCGTCATTCGCTTGTCTGTCTTCTCGCAAAGGCCCTTCGTGAGGGACACGACCAGTTGTCTGTCGGTGATGAGACCCTTGAAGCCTTCCATCACGGACGCAAAGTATTTGGAGGGCGGCGCGAGAACCACGACTTCGGCGTCCTTGACGGCCTCCTCGCGGTCGGACGTAAGCTTAAGCGCCTCGGGGAGCTCCACCCCCTTGAGGAACTTCTCGTTGCGGCGAGTCCGCTTCATCTCCTCGATGTAGTCGGGGAACGCGCCCCAGACCGTCACATCGTGCCCGTTGCCGCAAAGCAGCATCGCATTGGCCGTACCCCAGCCGCCATCTCCGATTACAGCTATTTTCATAGAATGTGCCCCATCTTTTCACGTTTGGTATCAAGATATCTCTTGTCGTGCGAATTCGCGGGAATCACGATCGGCACCCGCTCGGCGATCTCGATGCCGTATCCGTCAAGTCCCTTCACCTTGCAGGGATTGTTTGTAAGAAGCCTGACCTTCCTGAGCCCGAGGTCCGCGAGGATCTGCGCGCCTTCGCCGTAGTCCCTGAGATCGGGAGCGAAGCCAAGCGCCACATTGGCCTCCACGGTATCCATGCCCTGCTCCTGCTTCTTGTAGGCGTGCAGCTTGTTGGCAAGCCCTATCCCGCGGCCTTCCTGCCTCATGTACACGACGACTCCGCGGCCCTCCTTCTCGATCATCTCCATCGCGGTGTGCAGCTGGGGGCCGCAATCGCAGCGCTCGCTCCCGAGGACATCGCCGGTGAAGCACTCGGAGTGCACTCTCACGAGCGGCGGCTCGTCACCCGAAAGATCGCCCTTGACGAGCGCAAGATGCTCCAGGGCGGTGATGCGGCTACGGTACATCTTCAGCCTGAAATGCCCGTGGTCCGTAGGGAGATCGACCTCTTCGACAAGCTCGACGAGCTTGTCGCGGCGGCGGCGGAACTCTATGAGGTCGGCGATGGTCATAAGCTTCAGATCGTGCTCCTTCGCGAATGCCGCGATATCGGGGAGCCTCGCCATCGTACCGTCAGCCTTCATCACCTCGCAGCAGAGCCCCACCTCCTCAAGCCCGGCGAGCCTGCAAAGGTCGACCGTCGCCTCAGTATGCCCGGCGCGCTTCAGCACTCCGCCCGCTCTCGCCTCGAGCGGGAACATGTGGCCCGGGCGGCGGAAGTCGGAGGGCTTCGCCCCAGGCCTTACGCACGCCCTAGCGGTGATGCCGCGCTCCTCGGCTGAGATCCCGGTCGTCGTCTCCGCGGCGTCTATCGAAACCGTGAATGCCGTAGAATGGTTGTCTGTGTTCTCCGCGACCATCTGGGGGAGATCGAGCCTGCGGCACCAGTCGGAGCTCATCGGCATGCATATGAGCCCCTTTGCGTGGCTCGCCATGAAGTTGACGTTCTCGCGCGTGGCGAAGCGCGCCGCGCAGATGCAGTCACCCTCGTTCTCGCGGTCGGCATCGTCCGTTACGAGTATTATCTCGCCTCTCTTGAGCGCCTCGATGCATTCTTCGACTGTATTGAATTCGACGTTCATTCCTTATCCTCTCCACCCTTTCGCCTGAAGCTTCCGTTCGCGACGGCCGACACGACCTGCCCCTCGGGGGGAAGGTCGGAGCGCGACTTGCCGCAGGCCGCGAGCACCTTGTCGGTCGTCTGGAAATGGGCCTTGCAGTGGTTCATCAGCCAGACTGCGCCCTCCTTCCCGACCATGCGCTCCGCAAGCGCGCGAACCCTCGGATCGCTCGACCCGGCCGGCACGTTCTCGCGCCCCTCGGCGGGAGGCCCGAACACCTCCTCGCCCATCTTCGCGATGTCCCTCAAGAAGAGCTCGCGCGCGATCACCGACGCCGCGGCGACCGCTATGTCGCTCTCTGCCTTGTGGCGCTGCTCCACCTTCGCCTTCTTCCCTAGAGGCTTGAGGGCGCGCCTTATCGTCGCCTCCGTTGGAGCGAACTGGTCCACCACAACGCGGTCGCAACCGGGGCGCTTCTCGAGGAGCTCCTCGATCGCCGTGCCGTGGGCCCACGCAAGCATGCGGTTTATGTTACGCATCTTGGCGTAGAGACGGTTGTAGGCGGCGGGACCGAGCTTCACGACGGCATATCCCGTCGGGCCGAGAAGCGAACGCAACTTCGCCCCGGTCGCGAGGACCGCCTTGTCGCTCATCTGCTTGCAGTCCTTCACGCCAAGCTTCTGCATCTCGGCGGAAAGGGCCTCGTCGGTGTAGGCGCAGCATACGACAAGCGGGCCGAAGTAGTCGCCCTTGCCCGATTCGTCGCTTCCGGCATGGGCCGAAACGAGCTCGGGGTTCAATACGGTCTCGTAGCCGAGCGTCGCCGACATGAGGACGTTCGGCTCGAGCACGAACAGGACGAAATCCTCCGCCTTCGAGCCCTGCACGCAGAGCTTGCGGCGGCCGTGCTTCTCCTTCGAGTACAAGGTCGCGTTGAAATGGTCCCCTTCGACCGACCAGAGGGAATACGGCACCTCCCTTTTGCGGTAGTTGCCGTTTACCATGATGCCCAGCAGGATCTCCTGCTGGTCCTCCGTCAGTTCGAAGGTGAACGACGTCTTGCGCGGAGTCTCGCCCTCGACCGGAGACACGCTAAAGCACCCTTACTTGGCGGAGAAACGGAACTCGGTCGAAGACCTGTACGTTTCGCCGGCGTTGACGAAGGTCGTGGGCCACTTCGGCTTGTTCGGCGAGTCGGGGGCGTGCTGGGTCTCGAGCGCGCAGCCGCAGCGGAACGAAAGATGCTCGCCGCCCTTTGCCGTCTGGTCGTAGCTCGCCCAGTTCGCGGTGTAGACCTGCAGGCAGGGCTCGGTCGTGTAGACCTTCACGGAACGGCCGTTGAGCGGGCAGCTGAGCTCGCCCGCGAAGATCATCTTGCCCTTAGCCGAATTGCCGAGCGCCATCTCGCCCTTGTCGAGAACCCAGTTGTGGTCGTAGCCCTTGCCGATCTCGAGCTGCTCGTTCTTTTCGTTGATCCTCTCGCCGATGCGCATGCCCTTCCTGAAGTCGAAGGGCGTGCCGTCGACCTTCGCGAGCTTTCCGGTGGGGATCTGGCCGGGGTCGGTGGGCGTCACCTTGGATGCGGCGATCTTCAGGACATGATCCTCGATCGTTCCGCCGGACTCGCCCTTGAAGTTGAAGTAGACGTGCTGCGTCATGTTGATCGGCGTCTTCTTGTCGGGCACCGCCTCGTAGTCGACGCGCCAGACGTTCTTGGCCGTGAGCGTATAGGTGACCTTGACGTCGACCTTGCCGGGGAAGCCCTCGTCACCGTCGGGGGAGGTGTGGGTGAACACGACACCCACTGAGTCGCCCTTCACGAAGGGCTCCGCGCCCCACACGTAAGCATCCCATCCGCGCGCGCCGCCGTGGAGGTTGCAGCCGATTCCGGCGGGGGCGTTGTTGAGGGCGGGAAGCCTGTACTCGACGCCGTCCATCGTGAAGACGCCCTTGCCGATGCGGTTGCCGTAGCGGCCGATGATGCAGCCCCAGTAGGGATCGCCGTTGTCCCAGCCGGCGGGCGAGTCGAAGCCGACGACGACGTCCTTGAGCTTGCCCTTCCTGTCGGGCGTGAAGAGCCTCACGACCTTGCCGCCGTAGTCGCTCACCTCGAGAACGACTCCGCCCGCGCCGTTGAGCGTGAACTTGCGAGCCTTCTCGCCATACTTGGTAGTTCCGAAATCACTGACTTTGTATGATGGCTTGGCCATTTTCTGCTCTCCTTGTTTTCTGGGTTGTTTTGATTTTTGTTTTGACGTTCTAGATCCTGCGGCTCGTCACCTCGATGACATTCACCTGGTTGCGGAGCTGGAGCAATATCTGCTCGACGACCTTGGCGGTGCCGAGGATGTCGATCTTCATGCGCGACACCGTCCCGTCCTCGGTAGGGCCGACGTTCAGGGTCTGGATGTTGTAGCCGCGGCCCGATATCAGACCGACGATCCTTACGAGAACGCCGGGCTTGTTCTCGACGTAGCAATTCAGCCTATAGGTCTCTTCGTTCATTCAGACTTCCTTCTGCAATCGTTCCTTGCGTCTACTTGAAAACCATTTCGCTGACAGGCTTGCCGGCGGGGATCATCGGGTACACGTTGGCGCGCGGCTCGACGATCACCTCGACAAGGGTCGTGCGGTCAGACTTTATCGCCTTCGCGATCACGGAGTCGAGCTTCGCCGGGTCGATCACCCGGTACGCCTCCGCGCCGTGGGCCTCCGCGAGCTTCACGAAGTCGGGCAGGTAGTCGTAGCCGAGATCCTCCTCGAGAAGCTCGTTCTTCGGACGCCCCTTCACGGTCAGTATCGACCCCGAATAGTTCTTGCCGTAGAAAAGCTCCTGCCACTGCCTCACCATCCCGAGACAGCCGTTGTTGATTATGACGAATGTCACCGGCAGCTTGTGCTCGACGGCGCAAACGACCTCTTCGAACGTCATCTGGGCACCGCCGTCGCCGCAGACCGCGACAGTCTTGTGGTCGGGCCTCGCGATCGCCGCGCCGATCGCCGCGGGAATGCCGAAGCCCATGGTGCCCATGCCGCCGGAAGTGAGGAAGTGGCGCGGAATCGAGTAGCGGAAGTGCTGCGCCGCCCACATCTGGTGCTGGCCGACGTCGGTTACCATCACGGCACGACCCTTCGTCGCCTTGTCGATCGCCTCCATCACGGCCTGGGGCATTATCACGTTCGGGTGCATCTGCTTCCAGGTGACGGGATGGCTCTTCTTCCAGCCGTCGATCTTGGCGATCCATTCGGGATGGGTCGCCGCCTTGACGCGCGAAAGCACGGTCGTAAGGACGTCCTTCACGTCAGCGACGATGCCGAGCGCGGCATGGACGTTCTTGCCGATCGACGCCGGGTCGCAGTCGACGTGCACGATCTTGGCCTCTGGCGCGTACTTGGAGATCTTTCCGGTGACGCGGTCGGAGAAGCGGACGCCGAGCGCGATGATGAGGTCGGCCTCGTTCATCGCCCAGTTCGCCGCAGGCGTACCGTGCATGCCGGCCATCCTGAGAGAAAGCGGATCCTTCTCGTCGAAGCTGCCGAGCCCCATCAAAGTCGTCGCGACGGGTATTCCCGCCCTGTGCGCAAGAGCCGCGACGTCATTCGCCGCACCGGACGCGATCACGCCGCCGCCTGCGTAGATGACAGGCTTCTTCGCCTCGTTGATGAGCTTCGCGAGCCTGTTCATCTGGGTCGAAGTCGCCGCGCTCTCCGGATGATACGCCCTGAGCGACACGCGCTCGGGATACTGCGCGGCTGTGAGGGCCTGCTGGCAGTTCTTCGGTATGTCGATGACTACAGGCCCGGGCTTGCCGTGGGTCGCGATGTAGAAGGCCTCCGCGACGGTCTCCGGGATCTCGTCGGCGCTCTGGACGAGGAAACAGTGCTTCGAAACGCCGCGGGCTACGCCGGTCGTATCGGCCTCCTGGAAGGCGTCCGTTCCGATGAGCGACATGGGAACCTGGCCGGTTATCACAATCAGCGGTATGCCGTCGATATTGGCCGTCGCGAGGCCAGTTATCGTGTTTGTGGCGCCAGGGCCCGACGTCACCAGGCATACGCCGGGCTTGCCGGTCGAGCGCGCATAGCCGTCGGCCATGTGAACGCAGCCCTGCTCATGACGCCCCAGCACGAAGGGAAACTTCGCGTCCGTAAGGCAGTTGAATATGTCAAGGGCCTGCCCGCCCGGATAACCGAACAGCACCTCGGTGCCAGCTTTTGCAAGCGACTCGACGAGCGCCCGCGCGCCCGTCCTCTTTTCATTCCGATTCATAGAGGGTAATATTATACCAAAAAACCCGATATCAGTGGTCGTGACGGCCTTCGCCGTGCCAGGGGATGAAGTCCGGGACACGGTCGATTCCGGCGGCTATGCGCTGGCGTACGGCCTCGTACACGAGAATGGTCGCCGCGGCGGATACGTTAAGCGAGTCGGCGAGGCCGAGCATGGGTATCCTTACGCGAAGCTCGGCGCCGTCCATCCACTTGGCGGTAAGCCCGTACTGCTCGGCCCCGAGGGCTATCGCGACATTGCCCGTAAGGTCAACCTCGAAGTGCAGCTTCTCGGCGTGTGGCGTCGCGGCGAGTATCTTGAAGCCGCGCTCCTTAAGCCATGCGAGGGCCTCATCGCTCGTCGCCTCGACTATCGGGACGGAAAACATCGTCCCGGTAGACGCCCTCACCACATTCGGATTGTGGATGTCGGTGGTCCGGTCGCAGACTATTACCGCGGCGACCTTGGCGGCATCGGCGGAGCGGAGGATCGTACCGAGGTTCCCCGGCTTTTCGATCGCCTCGGTCACGATCACAAGCGCGTTCTCGGGAAGCTTAAGGTCGGCGAGCTTCACGGACACGTGGGGGCCAACCATCAGGAGCCCGTCTGGACGCTCCTTGTAGGCGATCTTCTCGAAACACATCTTTGTGCAGGTGTATACCTCGGCTCCGAGGCTCGCGCACTCCGCGACGAGCCCAGGCTCGTTCTCGTTCTTGAGGTAGAAATCGGGGCAGTGGAAGATCGCGCGCGGCCTGTAGCCGTTGTCAAGGGCCCTGCGGCACTCGCGGTAGCCCTCGACAATCATCTCCCCCGAGTCTTCGCGTGTCGAACAGCTGCGAAGCTTAACGACGTACTTCAGCTTCGGATTGCTGGGAGAACTCAACTCCATAGACCTACTCCTTCAGTATCGGGCACTTCGTACGGACTTCATGGCGTCTCAGGATACACAGGCTCCACCACCAGTCGTCATCCTCTGTCGCATAAAGCTGGGCTATGCGGTGCGACCCGACACGATCGAGGGCATACCGCAGCGAACGCTGCGCACAAAGCAGATTTAAAGATATTTCTCATGTTCTTCCTTTTAAGGATTGAGGAATATTATATTATAATTCTCACTGCATCGTCAAAGCGAAGCCACGCGATCGTCTCGCGCTAGGACGCGCTCGGAATTGGTCACCCAATTGCTCCCTCCTCCCTCGTACCTTCTCCCTTGTTTTGCTTTCCTAGGTGCGGCTTGTTTCGACGCAACCGTGCTCGCCTTCGAGGGTGGCCGATTTCTGCGTCCTTCGCCCCGCTCGACATACACGAGTATGTCTTCGGGGGCGAGTCCTGCATAAATTGTCGCACCCTCGAAGGTTCCGCTCGGCTGCGGCGTCGAAACAAGCCGCGCTTGGCAACTCTGGTCGAATTCGGGCCGGTCGCGCGGGATACCGCGCGAGACCGGGCTTCCTCGTCGTCGCTCCCGTCTCTCACACGCAGTCTCTTTCCATTTTCCTTACCCAGTTGCTTCCCCTCGCAATCTAACTGACGCGATTATCAGTGTGTTCCTATGTACTTACTCTCGCAACTGTTCAGCGATGGGCTTATAGAACGGATAGTGTGGAGCGTGGCTGGAGGAGAAGGCGGGGGGCCGGACATGAAGTTTTGGAGTTGTGAGTTATGAGTTGTGAGTTATTGGCACGGATTTGCCGACGGAGGGCGGGAGACGTCTCGGCGACGTGATGAAGCGACCTAAGCGCGTTTCGCCATGATGCGTATCTTGTCCAGTGTCGCGAATCCCGAGCGGCGAAAGCCCGTCAGGGCTGAGTCGCCGCGTTCGCCCGAGACGCCTGCCCGCCCGTAGTCGGCCCTGCGCCGGGTCGCGCGGTACCGGACTTCGACGACAGCAATGTTCAGCGAAAACGAGTTCCCGCCCGTAGTCGGCAGTCCGCGGGCCACGCTAGCGTATATCAAGAAGCTTGTTGCGGGGCGTCTGAGGTTGCTTTGGCGAACGTCTCGACGAGCTTGCCGTACGTGAGCGGCTTCAGCAGTATGCCGTCGAAGAGCTTGTGCCTTTCGTCAGTGTCGAACTCCGTATCGGCGGTTACTGCATACACCTTGAGCTTGCCGAGCTCCGGATCCGCGCGGAGCTTCTCTATGAGCTCCAGACCGTTCATGTTCGGCATCCAGAGATCGGAGAACACGAAGTCGTAAGGCTTGCCGTCTTTCGCCGCCGAACCGAGCACCTCAAGGGCCTGTTCGCCATCGCATGAATTATTGAGCTCAGGAACGCCAATCTTACTCAGCAGGGCCGTCAGCACCGCGCGGTTGACGGGCGAATCGTCCACGACCAGCACGCGCTTCGGCAGATCTTCCGCCGAGAAACGATCCTTCGGGATGTCGGTGGGCCTCGCCCTCTCTTCACTCCGCTCTACGCCAGGAATGCGGGCCGCGAACGTCGAACCCTTGCCGAGTTCGCTTTCCACCACAAGTTCGCCGCCCATCGTCTCCACCAGTCGCCTGCAGATCGAAAGCCCCAGTCCGGTGCCGCCGAGCCTGTCGGCCGCATGGCTCGGGTCCTGGACCTGTATGAACGGATCGAGTATGTTCGTCAGCATGTCGGGCGGTATCCCGCACCCCGTGTCGATGACGGAAACCGACAGCGTCCCGTCCTTGTATGACGCGGCGACCGTGACGGATCCCCTCGAAGTGAACTTGACGGCGTTGCCGACCAGGTTTACCAGCACCTGCCTGAAGCGGTGCTCGTCCAGGATTACCGTCGGCACGTCTGCGGTGCGGTCGATGAGCTCGATTCCCTTATCCGCCGCGACCATCCTGAAGGAGGCGAACACCTCTTCGGTCAATTGCGACAGCCGAACCGGCTCCGGATGGAGCGTCATCCTGCCCGAGTCCATCTTCGCCAGGTAAAGGACGTCGTTCACAAGCTCCAGAAGAGTCGTGCCGCTCGCGCGTATGGCGTCCAGGGCTTCGTCCCTCTCCGACTTGCGCTTGATGCCGAACCTGAGAAGCTCGCAATAGCCAAGTATGGCGTTCAGCGGAGTGCGGATGTCGTGGCTTACGATGCTGAAGAACATGCTTCGCGACCTCTCGGCCTCATGCGCGCGAGCAAGCGCCTTCTCGAGCTCCGACATGTTCTTCGCCATGCGCTCGTCCTGAATGACGAACACATGGAAGAAGCAGTTGCTGATCAGGCAGCCGAGCGCTGTGAACGGCGTGAGCGGCCAGACGACCTGAAGGGCTATGGCCACCGCGATGGTGGTGCAGAAGAGAAACACCATCATGCTCCGCCGGCGAACCGAATCGCGGCTGGTGAGGGCCTTCATGAACACGAAGAGCGCAATGAGTATGTTGAACACGATCTGGAACGAGAATGCCAGGTATCGCTTGTCCCCTATGAGATAAGTGCCGTTTTCATCGAAATAGAAGAAGCAGTTGTTGAAGACGTTGGCCGTCAGTAGCAAGATGTTGAAGACCATTATCGCATACCCGTACCAGGTAAGTATGCGCGTCGTCCATTTGCCGAGCGAGAGATAGGAGATGACAAATCGCGACAGCAGGAATACGAATGTCACAAGCGCCATGAAGTACAGGATGGTATCGAAATATAGGGCGCGCGTCCAGCCCAGCCCGGCCAATATGCCCCATGCCGCGTCTGACACGTAATAGGCAAGGACGCCGAACAAGAAGCCATTATATTGCGAATAATGCGCACTGCGCGCCCTCCGACCAATGAGCAAATCAAAGTTCGTTATAAGATGAATCGCAATGGCAACAAGCGAAAAGACCGAGTACGAATAGTCCTGCATGATTAGTGGTATTATACCACAATGGCCTTCGTCTTTCATGCTGGAACTTTTTGCGCAGAAATAGGCCGTCTTCTGGCACCATCCGATTGTTGACTCCTTCGTGCGGGACCTCATTTTGCGCATTATGTGAGCGCGCCGTCATCGAAGGCCGGTGCCGCCCGAACCGGCGCAGGGCCGACTACGGGCGGGCAGGCGTCTCGGGCGAACGCGGCGACTCAGCCCTTACGGTCTTTCGCCGCTCGGGATTCGCGACACTGGACAAGATACGCATCATGGCGAAACACGCTTAGGTCGCTTCATCACGTCGCCGAGGCGCCTCCCGCCCTCCGTCGGCAAATCCGTGCCAATAACTCACAACTCATAACTCACAACTCCAAAACTTCATGTCCGGCCCCCCAGCCTTCTCCTCCAGCCACGCTTCGCGCTGACCGTTCTATAAGCCCATTCGCTTTACAGTTGCGAGAGAAAGCTCATGGGATGTAAACGGCAGTCGCGGGAATGAGGGTGCGAGGGGAAGATAACGAGATAGCTAATGAGTAAGAGACTGCGTGTGAGGGACGGGAGGGCTGACGAGGAGGAGCGGAGCGAGACGGCGGACTGCGGTTCGCGACAGACACGGCGAGACGCAAGCGAGACAAGGAAGTCGGTAT
>Ga0265298_10001897_pt1 | contig 30284 bp, 28 predicted proteins | sample AusTroGonzalo_MG_3_FD_193486 | JGI IMG/M metagenome (GOLD analysis project Ga0265298, IMG submission 193486) | Bovine rumen microbial communities from tropical cattle in Woodstock, Queensland, Australia - Gonzalo_01 | ecosystem: Host-associated > Mammals > Digestive system > Stomach > Rumen ...
GCTGCCAATTTTGGTACAATGTATACCGATATAGAATCTCTGCTGGGGGATCAGAATTTAACAAATGTGTATATGGGGGCGGCGACGAATATATCGTATGATATTGTGTTGGAAAATGCCCTGGTGTTACAGCCTGGACTTTATGCTGGATATACTTGGGTTTATTCACATGGATATGAATCTGGCACAGAACACAGCGTATCGTTCAACGATTTTAACGCGTTCGAATTGTCACCATCGGTGCGTGCAATAACCCAGGTTGGTGACGGTTGGTATGCGGCACTGTCGGCACGTTATGCGTTTAATTTTACCAGTGGGGGCGATGCCGATATGCACAATCCGACTGTATCCGAACTGGACATGGATGACTATGGCGAATACGGTATTTCGTTTGAAAAGAATATGGACAGATTTAATTTTGCCGCTGTGTTAAGTTATCGTAATGGTGGTCGAACCGGGTGGAATGGCGGTGTGCGTATGCAATATCGATTCTAAAAGAAAATATGGTTAACAAAAATCGCCCGGTTGGGCGATTTTTATTATAACAAGTTTAATAACAACGATGTTTAATCCAGGTTTGCCAACTGTTCCAATTGATCGGCTGCAATCAGTGCGTCTATCATTTCATCCAGTGCCGCCCCACCCGCCAAAATATCATCTAACTTATACAACGTCAGTTTTATACGGTGGTCGGTTACGCGTTGTTCTGGGAAATTATACGTGCGGATTTTTTCACTTCTGTCACCCGAACCAACCATAGAACGACGCGATGCGTTTGATGCATTCATCTGTTCACTGCGTTGTTTTTCATATAATTTTGAACGCAACACCGCCATTGCGGTTGCCTTGTTCTGAATCTGTGAACGTTCGTTTTGGCACGTAACAACAATGCCCGACGGAAAGTGTGTTATGCGAATTGCAGAATCTGTCTTGTTAACGTGCTGCCCCCCCGCCCCAGACGCACGAAAAATGTCGATACGAATATCTTTATCATCAATAACAACATCGATATCTTTGGCTTCGGGCATAACTGCAACCGATGCCGCAGATGTGTGAATACGACCACCGGCCTCGGTTTCTGGAACACGCTGCACACGATGAATACCCGATTCAAATTTCATACGTGCATATGCACCAACACCGTCTATTTTGAATATAATTTCCTTATACCCATGTAATGACGTTGGATTTTCTTCGATAATTTCGATTTTCCACCCATGACGCAGAGCATATGATTTATATTGATTGAACAAATCGCCCGCAAATAATGCCGATTCTTCGCCACCAACACCCGCACGAATTTCCATAATTACACTGTTATCGTCGGCGGCATCACGCGGCAATAACGCAATTTGCAATTTACGTTCTATTTCTGGCAACGCATGATTTAATTCAACCAATTGTTCCGACGCGATTGCGTGCAATTCAGGGTCGTGTTGCATCTCGGTTGCGTCATGAATTCCCTGGGTTGTTTGAAAATACTCGTTTATCAGCGGAATAATTTCATTAAGACGTGAATACTCTTTGGACAAGCGGGTTAATTCATCGCCCGACACCGACCCAGAATTCATTTGGGTTTCGATTTCAGATGCACGCGATAAAATGTCTTTTAATTTCTGTTCGACTATCATTTTATTACACCGTTTTTATCAATTTTATTGTGTCGGCAACTGATAATTTCTGTTGTTCACCGGTCGCCATATTTTTAACCATTATTTGTTCAGATTTTACTTCATCTTCACCAATTATCAGACTATATCTAGTCATAATTTTGTCGGCGTATTCAATTTGATTTTTGAACTTCTTTTCGGTGTCCAGATACACCACAGTAGCGATATTTTCATCCCGCAAGGCATTTACAACCGACATTGCAAATGGCAATGCAATATCGCCCATTGGTAATACCGCTGCAACGATTGGTGATTCAAATTTTGATAAATCGATTTTGCCTAATTCCATCAATGCGACAAAGATTCGCGAAAAACCAATTGCTGCCCCAACCCCGATTATCTTGGTTTTGCTAAATTTTTCCGCCAGGTTTGCATAACGTCCACCCCCGGCCGCCGTCCCCAGTTCTGGAAATGATGACAATTTAAATTCAAACACCAACCCAGTGTAATACGCCAAACCACGTGTAATCGACAGGTCTATTTCGGCATTTTTTACCCCAAACACTTCTAATTTTTTCATAAAATCATTCAGTTCCGCAATCGCAGTATTTAAGTTGTCAGACTTGTTCACAAAATTTGAATAACCATTTATAAATACAGATTTTATTTCATTTTCCAATTTTGTGTTTTTAAGTGCCTCTGACAGTCCTAAACCGAATTCATCGTCCCCCATTTTGTCGCGTTTGTCGATTAAAACGAATACATTTTTCTTTTGTTCTGCATTCAATCCCAAATAATCAAATAACGCATCCCAAAATGGTCGCGACCCAACCCGAACATAGTTATCACCAATAAATTCAGACACCGAATTTAACGCACGTTGAATAACCGATATAATTTCTGCATCATAATTCGTGGACAATGTATTAATTCCCATAATATCCATGTCCATTTGATAGAATTCACGATAACGTCCCTTTTGTGGCCGTTCCCCGCGATAGCGTTTTGAAAACTGGCTTGCCCGAAATGGGAAAGTCAAATCGTTCAGATGACCCGCCACATAACGCGACAGTCCGACCGTTCCGTCGTAACGCAGCCCCATTTTTGTGTCACCCTTTTGAAACAAGAACATTTGAGTTTCGATTTCGTCCCAGTTGTCTTTGTCTGTTAAAACTTCGGCACGTTCAATCGCCGGCAAATCCAAATTTGAAAATCCGGCATCACGCAAAACATCCAACATACGCCCAGCACAAAAATCAAAGCATCGCTGTTGCACTGGTGTTAATTCTATAAAACCCGATAACGGTTTTGTTGGTTTTAATTCCATTTTTTCATTCCTTTTATTATTACAGTTTTATGGAAAACCGTACGCAATTATATTGCATACATTATATCATAATTTTTATATGAACGCTAGAAGCACACACCCGAATGGGCGTGATGAAAAAACGAAAAAGAAAACATCTTCTTAATCATAGTAAGTTCATTATAATATAAAAATTCCCAAATTTCAAGGTTTAAAAATAACTGTGCAATTCGGCACCATGTTGATTCAGCCATCGTTTAGCCCGTTCAACCCCAAAACCATACAATTCAGAAACAAACCCCCAGAATGCTGGTGAATGATCCATATGGCGTCGATGTGCCAATTCATGCATAACAACATAACGCATAACGTCCACCGGTGCAAACGCCAGTCGCCACGATAACGACATCGTTCCGGTTGTTGAACAACTGCCCCAGCGAGTGGTTGTATCATGTGCAACAACACGTGTTGGCCATAATTCACGCGGGGTTGTTTTTATCATCTCTTTGGCAACACGCAAAAATTCGGTTTTGATAAAGTTTCGTACCCGACGTTCAAACATATCTGCCCCGCCCCCGACAATCAATGTTGCATGCGTGTCATCAATGATATCAAATTTGTTTGCCCGACACGTTTCATCGTGAACCAGTGTAACTAATCGCCCCAAGAATTCTATTTCGTCCCCAGGTTTAACCATGCGACGTGCTGGTGCATTGGCAAAAATCCGTTCAATCCAGCGTCGCTTTGATTCAATAAACTTCATAACCGATGAATTAGACGAAATCCATGGTTTTGAAACATGAATTTCACGCGTTGGTGCGGTCTTGGGCCGAATTGTTATATTACGCACACCACGACGCGTTGTAATTATAATTGGAATTTGTTCACCGTTCAAAGACACAAACACAAAATCAGACATAACTATTTAACTTTATTCATAATTTCATTCGCGATTTGATTTGCGTCAAAACCCATTGCGGCATATACGTCCGCCCCACGACCCGACATTCCAAACCGGTTAACGCCCACAACCGCGTCGGCAAATTCGAACCATGGTGATGGTGACGCGGCTTCAATCGCGACAACAAACCCACGTAAAATTTGCTGTTTATACAATGCACTTTGCGAACGAAAGCGTTCCACAGATGGGCAACTTACCACCTGGACATCACCACCAATTTTTTGTGCGACCGCGACCGCCAGTGGTACTTCGGACCCCGTTGCGATTATTGTTATTTTTATATGCGATGATTTTGCCGGATAGATAACATATGCACCGCGAACAATTTCAGCCCCCCGGGGCGATTCAATCTGGTGAATTTTTTGTCGCGACAGAACAATACACGACGGACATGATTTTTCAGCCAACGCAATTCGCCATGAAATTGCAACCTCGGTCATATTACAGGGGCGAAAAACATTCATATTCGGTATCAAACGCAGTGATGCCAATTGTTCAACGGGCTGGTGCGTCGGGCCGTCTTCACCAACTGCGATACTGTCGTGGGTCAACACATAGACAACCGGCAACCCAGACATCGCAGCCAGCCGCATTGCCGGCCGCATATAATCAGAAAAAGCCAAAAATGTTGAACCATACGTCCGCAACCCGCATGCCGCCATTCCGTTCATTATTGCCGCCATTGCGTGTTCACGAACACCATATTCAATGAAGTTACCATTAAAATCTTTTGGGGTAATTGGTATCGATTTTTTTACAAATGTATTCGTGCTGGGCCCCAGGTCCGCACTGCCCCCGATAATTTTGACACCGGCATTCAACATTGCATCGATATATGCCCCCGACATTTCACGTGTTGATATATCTATTGCGACATTTGGTGTGTTAACACGCGATAAATCAATTGCTTTTGTGCCAGATTTTGGTGCAACTGTCATTGCCGATGCGACCGATTGCCACAATTCGCGTCCCATTGGCGAATCCAGTTGCTTTATTAACTTTTCCATTTCCATATCGTCCAATGCAAACCCATGTGCAGCCGACGTTCCGGCAACCGAAGAATATTGTCCAATAACCGTTTTACATTGAATAAATGTCGGTGTCTGGTATCGCACGGCATCGGAAATCGCCCGACTGATTTTTTCACCGTCACCCCCATCAACCGCAATAACATTCCAGCCCGCCGCACGCATACGCGTTGGAATATCCATATCAGTTAATGCGTCACCATCAATCGTGATTCCATTATCATCCCACAACAAAACTAAATTGTTTAATTTATATCGCCCGGCAAATGCAATCGATTCGTTTGCGACACCTTCACTTAAATCGCCATCACCACAAAGGCAATACACGCGACCGTCACCCCCACTAATTTTTTCCGCCAATGCCATACCGACCGCGTTTCCGACCCCCTGGCCCAGTGGTCCAGTTGTTGCGTCAACCCCGTCGATTCCATATTCGGGATGCCCCGGCAAACCACCAATTTTTCGAAACGATTCAAGCGTGCCGATTTTATACCCCGACAATTTTAATACCGCATACAGCATTGCCGACCCATGTCCCGCCGATAAAACGAATCGGTCAACCCCACGTCGCATAAAATTTGCAAAAACCGCGGTAATAATATCCGCCGCCCCCAGGGCAATTCCAATATGCCCGCTGTGTGCCGACAACACCGCACGCAATGCGTCACAACGCACTGTGTTCGACATGGCTTTCAAATTCGTGGCATCATATCTCATTTTATGGTATTATATCATAAACAACAGGGTATATAAAATGTTAAAAATTTGGACAGATGGATCTTGTTTGGGTAACCCCGGTCCGGGGGGGTGGGCATTTGTTGCGACCGATGGTGAAAATATTGCGAAACGTTGCGGCGGTGAAAAAAACACGACAAATAATCGTATGGAATTGATGGCGGTAATTCGTGCATTGACTGCGGCACATCGGCATAAGTCTGTTGAAATTCATACGGACAGCCAATACGTAAAAAATGGTATGACAACGTGGATGAAGAATTGGAAGAAAAAAAATTGGCGAACCGCAGATAAAAAACCGGTTAAAAATCAAGATTTATGGCAGAAATTGGATGAATTGGCCACCAATATCGAAATTCATTGGGTTTGGGTGCGTGGTCATAATGGTGAAGAATTTAATGAAATGTGCGATGAAATGGCACGCACAATCGCCGAAGAATATAAATAATTTACCCGCCTGGATTGGCGGGTTTTAATTAGTTAACGTTTACAGTGAATTTTGTACTGCATCCGGAACAATTGCCCCACAACCCCCATGTGCCACCCATCAAGAGTGTTTGTAAGTCTTGGGTATCAACATATTGCATGGCATCACCAGATCTGGCACTTAACCAAAAATCGGCACAACTGGAATCTGTTACCCCCATGTATTGCGAGCAAAACGCTTCCAGACATCTTGTACACGCCGCATCAGGTGTAGAGTTCCAAAAAAAGTCCACCCGGGGAATGCTGCCCGTCCATGGACACGCATTCATATATACGTAATGGTTCCCATGTTCGTCATAACCACTTGTGCCGGCACCATTTCCAGGCAGATAACAGTTGCTGACAGATGTTGCACCATTATCAGCAGTACCCCATACAGTGTTTTGACCTGTGAAACTGCTTATTGGGCACCCCAAGCAATCGTCTTCGTCATCCACTGGGTTGACGCCACGGTATGTATTGTTTATACAGATATAGTCTGTGTGAGCATCATTTACACTAGAGTTAAGTGGTGCAGTAGTGCAATTTGAATTTCGGCTGCCATTAGAATATCTTTGCCCAGTACAACTGCTGCATGTGGTGTTTCCCGAACCACTGGCGTATGTTCCCGGTCCACAATCGTCACAAGCCGTGTTTCCGTTCCCAGATACTGCGGTACCCGATGCACATGGGGTGCATGTATCCACATCGCCGCCCGCCGAATATGTTCCCGGCCCACATATTGAACAGGTGCCCGAATTTGGATTCTTTTTGTATCCAGGCTGTGCAGTAAATGTGTACGAATCAAGCACCCAATCACTTGTTGCAACGTATGCTGGGTTAAAGAATAAACCTGTTGCAATATCATACCAACCACTACCGGCACTTACGTAATTTTTTAGTGTTAATTTACGACTTTCGTAAACCTTGTTGTTTGCATTGATATATTTGCACCCTGTTTTGTTGGTGTGTGTTTTGCTTATGCGACAATTTGCAAAACTTGTATTGTTTGCCGACCCAGATCCAGCCGCACCACACCCATTAACCGAAAAACCACTGGGTAAATTAGTATTATAAGCGTTCACCTGAAAAGGGTTTAAACATGACCAGTTAGCGTAATCATTACCATCATACGATTTTATTGTGCCGTCGTTGTTAACAAATCTACCTTCAACTGTACGAATGTTGGTGTTAAGTTCGCATACATATTGGCCATTTTCACATCTTGCACGTGAACCATTTCCCTCATATCCATTTGAAGCACTTGCACCCCTTAAATGATCTGCACTGCAACAGAATTGTGTTGTGCCATCGGGGCCAGTGTAGTAACCCTTTATACACGCCATGCACCCATAATTATTGCCATCTACATATAATTCTTCGTTTGGTGGGCACCATGGTGCATTGGCTGGTCGTTCTGGTACAGCAAATGCGATATGGCTAAACATTCCGGTGAATGTTATCGCGAACAAGAATCGCAAGATATATTTAATCATTTTTCCTCCCCTTTTACCAAAAAACCGTCAGAAATGTAACCACCAGGATGCTTAAACCAATCAAGTGAATTGTGTGCTTGTTTTTATACTTTACCCCCCGACCCCCAGGCAATAAGTACTTTCCGTTGTTACCCGACGCACTTGAACAGGTTTTAAGACCCCATCATGAGAATTCCCCACGACATGGTAATGATTGTAAAAATCTTAACCTTGTGCAAGGAAAAAATTTTAAAAGTGGCATCTGTTCAGAGTGCAGAGTTCAAAGTTCAAATAGTGTTACGATGTTCTAATACTCGTCATACCGACGCAGGTCGGTATCCAGTTTGCGTTAGCAAACTTGTTAACAAGCCGCCGTTGGCGGCTGGATCCCGGTATCCACCGGGATGACGATTACGAGATGTCTGCGACAAGAATAACAAACATTGCTACTACTAACTGCACTCTGCACTCTGCAAACTGCACTCTATTATATAATTGCCGGCCGACCCGAAAACGCCCCCGCGGAAAGCCGAGCGAACCTGAACGGCATTACCGCAGTAGTTCGCACAGGTAGACGCACATTCAGACGCTGAACCGTGTTCGATGTGGCACACCCAGGCGGACCGAACAGTATTATATATTTGACAAACACAATATATGTGTTACAATACAAGTGTGTAGGTGACAAAACAGACTTATAACCGAAACCAAAGGGGAAAGCCATGTATGACGTCAGCGATAAAAAAATCCAAAACTTTGCCACAAAAAATGGACATGCGGTATCTGCACTGTCAATGAAGCAAACCAAGCAAATTGACAAGTTGTTTCAGTATATTGCCAAGATGAAAAACCAAATAAGCCGGATTCAATCTGACGCAAATATACCAACGGTGGAAAAACAACGCAAAATCGCCCGTTGCCTGGAAATCATCGCCGGTTATGAAAACGACATACGGCAAGAATTGGAAAATATACGGGGAAAAAATCCATCTTTGTACACGACATTGATGAATCGATTGGAAAAACAAAAATAAAAACGGCATTTTGCCGTTTTTATTTATCCATGAAACCCGGTCGCAACAATAAACATTTCAACACTGTCCTTGCGTGATGCAGGCGGCTTGATATGATGCACCGTATCAAAATGCTTTTTAATTTCGCGTATTAAATCACCGGTTGACCCCCCAGTGAACGATTTCACAACAAACACCCCGCCCGGCTTTAATGCATGCAACGCAAAATCCAACGCATATTCCAACAACACCATTTGACGCAGGTGGTCGGTTTTTTTATGTCCAACCGTATTGGGTGCCATATCCGACAGCACAACATCTGCCGTTCCATGCCCGACCTCATCAGACGTTAACCCCAATTCAGATTCCAACCAACGCAATGCTTCATCGGTGGTAAAGTCGCCCTGGTAAAAAGTAACATTTGGAATCGGCTGAATTTCCAACAAATCCATCGCAAAAATTTTTGACCGCGGGTATTCGCGTGCAACATATTGCGACCATGACCCCGGTGCCGCCCCCAGGTCAACAACAACCTGGCCGTTTTTCAAGAAATGAAACCGTTCATTCATTTCAATCAGTTTATATGCCGCCCGTGCACGATAACCATCGCGATGTGCACGTGCAACATACGGGTCGGCCGCCTGGCGTTGTAACCACGCAACCGAAGATTTATGCTGGGCAATTTTCTTATTTAGTATTTTCATTGCGTTGTTTTATTTTTGCACACTGATGTTCATAAAATCTTGTCGCACGTTCCAGTGAACGCGATTTCGAAGACAAACAAAAATGATCATGATCAACCGCAAAAGAAAAACGCCGACTGTTGCCATTTTTATATGTAACCTTGACAATAAATGCCTCAATCCGGGTGCCGACATCGCTGTAATGCATTCTTTGCGGATACGGTTCGACCACACAGACCGGCGGATTATTAAAAATATTATCTATAAATTCACGAAATGTTGCCATTATTTGTTTCCCCCCGGAACACCACCCGCATTTTGCATACGTTGCATGACCGCCTCCATTCCGCCCATACGCTGAATCATTGCCATTTGCTGTTTCATTTTCGTGTATTGTTTGATGATATGTTCAACATCACGCACAGTACACCCCGCTGTTTCGGCAATGCGGGTTTTCGCATTGGCAAAAATCTTGTCTGGTTCGGCACGTTCGGCAACTGTCATCGCTTCCAGAATTTTAATCTGTGCATCAACACTGCCGTCTTTAATTTTTTCTTTCATTGCATTTACTGCACCAGACATACCCGGCACCATTTTCAACAATCCACTGAAATTGCTCATTTTTTTAATTTGCTTTAATTGTGCCAACATATCGTTCAAATCAAATTCACCCGACATCATACGCTGGGCCGTTTCTTTCATACCCGACGGCATTTTTGGTTCTTTGATATCCCCATCAACATTTGCTGATACATTTTCTTCTGTTACTTTCTTTTTGCCAAAACCAAACATCTATTACTCCTTTTATTAACCTTGTTATTCTATTTCAACGATTTAGATTTGTCCAGATACTTCTTTAGGTATTGCCCAGTCAGTGAATTTTCAACCGCGGCAACCTGTTCCGGTGTGCCAGTTGCTACAACACATCCCCCATTGATTCCGCCACCCGGCCCCAGGTCAATAATCCAGTCTGCTGTTTTAATCACTTCCAAATTATGTTCAATAACAATAACCGTATTGCCCGCATCAACCAATTCATGCAACACCGACAATAATAATTTCACATCTTCGAAATGCAGACCTGTTGTCGGTTCATCCAGAATGTATATTGTTTGACCTGTACTGCGTGCTGCCAATTCCTTAGACAACTTTATACGTTGTGCTTCGCCCCCCGACAGGTCCAGTGAACTTTGTCCCAATTTGATATAGTCCAATCCAACCCGTCGCAATAATTCCAATTTCCGTTTTATCTTTGGCACATTGATAAAATAACGATACGCTTCTTCGACCGTCATATTTAATACATCTGCAATCGATTTACCCTTGTATTTCACCGCCAGCGTTTCTTCGTTATAACGTGTACCATGGCATTTATCACATTCGACATACACATCGGCCAAGAAATTCATTTCGATTTTAATAACACCGTCACCCTGGCACGCTTCACACCGACCGCCTTTGACATTGAACGAGAATCGACCCGATGAATAACCGCGGGCTTTTGCCTCTGGTAAATCTGCAAAGAAATCGCGGATATCCGTAAATACCCCGGTATATGTTGCGGGATTACTGCGTGGGGTCCGGCCGATTGGCGACTGGTCAATATCAACAACTTTATCGACATTTTCCAATCCACGAATAACGTCGTGTGCACCGGTTTCCATTTTTGAATTGTACAACGCACGCATCAATGCCGGATATAAAGTGTCCAACAACAATGTCGATTTTCCAGACCCCGAAACACCGGTCAGTGCTACAAATTTACCCAGCGGAAATTCAACATCGATATTTTTCAGGTTGTTTTCACGTGCCCCCGTAATCGTAATCGATTTACCATTGCCATCGCGACGTTTCTTTGGAACATCTATCTTTCGTTTGCCCGCCAGATATTGGCCCGTTAATGAATCTTTGCACTTTATAATTTTATCGGGGGTGCCGGCTGCAATAACATTTCCACCATTTATGCCCGCACCCCGACCAATGTCGACCAGATAATCAGCGGCCCGCATGGCGTCTTCGTCGTGTTCAACAACGATAACGGTATTATCTTTATCACGCAGCATTTTCAGTGTGTCCAGCAATTTATCATTATCACTTTGGTGCAAACCAATCGATGGTTCATCCAACACATACAAAACCCCCGACAGTCCCGAACCTATTTGCGACGCCAATCGAATACGTTGTGATTCACCACCCGATAACGTTCCTGCCATACGCGACAACGTCAAATACCCTAACCCAACATTTTGTAAGAAATGCAGACGCTCTGAAATTTCACGCAATATCACACGTGCAATGTCATTTTCTTTTTGTGTCAAATGATTTGGCAAATCGTTAAACCATGCGGCAGAATCATCAACCGACATATCGCACACATCAATAATATCGGCACCATTTATTTTAACACACAACGCCTGGATATTAAGACGCTTTCCATGACACACCGGGCATGGCTTTTCCGATTGATATTTCGCAATTTCAGCCCGCATCATTTCAGAATCAGATTCACGCCAACGCCGTTCAAGATTTGGAATTACCCCTTCATACGGTTTCTCATAAACGAACCCGTTCCAGTTTATTTTTATCGCTTCGTCCCCAGTCCCATAAAGGACAATATTTTTCTGTTCGGCGGTTAGTGTATGCCATGGTTTGCCCAATGGAATCTTGTATTTTTTGTGCAACGCGTCCAGCAAATGGTCATATTGCGTCAACATTCCGCCACGCGACCATGGTGCAATCGCCCCCGCCAAAATAGACTTTGACGGATCTGGAACAACTAATTCCGGTGATATATTTAATTGCACACCTAAACCGTCGCATGCCTGGCACGCACCCAGTGGGGCATTAAATGAAAACAGACGCGGTTCGATTTTCGGAACGGTAAAACCACTGACGGGGCACGCATAGTTTTGCGAATAAAGTGTATCTTCATTGGTGTCCAAACGACGCACCAAAACCGACCCCGGCACCAATCTTAATGAACCTTCGAACGATGAATACAACCGCGACCGAAATTCTTCGATATCACCGTCCCCCGCATCGTTCACGGGCATTGCCAACCGGTCAACAATTACAAAAATATTATGCTTTTTATTTTTATCCAGTGGCGGAACCGATGCTAAATCAAACAATTCGCCGTCAATAATCGCACGAACATAGCCCTGTTTTACCAGAAACGCGATTTCTTTTTTATATTCGCCTTTGCGATCACGCACCAATGGGGCCATAACATAAATCTTGGTCATTGGGGGAATTTTCATCGTCCAATCAACCATTTCGGCAATCGTCTGGGATTTAATTGGCAACCCCGTTACCGGTGAATGTGGCACCCCGACACGTGCCCACAGCAAACGCAGATAATCATAAATTTCCGTAACCGTTCCAACGGTCGAACGCGGATTTTTTGATGTTGTCTTTTGTTCAATAGAAATTGCGGGGGATAAACCTTCGATAAAATCGACATCTGGCTTTTTCTGCATATCCAGGAATTGCCGGGCATACGACGACAAACTTTCCACATAACGGCGTTGACCTTCGGCATATATTGTATTAAAGGCCAGCGACGATTTACCCGAACCGGATACGCCTGTAAAGACCACCAATTTATTTTTTGGTATGTCTAAATCAATATTTTTAAGATTATTTTCGCGTGCACCGCGAATTTTTATAACGCCACTCATAGCAAGATATAATATAACATAAATGTTGATTTTTTCAACTGTCCGCAAAACAAAAACCGCCATCCGGCGGTTTTTGTTTTTATTTGCTTGCCGGTTTCAGCAGATTTTCAGGTGTTATTGCAACCTTGGCATTACGATTTGCCTTTACTGTCGGGGCCAACACACCGTCAACCCAGAAATCAATACCTGCGACATTTCCAAACGTCCCCCGGTACCCATTGCCCGCCGGCATATAGAATATATCACCCGGGAACAAAATCTGGCTTAATTCTTTTTTACCGCGTGCATCTTCAATTTGCACCCATGTTCCAACCTCGCCTGCATATTTGTTTGCCTGTAATATAATCTTTGCTGTTTCACGATTTTTTAAACCGAAACGTTCACGCACTGGCTGTGTATATGCCGGTTCGCTTGGTTCACTGGTCGCAACAATAGTTGCATCAGAATTCGCATCACCAGACTTGTTTCCACCACCAGAAAATGCAATAACCAAGACCAATATCAGCAACAAAACGCCCCCAGCAATACCTGCCGACCATTTCCAGTGTTTCATAATATACGCCCACGCCTGTTTTAACATTGGCATAATTTTGGACCAATATTCGCGTTTTGGTTTTTCAACTTCGACCTTTTTCGACATAAATGCTGTTTCATCGTTTGTTGTACGGCATTCATTTGCCAAACCCAGTTCGTGTTTTATCTTGTCAACAACAACTTTTGGATCCAACCCTAATTCAATTGCATAATTGCGTGCAAAGCCCAAGATATATACAACTTCGGGCAATGCAGTATAATTCCCATCTTCCAATGCCTGTAAAAAATCTTCACGAATACATAATTGTTTTGCAATTGTCTGCATTTCACGTTTGCGACGACCGGTTGTGCGTGCATTACGCAACATTTCACCCGCCGTCATATCTGCGTTTGACTTAACTTCTGAATCTGTTTCTATAATATCGTCGTTCATTTTACGCCCCCGATTTATTACTGCTATCATAAAATCTAAATATTCAATTCGCAACCCCAAAATTTACAAATTTCTGATTTTAGTTCATCTGGGTCGGTCACAGTGTTCACTTTGATACGAAATTCTGATGCATGCGGCATTCCGTAACTGTACCAGGCCGCATGTTTGCGGAACATCGGCACACCCGCCCGCGGTCCGTAATAATCAAGTACATACCCCAGGTGCCGCAACACAACACCCCCAACATTATCTGGTGCCGCCCCACCCGCGACAACATTTAACGCCCATGGATGCCCCATCAAACCACGTCCAATCATTACCCCGGCATAGCCTAAACTTTCGGCATATTCGGCGTCAGTGGCGGTTTTAATATCGCCATTTGCGATAATTGGAATCGGTGAATTATGCACATCTGGCAACGTGGCCGCCCCCATATACAACTGGGCCCGCGTACGTCCGTGCAGTGCGGCAAATCGAACCCCGCAATCCGCGGCAATATTAATTAAATCGGCCCAATCGGTATGTTTATCGTCCCATCCCAAACGGGTCTTGATTGACACCAGAATTTGCACCGCACCAACCACAGACTTCATTATTTCACCCGCCAATTTATGATCCCGCATCAGGTATGCACCGGCATTCGAACGGGTTGCAACCTTTGGCACCGGACAGCCCATATTTATATCAATCCATTTTGCACCATTATCTTGTAAAATCTTGGCCGCTTCACCCATCAGGTGTGCATCAGCCCCAAAAATTTGTGCCCCGATGTTACCTTCGGCATCATATTTATCAAAATTTCGCAGACAATTTTTATGTGCCTCGACCAGCGAATGACACGATATCATTTCTGTAACCAGCGGAGATTCCGGTGAAAATTCACGAATAACACGACGAAACGGCATATCCGTAACGCCTGCCATTGGTGCAGCAAAAATTTGATTATTACTAAACATTTGTGATATAATGACACGCATGAAGGAAAAAATCAAAAATTTCTTTGGATTTATTGCACGTGCATGGACGGGTGGTCCGCGTGGCAAATGGGGATTAATGCTGGTTATACTGGCACTGTTTATATTTATCCGTATGTTTTCGGGCGACCGCAATATTCAACGCTTTGTTATGAATGCATGGAATCTGAATCGCGAACAGGCCGAATTAACCGAACAAAAGAAAATACTTAGCACACTGGAACACCACCTGGAATTGTTACGTAATGGTTCACCCGATTACATCCAAGAATTGGGGTTGCAATATTTAAACCTGGGCGACGGAAAATTCAAAATCTTAAAGATATAAAAAAACCGACGATTGTCGGTTTTTACTGTTAATTCAATACCATAATTGTCGCGTTCAGGTATGTCGCAAAACACATCCATATTATATACGGCCACACCAGATATGCCGCCGCTTTACTGATTGGGCGAAACGCACGTTCCATATAAATCGACACAACAATCAACATAATTAATGTCAACAATGCCAACGCGACCATATGTGCCCCAAAGAATAAAAATGACCATAACGCGTTAAGTATCATCTGGCCAAAGAACAACCAATATGCATGTGATTTATTAACACGTGCCTTTTTATTGTTAATGACTAAAAATAACGCGATACCCAACAAGAAATAAAGTATTGTCCACGCGACACCAAACACCCAACCCGCCGGGGTCAGAACTGATTTCATCAACGTATTATACCAAATGTTTGATGCACCATGTGGTGTGAACATTACGCCAATTACACCGGGTATAAACGATATAATCATTGCGAAAACGAACGTAAAAAATTTTTTCATAATGTATTTTCTCCCTTGTTATTTTTTAACACACGTATTTTACCAGACTTAACCCCACACGTTAACAGGAATGAAAACACATAATAATTAAAGAATATATTATCCGCGTTGCCGGCCGACCCGAAAACGCCCCCGCGGAAAGACGAGTTAGCCCGAACGTAGTAACCACAGTTTTGTGCACAGTCCGCAGCACAGTCAGACGCCAAATTGGCTCCATAGCGGTACACCCAGGCGGACCGAACAGAAACCACCTGCCCCCTTGTGGGGCGGGACAGATTTTCACAACATTTTTAATGTTGATGAAAATCTTGGGTGGGGGTATACGAACAATATAATAAGTCGTCCGACTATTGCCGGCCGACCCGAAAACGCCCCCGCGGTAAGACCTGTTGCCACGAACACTGTTACCACAACTGGACGCACAACCCGAAGTACAGAAAGACGCCGAACTAAGCTCTCCATAGGACACCCAGGCGGACCGAACAGGGGAATTTTTATCCCCTCACTTGAATTTTACGGTTTTTTGTTGTAAAATGCACGCAACGCGCCCATGGCTCAACTGGATAGAGCAACAGATTTCTAATCTGTGGGTTGCAGGTTCGAGTCCTGCTGGGCGCGCCACAAATTCAAAAACCGACACGATGTCGGTTTTTATTTTCGCCCCGCAGGACGAGAACCGACCAAAGTTGCAAAGCAACGACAGGTTCGAAAACAAGTAGATTTCGGAAGTGTAACGCACCGAAATCGTTACGGTTTGCCCGCAGGCACAAAAGTGCCAAGGGAATCCTGCTGGGCGCGCCACAAATTCAAAAACTGACACAAAGTGCTAAGAGAATCCCTACTAGAATTCAAAAACCGCCCGTTTTGGGCGGTTTATTAATCATTAACTAAATTCCGCAGTTTGCTTAGTTCAATAAACATATAAATATCTGCGACCGCATAAATAACCAATAACGCCGCCAGATAATATGTCATGGCGATAAATGTCCCCAGCGGGAAAAAGAACAACGCAATCGCCAGCCCGAACAAGACCAGCCCCACCCCCAGCATTACCATATAATGCCCGAAACGTGCCCGCACCAGGTTGATAGCAAAGGCCAGAACCCGCAGTGCCTTAAAGAAAAACAGCACGACAAAAATATACGCCACACTGACCAGCGACCCCGACGGATAGACAATAAACAGAATCCCCAAAACGATGTTTATCAAACCGAACACAACATCAATTCCGCCACCGCGATTATTATTCGACGCAACGAACCCCGTAATCATACGATACATACCAAATACCAACAATGCCGCCCCAATGATATAGGTGAATATCGTCAACACCAACATCGGCTTTATAAACAATATCGCCGCCGCGGCAACGAACAATAATGATTCACCCAACAACAACGGTGCCCCATTACGATACATATTGTTGACCGATGCCACAATCGGATCGCGTGGCGATTTACGGACACGTTTTGCCCGCACAGTTTTAACCGACCTGTCCGACTTTTGTTTTTCTGGTGCTTTTTTTACATTTGCCATTTAGCTCTCTCCCATTTGTATTTGGTTATAATTTTACCATTTTTTGCACCATATATTCAAGCGGATAAAAAACCAAATGAAAAATCGGCACAAATGCCGATTTAAATTTTCTGGTCGGGGTTGAAAAATATTATTCTTATGTGCTTATATGGTCAACTTTTTCCAAGTTATGTTCCCTTTGTAATTTACTCTTAAAGAGTTATTTAACAAGGGCTTGAATGTTTTTTGATGGGATTTTGCTTATGCTGTAACAAACAAACCAAGACACCACGAAAATAATTAAACAATAAGAAAGGTTATATTCAATAAAAACATACGGATGTAAAATCTTTTCAACTAATCTATGGATACAATAAATACCAAGTGTGTTTTGGGTACATAAGATGAGAGTGTTTCTATAAATTTTAGAATTTTGAGGTAAACTATTAAACAACAATATAAGTAAGACAGACATTATAGCATATTTTATTCCTCCATACCCAAATCCTTTCGGGGCATTAATAAAAATAAAGCTGTTCATAAAAATAAATAAGGCCAGCCACCAAGATGTATATTTCCCTCTAAAATAGTTTAATATGTTATATTTTGCTAAAACAAGCCCGATTACCATATATGGAACCATTTCTGTTAATCTTCCTAATGGGTATTTAAATCTGGATCGCAAATTTTCATAAAGAATATAGTTAATATCAGAATATTCTAGCAGATATGCCAAAAAGCAACAACACAACATAATTTTAAAAAAATTATTTTTGAATTTTTTGAAAATTATAAAAGTAAATATTGTTAATATAATTAAATTATTTTGAAACCACATGCTTGCATTAAGTTTGTCGACATGTCCAGTTATGGTTTGCCAAATAAGACTAGATATAGTTATACCATTAATTCCTAAAAAAACTTTGTATACAATAAAATATATTATGGCCCAACCAACCATAGGGATAAACAGTTTTTTTATTCTTTTTGCTATATCAATAGAAGTAATTTTTTGCCAAAAGAAATAGAAAGATAGAATCATAAAAATAGGTACAGCAAAACCACCCAAACTGCGGATAAAATGATGACTTTCTTGTCCAAAATGTACCACAATAACAAGAAATGCACATAGCATTTTTAATAGGTCTAAATTGTGGTTCCTTGTTAATAGTTTTTGATCGGTTTGCATACCTAATAGTGTAATTTATTTATGAAAATATTTCAATATAAACTTCGGTACAAATATTGAAAATAAAATCTTGTTAATGGGGCACTTTCTCCCCTACAAACAATAAGTTAAAAAAAACATGCGAAATGGTCTTTTTCATTAAATCTGGTCGGGGTGAGAGGGGTCCCCCGCACGACACGTGCGTGTCGGCTGTGGGGCATTCGTTAAGCACTCGAACTTCGTTTTCACTCGTTCTCGCTTACTCATTGTCGAACCTGGGGCAATTTCATTGCAAGGCATCGACCGTCTGAACCCACGCATAAAAATAAACCCACCACTTTTGTGGTGGATTGAATTTTATGGTCGGGGTGAGAGGGTTCGAACCTCCGACACCTTGGTCCCAAACCAAGTACTCTACCAGGCTGAGCTACACCCCGAATGACGGCTATTATAACACCATTTTTAGTAAATGCAAATTTTTATGTTTTTATTTTCCACTTGTACATCATTGGGACAAATGTTTAATATACCCACATATAAAGGGGAATTTACTATGTCGGGTATTGATTTCATAAGGCAATCTGTTTCCGAATTATTGGGCAACGGTTTTGGTGGGCATGATTATAAACATGTTTTTCGTGTCTGTGATATGGCAATGAAATTCTGTGATGAAATTCCCGATGCCAATCGCGACCTGGTTGCCGCGGGGGCATTGTTGCACGACTGTGATGACTATAAATTATTTGGCGATGAATCTGCCCGCGAATTAACAAACACGCGTCGCATTTTGGCGGGTGCGGGTTTTGGCGATGAATTTAATCAAAAATGTATAAATATTGTAAAAACAATCGGTTACAGCAAACGATTAAATGGCATAACCCCCGATTCAATCGAAGGAAAAATCGTTTCTGATGCAGATATGGCGGACGCAACCGGAATTATTGGTGTTATTCGTTGCATTGAATATCGTGCATATCGCTCCAACGGTTCTGAACCCTTTTTTTGATCCCGATTGTTTGCCGACCAAAATGGATGCCGAACAATACAAACAAATAAAGTCTTGGCCCGTCGTAAATCACTTTTTTGATAAACTGTTTCACCTGCGTGATATGGCATTGACCGAACCGGGTCGTCGTTGCATTGCAAAACGCCATGAAACAATTTTCAATTTATTGGCCAATTATTTTGATGAAGTCAACGCCCCAGCCATTTGGCGTGAATTATTGATGCAATACAAATAACACCGCCCTGCTTTTACAATTTAAATTTCCACTTGTATGAATACACGAAAAAGGTCTAACATAGCAATATGCAAAGGGGAATCTTTTTATTTATATTGGGAACAATGCTGGCGACAACGGCTGCAAATGCGGTATCGACACGCAATGTGCGGACCGCCAATCGTAATGGCGTTGCCACCGCCCAGAACCAGACCGTTAACCCCGCATCCAGTTATACATATAACTATATGTATCCATATTTGAATAACCAAATGCGAACAACATTGAAACCATATGACGCAACATCACCGTCAACAAATCCGATAAATACTGTCGTTCGCACCGAACAATTATCGTCCCCGCGTCGGGTTGTGCCCCGCCCCACTCCAAACAATGTCACAAACGCAACCACAAATACAGACGCTGCACGTGCGGCAACCAACACCGGTATGGCGAACGGACGTCGGGTTATCCAGCGTCCACGAACAAATAACGCGACAACCCAAAATGGGGTTCAAAATCAAAACGTTGCCCGCAACACTGCCACCCGAAATCAACATACAAACGACACACTTATCAGCACCACACCAATTGTTTCATCGGCACGATGCCTGGCCGACTATACCGAATGTATGAACCGCTATTGCGAACAAACGGACACCGCATACAATCGTTGCTATTGCAGTGCGAAATTGGCACAAATTGATGCCGAATATCAACCAAAGATTGATTCATTAGTCAAACAAATTATCACAATGCAATACGGCAACAACGAAATCGATAATAACGAATTACGCGAATATTGGTCGGCTACGGTTGCCCAATATACGGGCACAGATTCATGGACAAATATGGACGACGCATTAAATATCGATTGGGCTTCGATGGAAAGTCGCGTTCGCGGTCAAAACGCATTTTTAACCGGGCATGAATACTGTGTCCAGCATATTTCTGGGTGTTTTTATATGGCGTCGAATTTGCGTGACGCATATCGTTCAACAATTGCCCAAGATTGTGCGAATTACCAGGCGGGCCTGGAACGGCTGAAAAATGTTGCCGAAACTGTTATCAAGGGTTACCAGGAATGATTTCTGAATTTATGGGTATTGAATATGGAAATGGTGCGTGTACCGTTCCGCACACAACGGGGGTCAGTCCCGCAGACGCCCCATCGGCGGTAAAAAAAATGTTCCCCGATGTGCATTGGACAATGGTAACGCCAAAACAGTCCAGCCTGGTCACATGTATGGCGGACCGATTTGCAGAAAACACCCCCGTCCAGGAAATGATTTATACAAACACACCCGAAACACGACACATTATGATTGGTGGTGATCATTCTGTGAACTTTGGGCATTTCGCCGCATTGGCCGACCGTATGAATGGTGCCGATTTATGTATGGTATATATCGATGCCCATTTTGATATTCATAACCCAACAACTTCGCGTGCCCAGGCAAGTGGTGCCCCACATGGTTGTAATGTTCGTGCATTAATGGGTGACGGTGACGAACGATGGATGAATTTGGTTAAACACACACCATCATTACGCCCAGAAAATATGTTTTATATTGGTATTCGTTCTTTTGAACCAGCCGAATCTGAATTTGTTACCGACCAAAACATTTTTGTTCGACACGCGAATCAATTACAGACCGCGGACGACGTGCGTGAAACCGTTGAAACGGTACAACAAAGAATTGCCAACCGCCCATTTGTTTTGTCTTTTGATTTCGACAGCATTGATCCAAAATTTTTCCCAGATGTCTTGGTTCCTGCAAACGACGGCATATCGGTTGATGCGGCAAAATATATGGTCGAATCTTTTGCAAATGCGAACTTTTTTGAATTTGTAGAATATGCCCCAAACGGTGACAAGAATTCTGCCGACATTGTTCGCACACTTATCACAATTGCAAAAAACAGCTAGTTTTTTCGATTTATCTTTTCGCACATTAAATTATGCCGGTATATATTGCGTGCCAAATCGTCGCTGATTTTGTCCCAGTCACCCGCCCGACCATAAATTGTATCACACACAACCGAACACGTGTTATTCGGCAATTGTGTATTTTTCACGCAAGATGCGACGCACATCATCGCCCCCAGTATGCATAACGGTTTCATTTGCGATCCTTTGAATTTTATAATTATTAGTAATTTGTTCAACATTTGCATTTGCAACACGTGCCGAACATTTGACCCGCCCAATATACACCCCGGTGATAAAGGCGAAAAAAATTGCGGCCATGGTTATGGCCGCAAGATATAAACGCATCATTTTAATTCTTTATTGATTCATTGAATTAAAGAAATCATCGTTTGTCTTTGTCAAACGCAATTTATCCAACAAGAATTCCATTGCTTCCAACGTTCCCATTGGGTTGATAATGCGACGCAAGACATACATTTTTGACAATGTATCTTTGCCGACCAACAAGTCTTCCTTGCGCGTGCCAGATTTCGTAATATCAATTGCCGGATACACACGTTTGTCGGACAGTTTGCGGTCCAAGATGATTTCGCTGTTACCGGTTCCTTTGAATTCTTCGAAAATAACTTCATCCATCTTGGAACCTGTATCGACCAACGCAGTTGCGATAATTGTCAGCGAACCGCCACCTTCGATATTACGGGCGGCACCAAAGAAACGTTTTGGACGTTGCAATGCATACGCATCAACACCACCGGTTAAAACCTTGCCACTGGACGGAACGCAAGTATTATATGCACGACCTAAACGCGTGATAGAATCCAACAATATAACAACGTCTTGGCCTGCTTCGACTAAACGTTTTGCCTTTTCGATGACCATTTCTGCAACCTGGATATGACGCGTTGCTGGTTCATCAAAAGTCGATGAAATAACTTCGCCCTTTACACTGCGTTGCATATCGGTAACTTCTTCGGGACGTTCATCAATCAACAACACAATCAGTTTTACATCTGGATAATTTGTCGCGATTGAATGCGCGATATTTTGCAGCATAACCGTCTTACCGGTACGTGGTGGTGCAACAATTAACGAACGTTGCCCCTTACCCGTTGGGGAAATCAAATCGATAACACGTGCCGACAAACTGCGACCTTTATCTTTATCATCCGCCACTTCCATCCGCAACATTTCATCTGGATACAGCGGTGTCATATCATCGAACGATACACGATGACGCAGTTTTTCCGGGTCGCCACCATTAACGCGTTCAATCGTTTCCAACGCGAAATAGCGTTCTGATTCATTTTGTGGTGCCTGGATTTGCCCCTCGATATAATCACCGGTCTTTAACCCGTATTTTTTTATCAGGTTTGGCGACACATATAAATCGTCAGGCCCGGCCAGGTAATTTGATTCCGGTGCACGCAAGAAACCAAAACCGTCTTGCATACGTTCTAAAACACCATCACCAATTAACGTAATTTTCTTGTCCGCGGCATAGACACGCATAACGGCAAAACGTAATTGTTGCACGTTTAATTGCGACGGATTTTCGATACCCATGTCTTCTGCCATTTTAAGCAGTTGCTGGGGCGATTTAGCCTTTAATTCATTAATATGCATATATGTTCCTTTTTTGGAAATCGGGATTCTGTGCGACCGCACACCCGTTTGATTTTTTAAGAGATGTCACTATTATAGGACAATTTGACAAAAAAGTCAAGTTTTCAAAACGCTGTCCGCTTTTTTTCTTGATTTCATTAATGTTTTTTGGTCGAATTGAAACATAGAATAATTAAATTAAACAAAGGAAGTAATGATGGCAGGCAGCATAAATAAAGTTATATTAGTCGGCAACGTGGGTCAAGACCCCCAGGTTCGTTCTATGCAAAGTGGACAGAAAGTGGTAAGTTTTTCACTGGCCACATCGGATCGTTGGCGTGACAAGGCGACCGGTGAACAGAAAGAACAAACCGAATGGCATCGCGTTGTTATTTTCAACCCCAGTTTGATTGATGTTGCCGAACGTATGTTACAGAAAGGGACACGTTTGTATATCGAAGGTGCCCTGCGTACACGCAAATGGCAGAACCAGGCGGGTGTTGATACATTCACAACCGAAGTTGTTTTGAATCCATACGCGGGTCAGATGGTAATTTTATCGGGTGCAAAAACGATGGACAATGCGGGCGGTGATTATGGTGCATCACAATCGGCACCGTCGGCCCCAGCCGAAGAAATTACACCATCACAAATCGATGACGATATTCCATTTTAATGAATATATGATTTTTATCAGGGCGGCATTGCCGCCCTTTTTATATATCTAATATATTCCGCGTTGCCGGCCGACCCGAAAACGCCCCCGCGGATGCTCGAGTAGTGCCGAACGCGGTCACCACAGTTGTACGCACACCCCGACGCACAATCAGATGCCGAACTGTACTCTTCCTTGAACACCCAGGCGGACCGAAATCAGTGTTCAGAATTCAGGTGGACTAATGCGAACTGCCGACATACACACACTTGCCACCGTCATATTCAGCAGCCCAAATACCACCCGATAACGTACACCTTGCCATTGCATTACCACCCTGGCAACATTTCCAATCCTGGTTATATGTTGCACCGGCAACACCGCAAACACACATACGACCAGTCGAATCTGTAACTAACAACGCCTCTGGATTACACGAACACACACCGTTCACCGGATCCCATGTGCCGCCACTGTTTGCACATGTCGCATCATACGTCGTCGCAATACCAGCATCCAACCAAGCATACACAGGATTTAAATCATCAATATCAACATCAGCCTCGCTTAAACCCAACGTTACCGAACGACATGTGTTAATTACCGGCAGACACGCACGAATTGCAATATTCGACGGATTATTCGATGCCGATGTCGCAAACGAATAGTTGTTCTGGCTTAGGCACGATGTAACATCCGCTAAACAGTTTGCCGCATAATTTGTCAAAACCTTATCCTGGGTTGTCTTAATATGGCGGAACGCACGTTGCATATATTCCGCAATAATTTGGTTATCGGGGATATATTTGCCGTTGCTGTCATACGTGTACTTTTGGCATTTGTTCAAAACACCCATGCACATACCATAGTTACGATTTGTCGTATCTTCGTGATAACCCAATTTCACCTGCAAGAACTGAGATATATCTTGTGGTGCATTGGTTTTCGCATTTTCTAATTTCAAAGTATCGGAAATATACTGTGCAATTGTATATGGATTGTTTGATGCCGGTCCCCAGATATTCTGGGTGCCAGTACCACCCTTGTTCCATACACTGTACACACCACTGGTGGCATACTTTTTAGTTTCATCCCAATCACCGCCTGGTTCGCCAGGCATAGATCCAACAACAACTTCGCCCGCAACAATGTATTTGCCCGTCGGGTCAAGACATTCTTCATAATCGTTGCCACAAACGTAATCGTCCTGCATACATGAATCAAGGGCAGATATACACCCACGCAAATCATATTGATTCTTTTGCTGGGCAACCATTAAACGTGCCTTTTGCAAAACCGTCTTGGCATTACGGACCGTTGACAACATTTGATTGTTAGAATCTGTCAATGCACGTTCATATTGAATACACTGTTTATCAATTTCAACATCGTATGCGTTCACAATAACCGCAATGTCAACCCCCTGGGCCGAGCAATTTGATAACACCGCCGTTTTGCAACGTGCCGCCGCAGATTTGTACAATGCTTCACCACGTTGGTTGCCAATCGATTGTGTATTCGATGTTGTTGTCGTGCCAAACAGACCCGATAAGTCAAAACCATAACTGTCGATATTGAAACTTAACAAATTCGAAAAGTCGATACTGATACCGCTGTTTTCGGTAACAGATGCACTGGATGAACCACTTTTTACCTCTACTATCATATTTTTAATACGATCAAGGTCATTTTTGATTTTCGAATTGTCAGATACATTTTGCAGGGCTAATTCAGCCTCGGTCTGGGTGAACAGCATATTAATTTCTTCGGCCGTCAAGCCAATGTATTGGATACGTTGTGCAACATCTTGCAATTCTTCGGTGGCCGCCCGTAAAGCTTCTTCGGTTTTTTCATAGTTCTTGACATTTTTACTGCATGAACAACGGCCCTGGTTATCGTCCAAGACATTGCAGAAATTATCCATGCACTGTGTATATTGTGATTTGCAATAGTCCGCTAATTCAGCCAACGAACCCAAATTCGCAGTTACTTCTTTGACAGTTTCGGCAACATTAACACTTGTGTTATTAGACACCGATACGGACGCGATTGATGGAACACGTGCCGAAGTGCCCGCCGAACGAACAGCAACACGACCGGCGTTACCCGATGTTGTCCCAGATACAGTTCCCATTGCAACACCCGTTGTTGTTTCGCGGGCAACATTAGCCCGTTGTAATGCGGTACGACCCGTCGTCGTTGTGGCGTCATCGGTGTTGATACGCGACACCGTCGCACGCGGTACATCACGTGCCGCCGCAGACGTCGATGTTGTGCGTGCAACCATTGCACCACGTCCCGCCACAGTGCGTGACGCCGCTGAATCATCGTTTGTCGTGGTACGCGAAACCGATCGGCCCGCCGTTGTCGGCGAAACAGTTGGACGTGCAGGTATTGCACGGCGTGCAGAACCATCGGTTCCGATAATCATACCAGCATCCATTATTGTGCCGTCGTCAGTGTAATTGGTTGTGTTATCATAATAATCTGGTAAAACCGCCGTAAATGCGGGTGTTGCCAACATTAAAGACAACATTAAAATATGTGCTTTTTTCATTCCTTGTCCTTTCCCCTCAAAAAGGTATCTGGGCGTAAAATACGCCTTTACTCATTTATATTTTATCATATTTTGCGAATCGAGGCAAGGCGATTTTTGATATAAAAAAAGTTTTTTTGATTGTTTATTTTTTGCCTAAACTGCGACGCAGGTTGTCCCAGTATTCAAGACGCTTTTTAACCTCACGTTCGAAACCGCGTTCAACCGGGGTATAGAATTTTTGACGGCCCATTTTTTCGGGAAAACAATTTTGACCCGAAAAACCGATTTTTGTGTCGGGTTCGTAAACATATCCGTCGCCATAGCCCATTTCCCGCATCATTTGTGTTGGGGCGTTCAATATATTTTTTGGTGGGGGTAACGATCCATACTTTTTCGCCGCCGCATATGATGCATGAATTGCAACGTCCAGACGATTGCTTTTTGGTGCCGTTCCCAGATATACCACCAATTCGGTTAATGCAATGTCGCCTTCGGGGCTGCCCATTCTTTCATATGCGTTCCATGCAGCGATTGCAACCTGGATTGCGTTCGGATCGGCCAGACCCACATCTTCCATTGCGAAACGGGTTAATCGACGAAATATGTACATGGGGTCTTGGCCACCCGTCATCATGCGGGCAACCCAATACAGTGCCGCGTCGGTGTCCGATGCACGCAGTGATTTATGCACCGCAGATATTAGATTATAATGTTCGTCACCAGATTTGTCCGATAACGGTGCACGCTTTTGTATTGCGTTGTCTAGATCATCGGGCGATAAATCGTTCTTGAATTTTGCGTTAAAAAGATATTCTAATGTATTCAGCAAAAATCGGGCGTCGCCATCGGACATCTGGGCCAGGTGCGTGCGTGCCGATGTGTCCAGTGGTAATTTTTTTCCAGTAAATTTTTCCGCCCGCGTCATTAATTCCATTAAATCATCAGAACCCAATGGGGTCAGAACCCCAATATGGCAACGCGACAATAACGCGTTATTCAAATTGAACGATGGATTTTCAGTTGTTGCACCAATAAATACAACTGTGCCATCTTCCAGATATGGCAATAACGTATCCTGTTGCGTTTTATTAAAACGGTGAATTTCATCAATGAACAATAATGTGCCACGACCAAACTGCATGCGTTGTTTTGCCGCCTCAACCGCTTTTTTAATATCTGCCGTTCCAGAAAATACTGCCGACATCGGAACAAAGTCCATATCAACCGAATTCGCCAATGCACGTGCGATTGTTGTCTTGCCACACCCAGGCGGCCCCCAAAGGATTAAATTCGATATCTTGCCATTATCAACCATACGGCGGACAATGCCGTTTTCACCCAATAATGCAGTCTGGCCCAGCACTTCGTCAATCGTGTTGGGACGCATTAAATCGGCCAAAGGGCGTGTTGTGACAGCCATTTATTTTTGTTTTACTTGTATTTTACTTATCATTTATTTGTGGTATAATGATTCTAGTAAATAAAAAGGTGGTTGGCAAATGGTAAATAACACAAAAGATGCCGAAGTTGCATTGGCGGTTGCAAACCTGGCAGCGGCAGCAATGGCGGCAAATCCAAAACTTACCATGGCGGCGGCGGTGGCCCAGGCACGCACAACGCTGCTTGGGGGGGCGGCAAGTGATTCGGAAATTGCAAAGTCTGTGCGGCCCGACAGAATTCAGTGTCTGGAAGACGGCACATGGCATACAATGCTGCGGCGGTATATTAAACGCAAATTTAATTTAACCCCAGAACAATATCGCGAAAAATGGGGATTGCCGCATGACTATCCTTTTGTGGCACCAAACTATGCCGCAACACGTTCAAAAATTGCAAAAAAAACCGGATTTGGTAAAAAGAAATAAAGGTCTGTGGGAGGGTTGGCGATGTCTGAACAATATCGCAAAATTGTAAATGCACCGCATCGTGGGTTTGGAAAATTAAAAGAAAAAATCCAAGAAACAAATCCACAAAAAACATTTGGTAAAATCGCACGTGGTGCGGGAATTGGTGCGGCGGGGCTGACCCAATTTTTATTATGGTTGGGCAAATATATTGCGTTGGATAATCATGTAACGCGTGCAACAGAACAGACATTGGCAGATATAGATGTTGGTAAAAACAAAGACGGTAATGATAAAAAATTTCCAAAATTTGTAAAAAAGAATCCAAATTTCACCGCGGTTGTGTCATGGTGGATTTTGTTGGCATCGTTGGGTTTCGGGGCCAAGGCGACTATGAACGGTAAATTATCACAAGGAAAAGACGAAATCGATGATGATAAAATCGAAAATATCGAATGGAAATTCGAAGATAAAACATTGGGTGGGTATTGCGAAAAATTAAAACCTGTTACGCCGTTTTTAATTGCGAACCTTATTGCAAACGAAGGTGTGCGTGTGAACAGTGCGGGTTTGCATGTACCATATAAAGACCCAAAGGGTATATGGACAATTGGGTATGGTTCAACAATGTTGAAAGACGGAACACGTGTTACGTCAAAAACAAAACCAATCACAACCGAAGAAGCATATGAATTGGCACGTTGGCATCTGGAAGAGGGCGAAACATATTTCGGTATGTATTGCTATGATATGGCGTTTGAAACGGTTGATATAAACACTGTATCCGAAGCATTGGGTGTTGCATCGATTATGTATAATGGCTTTACTAATTTAATAGAACCCAGAACGGTTGATGGCAAGACGAATTATACACTTGGAAATCGATTCGCAATTCTGCGTCAATCTTATAAAGACAATGGTGCGGGATTGACCGAAGAAGAAGTTATATCGGCATTTAGTAAATATCCGGCAACAAACAGATACAGTTTTGGTGATGCATGGTTGGGTGGAAAATCAAAACAAGATGTTGCAAATACATTGGGGAATTTCTGTAAAGAGGGACGTGGTCTGTGGATTCGTCGCTGGGTCGAAGCAGGACTTATTACCGGTGATTTATCGCCCCAGGTATTACTAGATTGCCCGGTTGATGGATTGTCGGCATTTCTTAAATACAAACAAAGAAATGTGAAAAATAAAAATACCGATAAATCTGCTTTTTGGTTAAAAGATGCAAATGGAAATATGCGGGTTAATCGTGCAACGTATGCCGAATTCTTGGATTGGTTAAAACACCCGGTTGACGAGCATGGTGATTCTATTAGCCACTGGAAACATGTGCGTGATTATATGCCAGAATATGCGTTGGGTGCATGTGCAAATGGGATATGTGAATTAAAACCAGTGTATAAAACGCCACATGAAAAACGGGTCGAAAAAGAAACCTATGTTTTAAGTTATGAAGATTTATATGCAAATGCTATCGGCGAATATAAAAAACATAATTATGATGTGGCATATGATTTATTACAGAATCTGTCGAATGAATATCCAGACAACGCATTGTTGCATAATGATTTAGCAGCGACTTGCAACCACCTGGGGCGGTATGAAGAGGCAATAAAACATGCCGGCGAAATTGTTCATCGTATTGGTGATAAATCACAATATGCCGCGGCACAATATAATGCGGGTTTTGCGTATGAAAAATTGGGACAAATGGATAAAGCATTGGCGAACTATAGATTATCGGTTGTAAATGGAAATGCACGGGTGCAAGCAGATGTTAATCGTGTTCAGAAACAATTAAACAAGAGTAAATCCAAAGCAGTCAGTTTTAATGAAGCCGCAGGACGCATTCAAATAAAAATTGCAAATATGGAAAATGTAAACACTAAAAACGATGTAGACCGCAGTTAGATGCGTATAGAGCAGGGGGCATATAATGAAAGTTTTTGTAAATTATGATGATAAACGTTGGAAAAAATACGATATCGATTTTGATAAAAGCGCAAATGCGGCAGGGCCACGTAATAAAGATGCCGAAGTGTCAATTACACTGACCAATGATACCGAAATAC
>Ga0265298_10001898_pt1 | contig 30281 bp, 42 predicted proteins | sample AusTroGonzalo_MG_3_FD_193486 | JGI IMG/M metagenome (GOLD analysis project Ga0265298, IMG submission 193486) | Bovine rumen microbial communities from tropical cattle in Woodstock, Queensland, Australia - Gonzalo_01 | ecosystem: Host-associated > Mammals > Digestive system > Stomach > Rumen ...
GCCGCGTGCGCATCGTGGATGCACTTTTGCAGCAACAACCGCAGTCTGCACTCATCGTTTCGCTTGCGTTTCAAGTCGTTCACCCCCTTTGATTGCGTCTTTGTTTGCACAGATTATACCATTATACTTCGTGCGTGTACACATCTTTTGTGGTAAAAATACAAAAACTTGTTAAAATTTACCATATCTCTTAAAAGGTGGTGAAAAAAGCCGGCACACGGTCTGGCGACCCTGCACCGGCACAAGGGGGTTTCGTTACTGGTCCTGCTGCACTTTCTTCTTGCGCGTTGTCTTTGGTTTTGCCTCAGCCGTTGTCTCCGGCTGTGCAGGAGCCTCAGGTTGCGTCTGTGCTTGTGCCTGCGCCTGAGCTTGGGCCTGGGCCTGCAGCTGCGCACGCTGCGTGGCGATCAACTTGGCCATGCGCGTGATGCGTACCTCGGCGTCAGTCTGCTCGTTCCAACAGTCGTTCAGCAGCTTGTTGATTGCCTCGGCGTACATCAATACAGCCAGTTTGGCGGGGTTTGCGATGGTCCACTGGAACCAATCGGGGTCAAAGTTGAACATGTCGACCGACGACGCGTTGCGCTCGCCGTACATCAACGTGGCGATCGGCACGGGGTAGAAGCGGTCCTCGTCAACCTTCACCTTGATGTAAACGTCGCGGCGGCCGCCGTCGATCACCAGGTCGACCCGGCCGGTGGGCCCGTCAACGACGGTGATCACCACCGACTTGATGAAACCGTTGAACAGCAACGGCATTCGCTGAAGCAGCTCGTTCTTAAACGCGAGCACCGCGTCTGTAAGTACATCACCGTCCTGGTGGGTAGCGAGCGAGATGAACCGGTTCATGTCGCCGTGCACGTTCGGCAGTCTTAATCTGTAGTCACGCTGAAAAGCCGCCGGTGGAATTTTCGGCATCTGCGGCTGTTGAGCTTGGGTTTGCTCCATGTTACGTCCTCCTTCTTGTCGTTGATTACCAGTTGATCATATACGCTGATGCAACTGTTTGTAAAGAACGAAAAGAAAAAGAGGGCTCTCAAAGTAGCAAATTTGTGGTACAATATCAGCGAACCGAGAGAAAGGGAGGTCGATACGATGAACATGCACATTGCGTCAACGTACATGGTCTGTTGGTTCGTTTACGCAGCGTGGACCATGAGGCAGAACTTCATGCCACGTAAGATGAGGTTGAAGAAAGTCAACGAGGCTGTGGAGAACCTCATGTCGCTTGTGCGAATGTTCCCCATGCCGAAGGTCATTCCTGGCGTGATGCTTGGTTGCCTGTTGTTTATTTTCCTCGCCGACACCCTGGGCTTTGCGTTCGCGTACCTGGCCACGCTGACCGCCAACGCTGACCCAAAGTGGTTGTACATCACCGCCGGCGTTTACTTCACGGTAACGGTGCTTGAGTTTCCTCAGCAGATGCAACTGCTGCAGTGCATTGGTGACGAGGAGCGCATGCGCGAAGTGTTTGACGAGGCGAAGTCGCCCGCACGGATGGCGATCAGCGCGTGCGGAAGCTTTGCACGGTTGGTGACGGCCATTGGCGCTCTGGTAGCGCTGTTCAGCTAAACAAGGGGGAAAACAGCATGTTGATGCTCATTAACGCGAACACATTGATGGACGTGCAGCTGTCAGGTGGCGTGACGTTTGACGTAAGTGTTGAGGATAAGCAGCTTGTGCACGTGCAGCTGGTCAACGGCGGGCAAAAACCAGTGGTGTTTAACATCATTGACTTTATGCTGCCGCCGCTGAACGACGACAGGTACGTGCCGGTCGGGAAGCTCGTGATTGACGTTGCGCAGGCGCTGTGCAAGCACCTGGCCGTCTCCACTTACAACCTGTTGGCTACCGGCAAGCGTGCGCTGGTGCTCAACGACCTGGTGAAGGAGTTCATGACCAACGTGGCGCCAACTGACCTTGACGTGATCAACCGGGCCCACGCCGTTGCGCATGCGCACGATGCGGAGCAACTGCCGAATGAGCTTGGGTTCAACAAAGTTGAAACGGAGGAAACGACGTGAGTAAACGCACACCGCAGAAGGAGGCTCGTCGCAAGCAGCGTGTCAAGGCAAAGCAGCGCAGCGAGCAGCAACAACAGGTCAACGAGTTTAACGCGGAGATCAAGACCACGTTCAACGCCCTGCGTGAGAACATTCTTGATGAAATTGTCAAGTCGGTGACGCCTGTTGAGCTGCTTGACGCCGTGAAAATGGCCCACGAGGAGACCGGGTGGATGGGTGAAGACGGCATGCTGCTGATTGAGCCTGTTCAGGACCGCGAGTTAGCGTGGACCGACGACGTCACCATTCTTGACCACAAGAAGATGTTCATCTGCACTATGCGCACTGCGGCTGTCGTGCTGCTGAGCAACCGGCGGCGCAACTCGCACTTCACCGAGCAGACGATGATCTGGGAGGCGTGCAACAAGATAAGTCTCTCCAAGGTGATTCAAGCCGCGGACGACAAAATGAAGGACATGGCTGGTCGCATGCCAAAGGGTTTTTAACGAAGAGGGTGATATGAATGGCAAAACACTTAACCAAGCAGGCGGCGATTACGGTTGACCCGAAGGAATTTTATGAAACGCTGTACCCGTTGCTCTCGGAAATCCGTGAGCAGTTGTCGTCTGTAAACGACAATCTTCTAGCTCGACAGGAGTTCGTTGACGCACTGACGAACGGCGAGCACGGCGTCCGTCAACTGCTGGCCTCGTGGGGTGACAACACGCCGGCCATCGCCAACGAGGTGGCTGAGGACTTCCTGGCGTTGGCCTACGAAGCGAGAACCATTTGCGACACCGCCGACGAGCTGGCCGACAAGCTGTGCATGCTTGTGCGTTGACAACGTGAAATGAAAAGGGACCGCCGTGTGCGGTCCCTTTTTTCAGCACTTCGTGCCAACCAACTCAACACTGGCGAACGGTTCGTCGCGACGCGCGGTGTACCAGTCGTCGCTCACCACGCGGTTTGCGCCAAGGTCGACCGTGCGGACGTGTTCGCCGTTGAGTGTGAACCTAAAGAACACCTTGCCGTGGCGGTCGTCGCCAAGTGATTCGTAACCAGGTTCGTACAGCGTCAGGTCGTCGACGTACACCGTGGCGAACGTTGGGTCGGCGTCGTCGATCTCAATATCGACTTTGTTTATCCCCAGCCGCTCGGCAAGCTTCGCCTTTACCCAGCTTGACATCAACTGCGCCCACTTGACGTTCTCCTCGCTCGGCATCGGCTCGATCATGGTGAACGCCGCGCGGTTTGCCTTCGGGTAAACGTTCGTGCACTCACCGAACCTGTCGACGAGTTCATCGCCGTTCGGTGTGAGCGCATCCAGCTCGTCGTCAACGCTCGCGCAGCGCTTGAGGCGCGCTGTGTCGATGCACGCCAACACGGCGTCAACGGCCGTGGCGTCGACGCTGACGAGCTTCCGCAGAGCCTGTCTCGCCATACGTGGCGAGACCGTCCGGTGAAGCAGGTCAGCTGTCAACCAGCAGACATCGTCGTCGGTGAGCATGGGGATTGCGTTCAACGCCAGGTTTACGGCAGCGTCAATCATGTGAATCAACTCCTGTTTTTCAACTCAACCATAAAAATAGAGGCCAGTCGACTTGACTGGCCTCCTGTTGTTTTTGACTACTCAACGACCTCGATGATGAGCTTGGCGTCACCGACCTCGGTCACGTTGAACCCGTGCTGCTGGGCAATGTGCTTGATCTGCTCCACGGCCTTGCCGGTGGACATCGGCAGGTACGAACCACGCGGACGCCGACGGGCGGTGATGTTCTTGTTCTTCTCGAAAATCTTCGCAGACCCGTAGAGACGGCCGTGGCACACGGCGTCCACGCTGCCGGTGAACTGCAACGTGTAGTGCGAGTGAATGACCTCGTGCAGCGGCATGCGAACATGGTGGTTGGCGCTGATGGCGTCAGCCACGGCCGCGTACGAGAGGTACGGGTTCTCGTGCATCATCAGCAACGCGTCGGCACGGCAGCGTGCCCGCAGAGATTCGTTCTTGTCCGCCGACAGACGCTTTGCCGTCGTCAACTGGTCGTGCGTCAACGTACGCGGTGCACCGTGACCGCGACCGCGGTGCACGTTTTTGGGTTCGGTCTGCGGAGTGGCCACCCTCGACCGCGTTACGGGTTTACCCTCGTGACGTGCCTTCGCGTAGTCAAGCGGCGTGCCGATGACCTCGACGTCACGCATCAGCTGACTGATGTACTGTTTACCGACGTCAAACTGGGTGGCGATCTGCGCTTGGTCAAACCACGGGTTGTCGAGAATGGCGCAGATGATGTTCATCGCCCGGCTGCCGTCGCTGAGCTCGCGCACGGCGCTCGCCTCGTCCCTGTGGTCAAAGATAAACTTACGAAGACGCCCGCGCGGCGTGAACATCGTCTTGTCGGTTTGCTTGGCCTGCTTGATCTGCTTGGTCTGCTTGGTCTGCTTGGTCTGCTTCGTCGTCTTCTTCATGTTCGTTTGCTTTGTGTTTTTCTTTGTTTGCATTTGCTGTTTCCCCCTCGTTTGTGTTTACTGTTGATGAACGCGGTTGATTTTTGCAAAATCTTACCACATTACCCCAGCAAATGTAAACTGCAAATTGCAAAAAAATACCACGCAACGCGATTGTCGTTTATCGATTCGTATTTTTTCGTGCAGGGCAATGATTGAAGGGAGCGATGAACGATGTACGTGATTACTAATGAGACAAAGCTGCTCATCAACGGCGATGAGGTGGTGGTCGGCAACTGCACGGAGACCACGGTGAACGGCAAGAAGTACAGGGTGGTGGCCAGCGGTGACGCCGCGGCAAAGCTGGCGAACGGCCTTGAGTCCGGCGGCAAGCTGTGCGTGCAGGTGGGACAGAAGACGTTGGTGCGCGTGGGTGTGCAGGAGCACGGCGCCAAGGTGACCGACAGTCACGCTGGCCGCACGGTGAACGACGAGACACCGGAGTACGCGAAGAACGTTGAGTTCCCCGCCGGTCAGGTCGCTGTACAGGTTGACCCACCGCGATGGAACGACGAGAACACCTTCGGCGCCACGGTTTGGCCGCTGTCGGTCGACTCGTGGTCCGCGTCAGCGCGGTTGACCGCTGTGGTCGACGGGCAGGTTGCGCCGTCGGTGTGTGCGTACGCACCCGTGGTCGAGTAATCCTGGTTTGCATTTTCCACACAACGTGGTACAATGTCGTACGAAAGGGTGTGGGGAAGTGCGTATGTACAAGCTGCTTTCGTCCGTGTCGGTCAAGCGCCGTGGGTTTGGCGTGAAGCACGACAACGGCGTGGTTGAGTATCATCTAAGAAAGCAGCTTTGCGCCGGTCAAGTTGTGTTTTGGCTTGCGCTGTCCATGAACATGGAGGCGTACTTTCTGCCAGTCAGCACACCATGGCGTGTGATTATCGACGCGCTGCACGCGTCGTCAATCTCGCACACTGGCAAAACGCAGGATGACATGATTCGCTGGCTCGTCAACAGTAACGCCGGCTCAGTGAAGGAGCTGCGCACGTTGCTTGGTAAGGATAAAGTAATTGAGCTTTTTCAGACAAGTGCGACCGAACTGAGCGCGGCGCGCGCCGCGCACGTTGGTCCTTAAGGAGGCGGTGCGTAAGCATGAGAATGATGAGGCGTGATGTGATAATTCATCGGCAAAAATGCTGTGCAACACTCGACATGAACGACAACTCTGTAAGTTTGGAGTTGAAGACACCTGAGCACACGTTGGCGATTACCCGCAGCCGGTTGGAGGCAATTATCAATGAGCTTGATCATGAACGGTTGTTCATCGCGGCTTTTCCTGAGTTGAAGCCGCGGTTTCAAAACCCGCTACGCACGACCGCGTTGCGCCTGGCGCGACAGGCGCTCAACGACGCGGCCGTGAGGCGGATAACAGAGGGGTAATGAAATGAAAAAAGCGAAGACGAACTCACCCATCACCGAGGTCGACGACGCGTTGTTGAAGAAGGCAAAAGTGGGTAAAAACACACTGCTTGCCAGACTCAACGCTGGTTGGCCCGCGGAGGAAGCCGCGCGTTTACCGGCGTCCACCGTGTTGGTGAAGAACAAGCCGTGCAAGGTAGATGACCTTGCGCGCGAACTAGGCGTAACCAAACGACACTTGGTGAAGACCATCGGCAACGACATGCACGCCGACCATGCTATTGAAGTGGTTACGGCGGAGCAGGCACGGACCAAGCAAAAGGTGCTGCGTCCCCGCAAAGCGATCCTTTACAAGGGCAAAACGTGGACCATCGCCGAGCTTGCGCGGCACACTGGTATCAAGTACATCACCCTGAGCATGCGTTTGCGTAAGGGCTGGCCGGTGGAGAAGGCTATCGAGGCGCCGCTGCGCGAGTGGCCAAAGTACGACTTCAAGGGTCGGCAGATGACCATCGCGGAGATCGCCAACGAGACCGGCGTTAGTCGAGGGTTGCTGAGCGCAAGGGTGGCTAGAGGCATGTCGGTTGAGGACGCGCTGCGCGACGACATCAGCGACGTCAGCACAAAGGGCACACGCATGGTGCGCGACACCGACGGCAACTGGATCACAGTCATGGAGCTCTCCAAGCGCACAGGCGTCCCGTACGTGCTGTTGACGCGTAGGCTGTTCCGCGACAAGATGACTGTGGAGCAGGCCATCTCAATGCCTGAGCACAAGCGTAAAGTGTACACCGTGAAGGGCAAGCGGGTCACCGTGCTTGACGTGACGAAGATGATCAACCGGTGCACGGGCACCGTGTATCTTCACCTTCGCGAGGGTATGACCATGGACGAGATCGTGGACAAGTACCTCGGTTGATCCATTCTCCTCCTGAGGGAGGAGCTGAGGTGTTTGAAAAACATCATTATAGGTTGCTTGCTGTTAGCGTTGGGCGCCGTTGGCTACGCGTGCTGGCTGATTGAATCGAGGGAACCACGTACGTTGACCGACGAGCAGGGCTGGAGCGTACGGTTGGCCGCGACCATGCCGGACGCCACGGTGTACGTTCTCGTTGACCGCGACAACAGCGTTGAGTACATTGTGGTCGTCACGAACGACGGTAAAGGCACGGCGATACACAAGCGCACCAAGGGGGATTAACGCCCCCTTTTTCACGTGAGGGGGAAAGCAAATGGCAATGTTTAAGTTCGACGGACCAAGTATCATGATGAACGGTGAAAAGTACATTACACGCTTGGTTTCCGGGAAGCAGTACGTTACTGCAGTTTCACCAAAGTATTGCCGTCGACTGGCGGCAACGCTGTTCATGCGCGTCCTTGAGGACGCCAACTGCACGATAATTATGTTTTACCAACAGCCAATGCCTCACCCGAAGCCTTCCACAATGGACCCGCTGTACTTCGTGCGCCGCGCGATCGGTGATGAGTGCGAGGACGGTAACAGCGAATGGTTCGCCGACATGGTTAATGAGTGGTTGCCGAGGGCTGTGTTGAAATGTCTCGGACCATGAGAAAGAGGAGCATTTGTTGATGAGGAAGATCGTGAGCGAAAAGCCAGTGTACATTCTCAACGAAAGTGCACTGACGCGCATTCGTGCACCGTGGCACGTGGCCACGGCCAATGGCAAAACGCGCATTGAGCTGCACGATGAGTGCGTGGCGGTTAACGTTTCACTTAACTGGTTGCCTGTGGACAACAAGAACGCACCGCCGCTCGTGACGATGAACATGCGAGCCGTGCCGGTCGACGAGAACGATCTGCACGCGGTGCGGGTGTGTCTTGACACACGACTGGCCATGCAGCACGAGGACCTGACGATCGGCGGCGTTCACGTGTTTGGCGACCTGCTGTCGGCGCCGTCCATTGAGGTAGCACCAGACGCTGACTTCGCGTACATGGTGTACCGTGCTCGTATGGCTGACGAAATTCAGGCTGCGTTGGGGTTGAACTTCACGTGGGCGTCCGTGCGGCCTGACGTGCTTGGCGACCGGTTAACACTTGAGTTGTTGACGGCGTCGTTGGTGGATCACACGGCGCTGGCCATGCACATCTACGATGACACAGCGTTCGCTGTGTACTTTGTCGGCGCACAGGACCAGTTCACCGTGCCGGACTTTCAGAATCACCGCAAGGCGCAGTTCATCACCGGGCAGGTGATGGTGGTGGTCGGCAGCGTCATGCTGGCCATGCAGCTGGTCATGCACATGGGGTTCACGTACGACAAGAACATTATCCCAGTGCAGACAGGCGCTGCGATGCTTGTGATGCTCAACGATGACGTGAAGAAGGTCGCCAGCAAGTACATTGAGTCGTTTTTGAACCCGGTGGACATTCCGTTGATCATGAAGAATTACCAAACGCGCTACGGTGAGGACGATTTTGGTGAGTAGCCCATGCCGTGGTCGTTATTGTCTTGTCAGTTGATGGAGGTGAGCAACTTGCTGAAAAAGGGAACAACTTACGAGGTGCACGTGCTGTTTACGCCGAAAGTTGACATTGACGAGGCCAAGGTCGACACTGTTATTGCCGACGCACTGTACAACGCCAACGCACCTGTTGACGACATCGAGGAGTACATTGCTCTGCCTGACGAGGAGTGATCGATGTGAACAGGTTGATTAGAAGACGTGTGTACCGTAAGGCGGACCTCAACTTTGACCAGATGGTGGCCAACATGAAAAATTACGTGCTGCGAGCGTCCGGCTGCTCGTCGCCGCGTGAGATGATCAACGGCCTTGCCAAGGCGGTGATCGAGGACCACAGCGAGTGTCTTGGTGACGTTGAGGCGCTGATGGATGAGCTGGTTGACGACGTGGCTGGCTTGATCCGCTGCATCGGGCGGGCTGCGGTGAGCAACGTGTCGTACTTGGCCAACATCCTCGACAGCAAGGAGGATGCCAACGATTACCTTGAGCGTGTGGAAACGCAGGCGATCGCCGAGTTAACGCAGAACACGAACATGGTCGACGCTGTGAAGATGTTCGAGGACACCGAGCGCATCGCGTCGCGTAAGCCAAGGTTGAGAAGATGGTAACAACGAAAATTGACGGTCAAAAGGCCGCCAATTTTTTACGAAAAACATAAACTTGGGGGCTCCTAACGTAGGCATAACGTGGTATAATATCAATGTAGTTAAGCAGAGACAACCTACGTATGGCAAAAGCCAAGAAGGGAGCGACCAACATGAGCAACACGATGGTACAGCGGATGGAAAACAGAGTAAACAAGGGTGAGTCGTGGCGCAACGTCACCGGCATCGACAGCATCTACCTCGCTGGCGAATCCCGCAACGTACCTTGGGCTGACCTGGGGAACAACGTTGAGGAGGCGCAGACGATGCAGTATGCGTTGCAGCTCTCCGGTCTGGACTGGGTCGTTGAGCAGTCGCCGGTGGAGTACGTCGTCAACGGCGTGCACCGGAAGGGCAAAGGTCTCGTCAACTACCGTTCCGACACGGGCGCGGAAATTGGTATCGTGTCGCCGAATTACAAGCCGGTGAACAACATCGATGCGTTCAACTTCACGGAGCTTTTGGTGGACAACGGTAGCGCTGTGTACAACGCTGCTGGTTCGTTCAAGGGTGGCGCAATCACCTTCGTCTCCATGGAGCTGCCGTGCGTTGAGGTTATGGACGAGCTGCACGACCGGTTCATCGTCGTTGTGGCCGACCACACCGGTAAGCACTCCGTGCGCATCTTCCCGGCAATCGTTAGAATTTCCTGCCTCAACACGTTGAACCTTGCGCTTCGCACCGCACCGCGCGTCATCTCCATCAGCCACATCGGCGACATCGCTGCGAAGATGGAGAACGCGAAGACCGCGCTGTTCGCCACCGAGAAGTACACGGCTGAGTACGCGAAGGCGGCTGAGAACATGTCCTTGATTAAGGTCAGCAAGAGCGATGCCGAAGCACTGCTCACGCGGTTGTTCCCGATTCCCGAGGACGGCGTCACCAAACAGCGCTTGGACAACATTGCGCAGATGCGTGAGGGCTTCATTGCCGCGCTGAACGCCAACGACCTTGGTAACTTCCGCGGCACGGCGCTGCAGTACGTGCAGGCTGCGTCCGACTTCAGCTATCACCGCGCACCGCTGCGCAAGAACCCCAAGCACAATGAGAGTATCTTCAGCCAGCTGCTGAGCGGTTCCAAGATTCTCGACACCACGTACGCGTGGGCACAGGAACTCGTTGCGTAATCAGGAAAAAAGCAAGGGCGTGCAGATGCACGCCCTTGTGGACTTAAGGAGTGAGCAGGTTGAAGTCCAAAAACAGCAAACCACGTCTGGTCACACTCGACGACGGCACGGTCCTCACCCTGCGTCAGTTCGCGGACAGGATTGGCGTGTCGTACCAGACGCTGTACAACTACATGATCGTCCGCGGCATGACGCTTGAGCAGACGCTGGCGAAGTACCAGACGTCGCGCGATGGAAAACCAGCACGACGTGCGGTACGTAAATTGTCAAAAATCACGTTTGACGGTGTGACGGCGTCGCTGAGTCAGCACTGCAAGCGGCTTGGGCTAAACTACAACACTGTGTTCGTGCGCGTCAAGCGTGGTTGTACGCCGGAGCAGGCGCTGCGCGCCGGTCAACACATGTTGACTCACATTGAGTACATGGGTAGGGAGTGGACCTACGCTGAGCTGGCTGAGTACGCCAACTTGCCGGTGACCACGTTTCAGGCAAGGCTCAACAACGGGTGGTCAATCGCAGAGGCGTGTGGCGACGCACCGCGCGGCACCATGGTCGAGTACGAGGGGCGCTGGTATTCCATCCCGATGTTGTCGAGGATGACGAACACCAACCGGGCCACGCTGTATTCGCGTTTGTTTCGGTACGGTTGGACGGTGGATGAGACCATAAATGGTTACCGAACCGAGTCAAAGAACGCAAGAGGAGAAACCAGTAAGTAGCTGTTTTCCGATGACAAAGCAGGCACCGCGCGTAAAGCGCGGTGCCTTTTCTTTTGCAGTCGTGGTAAACGTCAGAACGGTTTTCGCCATCGTCGTTTTTAGGCAGGCGATCCTCGTGTTTGCTGTTTGGGCGCAGGGTTCAAGACGACCTTTACGGCAGCTGCGTTGTTGTCCGTTTTTGCAGCTCCCCCTTACAATCCGTAACAAAAATGCGTATTTTACACATACGAAAAAATGACGGGAGGCGACGTGCGCATGAAGAAAAAAAGCCAAGCTGGCTTGTTTTTTCTCAACAACGGTTCGTGCGTTGACCCCGTCACCGGCGAGCTGTACACGGCGAGCCGCGCGAAGCGCGCCAGGTTTGCCACGGCGCACGCGCAGCTGCAGGTGACTACACCGCAGGTGAACCCGCTCGACCTTTGCAACGAGCTGGTCGCCATGCCGTCGGGGATCACCGGTGGACATGACACCGTGCGTACGCACCTGAACACACGCACAAACGGTGTGTACGTGGTCTTCAACGCCAACACATTCGGCGTGGAGCTGAACGGGCTTGACCACGGGTACATGCTCACCGAGGTGAAGAAACGCACCGCCATGGCGGCCAAGACGTTCGCCATGTGCGGGTTGATGAGCAGGCTTGCACAGATGTTCGACGGGTCAAAGATGGTTTACGACATGTCAGTGCGTGTTGACCACAGGCACGTGGGGATGTACCCAACTGGGTGCCCGTATGCAAAGAGCTGCCGGTATGGTCGTGCATGCATGTCCGCACGCGGTACGCACCTGGTGTGCGAGCACCAGCTTGACATGCTGCGCCGCGACAACGGCTACGTCCGCACGGTCGTGAACAAGGGCGAATTTGTCAAGAACCTGCTTTGGCGACTTGGCAGCGGGCAATCGCGTGTGGCCACGCAGGAGCTGTACACGGTCACCGGCGTGCTGCCGGTGACCAAGGACCAGCGCTTGCTTGAGCTGGGTCGTGGTGTGCACTACACCCAGACCAGGTCAGAGCGATCGGTGTTCACCGTGGGTGAGTTCTTCATCGACATTGACCTGCCGGAGTGCTCAGACACGACGGCACGCACGGCCGAGAAGGTTGAGGTGCTTGACCGTATCCTCAACTGCGGCATGCCTGTGTCGTGGGTGCTTGAGACCACGCACGGGTTGCACGTGCACATTGTGCTCAAGCAGATGATCACCGCGGACGAGTTTGATCAACTGGCGCCGCGCGTGCTGGCGTACTTCACGCGTTATGTGTCACCGTATGTTGACATGCAGTGCCGTGACAAGGTACGGTTGTACAAAATTCCGTTCTGCGACAGCAATGACCAGCTTGAGGACATTCACCGCCACGTGATCTGCACGCCCGTGGTGATCGGTGGCAAGGTACAGGTTGACACCGTGCGCGCCGTGCTGGACGGACGGATGTTCGTCAACCTGGAGGATGACGCTGAGCTGGCGTCGCTGAACGCATGCACAGCTGTGGAGAAGCCGGAGCACGCTGCGTCCAAGCACGCTCCACGTCAACACACAGGCAAGCTGGTGGGCATGAGCGATGCCCTTGCGGCTAAGCTCAGGGCAAGCAACAAACAGGCGATCATGCGCGTCAAGGGCTTACGTGGTGCCATGCTGCGGCTCGACGTTGACGCCGCGCGGCGTGAGCTTGGGTTGACCGCTGTGGCCGACCGGCCGACCGTGGACCCACGGGTGCTTGACCGGTTGGCTGCCGAGCATCTTGACCTCATGACCCACCTCAATCCGCACGGGCACGGGGCGATCAGTGACTGGATGTACAAGGACACTACGCCGTCAATGGTCATCAAGCGGGACGGCGACGCGTGGCGGTTCCTGAACTTCGCGCACGGCACGGTGTGCACGCTGTCGCAGTATCTGCACCACCTCACGGGGCGTGGGTGGGCCGACGTCAACGCGTTCCTGGCCGAGTTGCTCAACGTTAACCTACATGAAAACCCAGTTGATGACGTCAACCACGACAAGGTGACAGACCCGGTGCTGAGGACGCACCTGGCCACGGCCAAGCAGATGATCGCCAAGCTGCATAGGCGGACGTTGGCGATGGTTGACGAGCTGGTCGCGGTGCACGGCGTCACCGAGCTTGACTGCGACCGGCTGCGGGACGCCGTGCGCACGGTGCTCGACGCGTTGAAGTGCGCTGGACTACGCGGTCATCTGCAGCCGCTTGTGGACCGGTTGGCCCCAGTGACGGCGCAGCAGTTCCTGTGCTCGACAAAGTTCATCATCAACTACGCTGCGTACCGTGGCGTGACGCTGACCAAGCACACGGTGAACAACGCTGTGCGGCTGCTGGTGGCCTGTGGTGTGATCCGCCGCGAGGACCGGGCTGCGTTCACGCAGATCGCGTTCACAAGACGTGACGTGTGCCACAACCTTGCGCAGGTGCTTGGTTTCCGTGACTTCGACAACCCGGCCACGCATGCTGAGGTGGTGGCGGCGGCCAAGGACGTGCAGATGCACGTTCAGGAACGCCCACTGTACAGATGGACAGTGGCGTACGTAAACACGTGGTGCAGGTACACCATGGCTGACGCAAGCCAACGCACAGGGTTCGACCCTGCCAGCGTGCGCGTGTGCACGACCACGTTAACGGACGACGACAAACCAATCGCGGCTGACGTGGAACGAAGGGTGTTCAACGACCTGCACCGTGCAATAGGCACGCAGGCCGTGGTCACGCTTGCGGTCAAGCAGGATGTTGGTTCGTTGGTGCCGCTGGCGGTGTACACGCAGCCTGTACTTAGACGTTTGCTGCGCCAGTTGCAGCAAACCGGTGAGCTTGACCCTGGGCAACTTGCCAGAACGTTCAAATCACCCGCTGCGGTTGCCGAGTACCTTGCCACGCAGCCTGAGCAGCGGTTGACCGCTGAGGATGCCATGAGACGCGTCCTGTTGACCAGAGTGGCAACAAACTGGGCATGGACAAAGCGAGCACCGCGTCGTGTGGCAAGACACCGTCTAAGTGACGTGGACTGGTGCGTGGCCGTAAACTTCAGCAAAGCGGCGTAAGCCAAGCGTAAGCTTGGCTGGTTTCCAATGCAGCAAAACATAAAAATCAGCAGTTTTGTCAGGTTGAACCTTAAAAACTGCTGATTTTTTGTCGGTGTTTTGGGTAAACAACAACAACGTGAAGCGAAATTTACGACAAAACAGCAAACAAGCAGTCAACGGCGGACGTTGTGTGCATGTCCATTGGTTTAAGGGCAGCAAACAGTGTTTGTGAAGATCAATCCCAGGTTGTGTTTAACGACAGTTTGCCGGAATAGAGATTGTATCATCCAAAAACTTTGTGTTTTCGTTTGTCTTGGTGTCTTTTTACGTTGTTTGTTTGTTGTTTTTGAGTTGTTTTGTTTTGATTGTTGTCGTTTGTTTTAAGTAGCTAGCTAGTGGCTGTAGGGTGCATGGCTATTTTCTCCGCGCGCGGCGCGTGGTGCGCTGGGGGCCATGTCATTCTAGCGCCCCGCGCGGCGCGTGCTTGGTACCCTAGGTGGTTGATTTGTTTTTACACCACGTTGCGTGATTACATTACACCACATGTTGAAAAACACCACTGTTTTTCCCTGCTCTCAGAGGGGGGTGTTCTTTTTTTCGATGTTCGTGTAAGATCTTGGCGTGGACGAAAGTCCACGCGCACACTGTACGTTCACACAACGCTAAGGATCGGTGAACTGCGTTGCCAGAGGCGAACATGGCTGTTCGTAGGTAACAACGCCGTCCAGTTTGGCCGTAGGCGGTGAGGATTAAGATGCGGGGAGCCTCTCGTGATCCGTGGGGGTCGGGGGCACGTGTTGGTGCAGTGGAGCTGAAATTTTGATTGGAGGAGTTCGTGAGACGGCGTGCGACAATACGCACATGGAGAACACGGAAAACAGGAACGTACAGGAGAAGAGCACTTGGTGGACGCGGTGGCGCGGCAAGCTGACGCTTACGTTGTTGGTGGGTATGCTTGCGTTGCAGGGCGTGCAGATGCACAACTCGGCGGTGTACCAGAAGAACGTGGACATTCAGCTGGCGCAGGCCGACGCACGGGTCAAGGCTGCTGAGGAGCAGCAGCGCTCTGCTGAGCGGCAGTTGGCTGACAGCAAGCTGCAGCTTGAGGCTACGCAGAAGGTGCTGATCGAGACTCAGAACCAGCTTGACAGTCTGCAGGCACGTAAGCCGATGACGTCCCGCGGTGATGGCCGCATGTTTGAAATCGAGTGTACGGCGTACGAGGGTGGTGGGCACACTGCCACGGGTCAGGACCTGAACTACATTACGCGCGAAGAGGCGATGTGTGTGGCGGTTGACCCTGACTTCATTCCACTGGGGTCGTACATCCGTATCGTGTTTGATGAGCCGTGGGAGCACCTGAACGGTGTTTACCTCGCCAGCGACACAGGCGGAGCCGTGGAGGGTAACATCGTTGACATCTACTTCGGTCACGATGGCTACGACGAGGCCATGGCGTTCGGGCGGCGCACAGCGTACGCTGAGATTCTGTAACGAGTTGACATAAAGAAAGGGGAGCGGAAATTCCGCTCCCCTTGTTTTTACGTTGTTTACAGTACGAACTCACCCTCAGCGACCTTGGCGTCCACGCGTTTGAGTCCATCGATGATTGTCCGGCGGTCGGCTGCCTTCAGGCGTTCCAGTGCGCCCTCGAAGATTTTGCTGAAGTGCTTGCGCAGCAGGATGATCGTGCGTACGTCGCGCTCCGGCAGCGCCTTGGTCAACGCGTCGGCTACCAGACGGCGGGTTACGCCGGCGTGGCTGGGTTTCAGCTGGTTGATCAGCGCGATCTTCTCGGGGTCCTCCTTGTACTCACCGAAAAGTTCGTTCACCACTTTGGTCTCGGCTACGGTCAGGTAGCGTCTGGTGTGGTTGAACTGGTCCGTGTAGTTGTCGTGCAGCAGCTGCAGCGCTTGACTGTTGTTGATCCACTTGCGGATCGCCGGGCGCATGACCTCGTTCGACATGCCGGACTTGCCGATGGTCACCACTTGGTCGATTGTCAGTTGTTCGTTATCACTCATTTGTACGTTTCCCCCTTCTCACATTGCCTGAAGTTTGCGTTTGCGCTCATTATATCACACGCGTTCTAAACGGTAAACTACCTTTCCGTAAATCAACGCTATTTTTTAATGGCTACTGTACAATGAAACAATGGAGGTAGAGAGCATGCAGAAATTAAAAAGAACGGCTGGCGAGCAGATCGTCATTGACAATAAGTGGGTAATGGATGTTGACCTGCTGCGGCGGGAAATTACAGATTGGTTGACAGACATTGAGTTTGATGATTATTTTAACCTCCAGCACATCGTTAAGGAGTTGAAGCTTGTTGGCGCCGACGTGTCACTGCTTGACGACGTTGACTGGATCTGCAGGGTGGCCAACGACGATGATTTCGACGACGCTGTCCACTTCAACGGCATTGAACCGCATGAGCTGCTTAAGCTTGTTGAGCTTGGCAAGGTTGATGTTGACCTTGACTACACCAAGCGGTGGTTGGCGTTTGGCGATGGGCATAAAATGTGGTCGCTTGGCAGTGAGCTTGACAAGATGCTGGTTGACGCCGCGGACACGGCTGTCAACGCGATCGTTGACGCGGCGCGTCAGGGGACTGAAGCATTCGATAAACTCTACAAACATCTGTACTTCATTCCGGTCGACACGGCGTTCATCGAGCGGACGAAGGACGGTGAGTGATTTGGGACGTTTAACGAGAACCGCGGCCGAGCTTGTGGATATTGACGAACAGCGGGCGCTTGACGTTGCCAAACTTCGTGAAATAATCGAGATGCATTTCCCGGTGGGGGACGACAAGAAGTACACTGCCGAGGCTGCCGAGGATTACTGGTTTATGGAGATGCTCAGCTACATGCGGGCGCTTGGCGTCAACATGACGATGTTTGACAACGTTGAGCACATCTTCCTGTTTGAGGGCAGGGACGAGTTCAACGCACTCATCAAGAAGCTGTTCAACGAGTGGATTGTGGAGCCTTACGACTTTTTCAGCAAGCTGACGTCGGTGAGCGTGAACACGGAGCATCACTGGATGCTGACGACGCCTGACGACAAGATGTTCACGCATGGCGATGAGCTTGACAAACTGTTTGAGGAAGCCGTTGAGAAGGCGATCAACGAGATCGTTGAGGCGGCGCAGGCCGGTGGCGACACGTTCGACGCGTGTTACAACGGGTTGTTGTTCGACATCGACGACGCCATCGTGCAGAAATGAATACCAACGCGTTTTTGAACGCACTCAGGGGTACGTGGTTCAACGGCGCGTACACGAGCGACGATGTCGGTTGGTTGCGCGCAACCGCGACCGCACTTGATAAGCCAGACCCAATCGGTGCAGACGTTGTTGAGCTGCGGTACATTGGTGGTTGTCACGAGGTGTTTTACACCGATGGTCGCATGGTGCGCACGGATGACGTGGCGCGGCGCGTGGACGCGCTGCGGGTTGCCGTTGAGCGCGCGGTGCTTGCCGCGGACGATGAGCAGCTTGAGCGGCTGCGTGGTGTGCTACCGGTTGGTATGGTGCCGTAAGTGAAATGAAAAAGGACCGACAACGTCGGTCCTTTTTTTACCAAGCCTGTTCAGCGTCCATTGGCTCAGCGTCCTCGCATGCGTACTCACGGACAACGCTGTTTGGTGACGCATAGTGGATGTTTTGCTCGCCGCGGACAATGGTGATTGCCGTGGCGGGTACTTCTTCATTGTCGCTGTTGCCGTAGAGGAGGACGGCTGCTTTGCTGCCGGGTAAGGTGAAAGTTTGTGTTTGCTCATCGTACTCAGCGTCAATGGGGTTGAACGTGATGTACCCAATGTACTCGTAGTCAGTCTCAAGCTGGTACTTTGAGGTTTCGGTTGAGGTCATGTCGATGTACATGTTCGTCTGGATTGGTGCACGACCGTCGGCGAATGTGATCGTTACGTTGTACATGGTCTTGCCCACGGAGACGATGTTCAGGTCGCCGATAGCGTCGGCGAACGGCTCGCCGGCATTCAGTTCAGTGGCGATGGCTCGCAGGCAATCGTAGTTAAGGCTCACGCGCTGCGCGAACGTGACCACGTCCTCGACTTGGTCCATGTACTCTGGCATCAGATGCTCGCCCATGTACTCGCGAATCTCGTCCGGCGTTGGGTAGTTGAAGTTCAGGTGGAAGTGGAAACGGCCGGGCCTGTTGACCAGGTAGTCGTTGAGGTTCTGCAGGTCGTTGCACGTGACGATGAACAGTTTGCAGCCGTTGTCGACGCCGTCGAACAGGGAGAGCATCTCCGTGCTGGGGTCGAAGTCTTCGCGGCAGTTGTACGCGAACACTTTGTCGTACTCGTCGAAGAACACGCAGACACGCTGGCGGATGCTGGCGAGGAAGTAGGCAATGCCGTTGATGTACATGTCGACGATGATCACCGGCACGTTGTTGCCGAGCGCAAGTTGACAGATGAGCTTGCCGGTAACTGATTTGCCTAAGCCCTTGTCACCGGAGAGGATGACGCCAAGGTTGCGGCTTGATTCAGTGAAGCGCCTGAACACCTTGTGTGCTTTGTCGTCGTGCACGCCGTATGTCTTCTCGTCGACGGCCGGCGTGGCGTGGCGTACCAGGTAAAAACCACGGTTCTTCTGCCAGCGCACTACGTACGTGTCCGTTGGCAGCTCGGTGTATGTTTGCACGGCGTTGCTGTACACGTCGTACTCGTCGCCGGTGTTCACGATGGACATCTGCGGCGCCGCCTGCATTGCAAGCCGTTTTGTGATTTTGCTCATGTCTGCTCGTCCTTCCCTTGTGTAGTTAAAGCACACCGCTGCCTCGCCGCTGTCCGGGTCGTAGGCGATGAGGTCCTTGAACGTCAGCCAAGCCCAGTCATGGTCGTCTTCCCATGGACGGTCGGCAATGTACGCGTCGCCGTTTACCTGCAGCCATGGCACAAGGTGCTCGGCCACGGCGTCCTCACGCGACGTGCAGTCGTGCAGCACAACGTAGACGTTACCCTGCTCGTCCTCAGTCAGGTCGCCTTCGTTCAAGTCCGCTGTTTGCGTTAAGTCAACGTTGACCAACGCGGCGGTGCGTTTTGTGGTGTGCATGCGGATCAACTCCTTCGTTGTTTAATACATCGCGTGGTGTTGCAGATGGTGGGCTTGTGGTAAAATTATACGGCAATGGACGTGCATTGCTATTAAAGTTTTGTTGAACGAAACGAGGAGGGGTAGTTGATGATTGCTGAGCGACTGCGCAGACAGGCGGCGCGTGAGTACGTGTACACCGTGACCAACCACTGGCTAGTGCGGACGGATGATGATAGACTGTTGAAACCAAGCGAGTGCGAACCGTCCTGGGTTGCCGAGAACCTGCGTCAGCAGGCGGAGACTTGGTTGCACAACCTGCTGATCGGCGGGTTTGGGCTGTTTCCAGCTGGGCTTGGTGAGATGCTTTCTGACGAAGCACTGGACATGGGGGATGTGGCGGTGCACGCGTCCATGTACGAGGTCACCGAAGACACGGCAACGCTGACGCTGTACGTTGACGGTGAGTTGGACAACGCTGCGTTGCGGAAGATTGCCAAGTGGTTGGACACCGCTTGGTTGGCTGACGGACTGCGCGACCAGATGCACGATGAGGTTGCGGTTGAGCACGACGGCAAGCACTTCAACTTCTGGATGGTCAACCGGAGCGGTGAGTGGGCAGTGAACGAGGAGTGGTGAAGATGATCAGGTTGAAAAGGACTGCTGCTGGGCAGGCTGTGTACGACTTCACCAACGCTTGGTGGGTAAACGTGTTCACAGTGGATGAGCGTTTTGGCGACATGGAGAACGAGACGTTTTACACCTCGGCGGATGTGTTCGCTGCTCAAGAGCAGTTTGAACAGTTGATGAGAGTAGCCAACAAGCACATATTGCGTGACATGTCAGGGATGGTTGACGTGTTCAACGACACTCTTGATACCGGTGAGCGGGTGGTTGAGGATGTCAAGATTGAGCTTGATGATGACGCATGTCACTGGACATTGACCACGTCACGTGAGCTTACTGACGATGAGATTGAGAAGCTGAAGGATGAGATTTCGGGGCAAAATTCAGACGGGCTTGGCGAGGGGCTTGAGTCGGAAGACGTTGAAATGGACTCGTACAGCGAACAAGTAGAGAACGATGACGGTGAGTTTGATGAGTGTACATACACGGAGTACGCGCACATTGAGCTGTGGCGTGGTGACATGGACAACGTCGTCGAGTGCACGAAGATTGGTTGAGGTGATGAACATGAACGTAAAAACGTTGGCGTGGAACATTGCCGACCTTGACGACGTACAGAAGCTGCGTTTGGTCGGTGCGGTGAACGAGCAGAACAATGACCTGTACGACTACATGAACGTTGTACCGTTTGATGACGATGGACTTGAGTTGCTGCTTGCCAACAAGTCGATTCCTGAGATCGTACGGATGTCCGTGTTTGCCAGCGGGCCGGCGAACAACACGCCGTTCAACTACTTAGATGAGTACATCTGCATTGGCGATGATGGTAATCTGCAGTCGGTCAGCGAGAGTTACATTCAGCGGATGGTCGACGGTGAGGATGAGCTCGAGCTTGCCGAGAACGTGTTCAGCGTGCTTGGTGCCGACGTTGATGAGGACATTGATGTTGGCAATCTGATGGCGCGTTATCTCGACTTGGACAGCGACATCATCGAAAAACTGACGCGTACGGAGCGTGTGGGGGAGAAGAAAGCTGTGGGACAGAAGAGAAGAACGGCCGCGGTTGCTGGCCTTGAGGACGAGGTACGTGAGCTGCTTGACGAGTTTGACGTGGATGAGTTGATTGCCGTCGCGCATTTTCTGTTTGAGTGCGGTGCCGACGTTGAGAACCTTGAGCAGCTGCAGTTTGAGCAGATGGAAGAGCTTGAGTACTACCTTGAGGGCATGAGTACGCTTGAGGCGGTGCGGATTATCTATGACCACGGAGATCATGAGGACGAGCAGGGTTCGTATTTTGACCCGTACGCTGATTACTTCACGTGCGTGAACAAAGATTGGTACACATCGTACGGCGTCAACGCAGTGTACTCCAAGCTCTTGGCTTACACCGAGGACTTTGCGGCCGCGTTGGTGGAGATGGACAAAAGCAAACTTGATGACGTGCCTGAGGACAATCTGCGGGCGTTGCTTAAGGGGGAACAGGCATGAGTAGGTTAACGCGCAAGGCGAGTGTCAATTACTCCAATGTGATGGACTACCTTAGCGACATGGACCTTGATGAGTACATCGTGCTGCAGCGTTTTCTTGTACGACTTGGGTTTGACCAGTTTGACCGCCTTACGTTTGAGTGGATGTCGGCGCTGGACGGGTACTGCAAGGGTATGTCGCCACTCGATGTGCTGAGGCTGTTCAGGGACAAGGGGCGCGACGCAAGAGGCGGTGCGTTCAACCCTGAGGCGACGTGCTTTGTGTTCTACGACGGGGTGTTTACGTCGTACGACAGCGAAGCGGCGCTTGACGTGATGTTGACCGAGTCGGACAAGTTTGCGTATGTGTTGGTTGGCCTTGAGCCAAGCGAGGTCAAGGAGTTGTCCAATAAGTTGCAGTCGCTTGGTGAGTTGCTTGGTGAGGGGTGAGTTGTGTGAAACGATTGGTTGCTTATGTTAACGAGCGTCATGACAAGTTGGTGAAGCTCATCAACAAGATGTCTGCTGGCAAGTTGGTTGACATTGTGCACAAGTTGGTTGACAAGTATGGGCATGATGAACTTGAGGAAATCCACTACATGGAGATGGATATGCTGAACGACGAGGTGGTCGACAGCACACCATGGCGGATGATGCAAATGTGTTACGAGGGTTTTGACGAGTCGGACCAGACTGATGTTTTCAACCCATTCAGCGACTACTTTCGCTTTGATGAAGACCGTCTTGTATCGTCGAGCGCAGAGGTTGTTGGGAACATCATGCGTGCGTATGCTGATGACATTGCGGATGCGCTGGTTCAGCACCCGGCCGCTGGCGACGATTACGACGATGTTCGAAACATTCTTTCTTAAAAAATCAAGACCGTCCAAAAATTTGGGCGGTCTTTTTTATTAAAAGCGTTTGTTTTTATAGGAATTTGTGGTAAAATTACATAAAGAAAAAGTTCGCCAGTGGACCCGGGAGGTGAGTTTGGTTCGTCGGCACCGAAGTTAATGTTTTTAGAATTTCATGTGAAATCGAGTACCCGAAGGGAGAAAACAGAATGTTTACGTTAAAAGACCACAGAGAAGAAGACAACACTTGTGAAGTACCTGAGCGTAAGTATGAAGTACGTAAAAATTGGCCGCCGTTGGCGACCAGGCGGCCGGTAATCACAGAGGAGGACTGTGCGCTGTCGGCGCGGATGGCCGCTGTGTCACCGAACCCGACCACAAAGATTCGGCGTGGGATTTTGCTTGACGTGGCGAACCCACGGTCGTCGTCCGTGGTGAGCGTTGCCGACAAACACAGTGTGAGCGTATGGCTGGTGAACAACGTGCTTGAGGGTTTTGCGCACGCTGGTGTACCTGGTGCGCTTATCGGGCAGTGGATTGACTCGTCGACCAGACTTGCTGACCTTGACCTGGCCAAGGGCGCTGCTGAGTGGCTGCGTGGTGAGGCAGACAAGACTGATGAGGAAGTTGAGGTCGATGTACCGGAGTGGCTGGCGAACGAGAACGAAAAGAGTGTTTACATGCCGCCGGAGAAGATGGCGCTTGACACGCGCTTTCCCGGTATCGTGGCACACTTCGCGACGACTGGGTTGACGTCGGTGTCGCCGACGTTCGCGGCGTTGACGTTCGCTGATTACGTTGACTCGGCTGTTGGCATCCTTGGCACTGAGGATGAGTTTCTTGACAAGTCTGGGTTGACTACGTTGGCCGACCGTACGCAGGCGGCGATTATCCTGCATGACATTGTTGACGTTGGTCGCCAGTATCTGGCTGCGCGCAACCTCAGCGTGTTGCTGACGGTGCAGAGCGGGGCGTTGACGGCGTTGATTCACAACGTGTGCACGGACAACCGTGACCTGCTGTTGAAGCTCAGCACGAAGATGACCGAGAACTTCGCCACGCTGTATCTGCATTGGCGTGCCGTGCACGACCAGTTTACGAACGTGCTGATGCGTGACGTGGCGGAGGCGTCGAACGTTGAGACCGGTGTGTACGCCAACAAGTACACAATGTCAAGGGCTGTTGAGGTTGCACGTCGTGAGTTCCCAGAGGTTGAGAAGATGCAGGTAAAGAGTGGTCAGTTTGTACCTGGGCACAACAACTGGTTGAACAATGTGATGAGCGTGGACAACAGCAGCGTGTCGACAAATGCGGCTGTGCAGAAGTTGACGACCAACGATGAACGCTTGTTGCTTATGATGGTTGATGACAACGCGCAGGCTGTGAACAACGTCGAGGCGATTATCAACGCTTTTGGTGCGGACGGCGCGACCGTTGAGTCCGTGGCAAAGGAGACGGAGTTGACGGTTGATGAGGTCAACCGCGTGCTGCTTGGTTATGAGCGTTTTGGCGTGGTTGGTGCTGTGTTTGGTCAGGTGCTGCGTGATGACCTGCCGACGCAGCTGCGCGCGGCCGCCCAGGTGCACGCTGCTGGTAAGGTGGGTGCGTACACCGACATGCAGACGACGCGTGAGTTGCTTGGCGACAAGGCTGATGAGCTTCTGCGGCAGTTTGGCGTTGTGCAGGCGTGCGGTGACCTCAAGTTGAGCCCGACGTACGCGTTGCACGCGGCGGCTGTGTTGGAGGATGCAAACAAGTCGTTCCAGGAAGTCAGCAATGAGCTTTGGCTTGAGTTGCTGTTCGCGAGCAACGAGATGGACGGCGAGGAGCTTGTGCCGGCGTCCAAGTTGACGCTTGAGAATCTTCAGCAGGTGCGTATGGTTATCGACGAGTACAACGAGATGCTGACGAAGCCGGTTGAACCGGTTGTTCATGAGGTCGTTAAAAAGCAGGAACCTGTGCGTGAGCAGGTTGAGGTTAAGCCTGTTGTTAAACCTGTTGAAGAGGTTAAGCAGGTTGTCAAGGAGCTTGTTGAGAAGCAGGTTGCGGCTGTTGAGGAGCAGACTGACAGCAACGATGTGGGTAAGCGTTTGCAGTCAGTCGTGGCCGATTGCATTGAGCGGCTCTGCACTGAGGTGAAGGGTATTGTTGAACCGCCGAAGCGTGATACGAACAAAGAGATGGTCGACGAGCTCGTGAACGCCGAGGTAAACGGGATTAAGGCGATGGACGCCGTGAACCTTGCGCTGATGCCGTTTGGCATGAGGCTGCAGGTTGTTGACGGTGTGCTTGTGCCGAGTAAACTTTGATGTGAAAAGTGGCCAGGGGTGTGGGGACACCCCTGGCCGCAGTGTGTGAAGGGAAAGAGGAGACATTATGTGGAAGAAAGCAGCAGTGGTGGCGTTTTTTGCTTTGCTTGTTTTGCCGACGCACGTGAGTGCCGGTTGGCGTGTACACAGCACAACGTACGTTGTGAAGTCTGGGGACACGTTGACGAAGATTGCGATGAACTACGTGGCTGAGAACACGCCGCTGGTGATTTATCGTGAGGCGTTGGTTGAGTTGAACTATGCTCTGCTGAGTGAACGCGAAGATATGGACGTGCGGCCCGGTGATGTGCTTGTGGTGAATTACTGGGTGAACGAGGAGGAAAACTGACGTGGATTACACGCTGTTATTTGAGAACAACGAGATTTCATTTGAGGAGTACGGCGATTTACGCGACACGGTAATCAAGATGGAGACACATCAACCGTTGTCAAGTGAAGTGATAAACGACGTGAACGCCGTGTACGAGGACTTCGTCGGGGTACCGCTTTCGTTTACACCAAAGGAGCTTGTTGTGCTTGTCACTGGCCGTGTGGACTATGGTTGGTGTGGTGAAAACGAGTTCACGACTGTGGTTTCGCTGAGTGTTGTTGGCGATGAGCGTCAAGAGTCGTTGACTTGGCAGTCGGTGCCGATTGGCGTAATTTTTGATGCCACTGCGTTTGCCGATGGTTTGTTGGCAAAGGCCAACATGGCTGATGTTTGTCAAGAAATGTTTGACAGGGCGGACGGTAAACTCCGTAAAATTAAGGCGACGTACATGTTGACTAAGCACAGGGAGTGACGACCGTGAAGCACAGTTGTGGTTATCTTTTTTACGACAAGGCAACGCCGTTGGTTACCGAGCCGCCGTTGCGTAAGACGGTGTTCTCGAGGTCGGTTTCCACTGAATCGACTGTGTTGGCGCACAACGCGATGGTGCGGGTTGACATGAACGCTGTGGTTGATTTTCGTGGGCGTGGATACACGGTGTTGAGGTTGTTCACCGTTGATGGTGATGAGGAGACGCTTGTGGGCGAGGCCATAGCTGGTCCTGGTGAACAGCCACAGCTTACGCAAAACGCAACGTGGTTGATCGACACGAACGACTTGAGCGACGCTGTTCAATCACTGTGGGCGACTGCTGATGAGCAGCTGCGCATTTACCTGTGTGAGCAGACGTTGGCTGGGGGTGAAGACACTTGAGCGTGATGATTGACATGCTGTACGAGAACACGGTTGAGCACCCTGTGTTTGAGAACGGCATGAAGGCCGTGCAGGTGACCACGCAGGCGGCGATCAAGCGGGAGACGCGTGAGAAGCTGGTGCGGATTATTGTGGCGCATGTGCATGCTGATGGCCAGGTTGTGCCTGTGTATCGACGGGTAATGCCGTTTGATGACCAAGGCTGGGGGACGTTGATGAAGGACCCTGTGGCTGAGTTGAGGGCGTGTGGTCCTGACGATGAGCCAACATTGATTCGCCCAACTGGTGAGCCTACGCTTGAGTGGATGTCGTCACCGAGCTGTTGGGTAACTTGGGCAATACGAGCTGAGGTTGGTCCGTGTTTTGACGCACTGGCAACAAAAAGAACGCCGAGAAGACGTTGTGATGGTTGACGTCTTCTCGGCGTTTTTTACGGACCAACGGCTTGGACGCGTTTATAGATTGCCTCGCCGGTCATGTCCATCAGCAGGTCGTGAACATCGCTGATGGTGTGCGGTTTGAGCTCATCGCTGGTTAACAACGAGCACAGGTAGTCGATTGCCTCGATGTTGCTCAGTGCGGTTGTTGATCTTCGGTTTTTGGGTGTCACGACGTTCACGTGGTGAATGTCGCGTTTTCGGTAATCCAGCATGACGTCTGCCACGAGACGGTGCATCGCGTCGTGCACGTGGATGTGTTGGTTTTCCTTCTTGTCGATTAACACACACGCACCCCCGTTTTGAAAAAGCCGGCAACAGCCGGCTTTTTGTCAATGGTGTTTCTTTTTCTTTTTGCCTTTGCCCTCTTCAGGTGCGTCGGTGTTGATCTGTGCCTCCGCGTCATCTGAGGCGTCCTCAGGCGTGTTTTCCTCGCTGGCGGTGTTGTCGGTCGCGGTGTTGACGTCCGGCGCGCTCTCGGCATTCTCTGATGGCGAGGCGCTTGTTGCACCTTTCAACTCAGTGCGTATGTCCTCAAGCATGCGGCCAAGTTTGTTCTCACCCTTGCCGTTGCGTACACCCCAGTACTCGTCGTCGTGGCAAATGAGTTTGGCGTCGCCGGTGGCCAGCAACTTGGTCTTCAGGTCGCTGTCGGCGAACTTCGCCTGCAGTACTTTGCGCATGATTTCGTCCTTGACCTGGTCCCAGTCGGCACGTGGCGTCAACCGACGGCCAAGACGTTGCGCCTCGCTTGGCAGTACGTGCGTAAACAGTTTACGTTGGTCGTCGCTGCCGGCGCGCTGCGCCTGCAGTGCAGCTTCGGCGTTGTCGTACGTCAGCTTGTCAATCGTCACCTTGGTTGGGTGGAAGTTGCTTAAAAACGCGTACTCGCCGCGAAAGTCCTCAATCGTCTTCACGTTGATCACCCCTTCGCCACGGGAATAGTCATGGGGATGGCTCGAGTATCGGCTCAGCTAAAGCACATGACAGTGTAAACGCCGAGTTGACCACCGTGATCAGCGGGCACTGGTTTACCGCGTTGAAGTATTGAGCACGGCACGACACGTTGCCGGAGATGGTCTCGTCGTTGAGTCCGGCTGCCCAACGAATACACAGCTGTTCAGTAATCGACAGCTTGGTGAACCGCTGAACGTACGCTAGGGATTTTTCGCCATGGCCGAGCTGTGGGCTGTCGACGCGGAACTCGAACGTGCGCACGGTGCGCCACGTGCCGTCCTGTTGTTTCCGGCGGCGTTCGGTTGGTTTGAACGCGTCGGCTTTCCAGACGTCGGCCAGCAGGCATGCGAGCTCAGCCGACGGCAGCAGTTTTTCAAGACCGAGCTCGTTGGCAAGGTGGCACGCAAGCGCCGACGCACGCAGCGCTCGTGCGCATGCCCCGCCCATGTAGGCGCCGTGTCCGAACCGCTCCGCCGGTGCGCGGAAGAAGTCGGTTTTTTGAACAAGCCAGTCGGCAAGGTCGGCCATACCATCACGGCCAGTGTGTTTGAGCATGTCAACGTACATTGTCATGTTGTCCTCGACTTGCTGTTTGGTGAGTGTGGTTGTTTGTGGTGTTAGAATTTCTTTAATTTGTTCATTCATGTTTGTTCCTCCTTTTTTATTTTGTGATGACATTTTACCACGTTTTTTGTCGTTGGTGAATGGCTTTGTACGGCGATGTTGAAAATCAGTAAAACATGATATGATCTGTGCATGGACAAGAAGAAAGCAAACAACAACGGTGGCGTTGAACGCGGTTTTTACGCACTCAACGTGGCGGCTCTGGGTTCTGTCGTCCGTAAGCATCGTGAGCAAGCCGGTATACGGGTTGTGGACCTTGCCGTTGTCGCTGGCGTGGACAGCGGTACGGTGTCTCGCTTTGAGATGGGAAAATCAGCAGTGGGCATCGAGACCATTGAACGCATTGTTACGGCGCTGAGCTTTATGCAGGCGCTGGCCGCGAAGGCTGAGATGACGCGTGACCTTGGTGATGAGGAGACGGCGGATGACATGCTTGTTGTTCGCCCGTTGTTCGCCAAACGTACGAAGGGCAAGAAGGAAGTTGACAGCAATCAGCGATTGGGGCAGATTCCAGTAATCCACCCGTATGCAAGGAAAGTAAGTCAACTTAAAACTAAAAAACGATAAAATTTTTAAGAGGGGGTTCCCAAAACACGATTTGTGGTGTAAAATCCAAACCGTGAACAGGGTGACACACGACGTGTGCGTACAGCACTGCCCTTCTTTGGGGGTGACAACATGGATGATGTGTTGTTTGTACGAAGCTTTGCGTATGTTTGGTTTTTGTACGCTGGCATTTTGCTGTTACGTACGTTGAGTGACCGTTGTTGTGAAAAGCGCGTTGCGCGTGAGCGTGACCGCGCAAAGTTTGCAGCTGCGTTGCTGTGTCGTGCATCAAAAGGCGTTAAGGTGTTGGCATGTTTGTTTTGGGGTACATGCGTGCTGATTGACGTCATTGGTGCGACGTGCTTGGCGATGGCTGTGGTTTACAACGATGGACACGTACCGGTGGGGATGTGTGCGCTGGTTTTGCTTATGTATGTGTGCACCTTGCGAGAGATAATTGACCTGTGGCGTCGTGTGCACGCGCTTGGCAATGAGCAGGCGCTGTACGAGCACTTCATGTCAATCGAGGGCGAGCTTATTGATGCTGAACGATTGGTGAGAACTGGTGCAGCGGCGTTGTTGGTCGCCGTGAATGTTCATTAACGGGAAGGAGTTGTTTGGAATGTTTGGGAATTTTGATCTTGTGGGAACGCTTGAGGGTAAACTTAACGCCATGTCGAAGAGGCAGCGTGAGTTCATGGACGCCACGAACAACTGGCGGGCGACGGTTGAGAACTTCATGAACGCTGAGATCGACTTTGTGCCGACCGCGATTCACCAGATGAACGCTGCTGAATCGCATGTGGGGGCAATTTGTGCTGATGCACAGCCACGGAAGTCAGTTACAACGCTGCGCGAGGCGTTCGCGTCCGGTGCCCCGATTTCGAAAGTGGCGAAGTTGTCCGTTGATGGGCACTTGATTTACAACAGCAGGAGTTCGGAGGTCAGCGCGTGAGTGAGTACAGCTTGACGTGGATACACGACACGATCGTCGCGCGTGAGGCGTTGCGTTACGCGCAGCTTAAGGCGGTGCACGCCGTGTGTGACGCTGTGTATGCCGCGGCCGAGGCTGGTGGGTTGCGACCATCGTTGGGTGGGTTCCCGACGCACGCTGATTACCTGCGTGGTGGGGTATGGACCATCACTGATGGTTTGCCACCAACTGACCTTGATGAGCGTTTTTTGGCCGAGTTTGAGTACGGTGATGGCGAAGATTCTGGTGTGTGTGAACTCGCTGTGCCTTGGCGGGCGTTGATTGACCTCGAGGGCACGTGCGCAGCTGAGGTTGAGCGTGTGCGTCGACTGACGGCCGAGCAGGAGGCTGAGGCTGTGGCGCGCCGAGAGAAGTTTAAGGCCGAGTGTGAGCGAAGTGAACGTGAGCTTTACGAACGATTGAAGAGAAAGTACGGATAATAAAACCGGGCGATTGTTGATCGCCCGGTTTTTTATTTGTGAAACGAAAGACACCGTTGAACGCGGGTGGGAAAGGTCCGCGTCAACGGTGTCTACGTTGGGGAAAAACTTCTTGTGAGAAGGGAAGAAGTTGCGCACGCAGCACGATAATTTCCGTGCTAGTACGTTGAACATATCTTACCACATGCTGCACATTTTGTAAACCCCAAATTGGTTGTTTGCAATAATATACTACACAAAATGTCGAGCTCGCTTGTCCCGCAACGCACAAGGTGTAGGTGTGTATGATGGTATTTTTCACAAGATTGGTTACTCTTTACAAACGAGGGAGTGAAGAAGCATGGCGTTGATTGATTTTTCCCAGATCAAGGGCGGACGTAAAGCTCTTGAGGACATTGAGGCTAAGCTCTCAAAAAGCAACATTGTCACGACGAAGACGGACCGCACGGCCGAGGGTTACACCCCGTCGGATGAGCGCGTTTTTTCCGAGGCAATGATTGAGCAGCGTATTGCCGACACTGTTTCCGCGCAGCCGCGTCGCGTTGAGGACGTCGCGACGGTTGATCCAGCGGCGACGTCGTTGACCACGTTCACTTTGACGGCTGTGCCGACGGCTGACGACAAGGTTTCCGTGATCATCAACGGCGTTGTGTATGACGAGGACGACGCTTTCACAGTTGACCGTGCCGGTAAGCTCGTTACGTGGACGTTCACGAAGACAGTCGGTGGCTTTGACATCAACCATGACATCACCGACGAGGTTCACATCGTGTACATGACCATCGACGCCAACGCGTCGAACGGCGGCACCTCGCAGGGTGGCGGCGGATCGCAGGGCGGCAACGGTGGCAATGAGTCCGGCGGCGGTGAGTCTGGCGGTGGAGAATCCGGTGGCGGTG
>Ga0265298_10001899_pt1 | contig 30280 bp, 29 predicted proteins | sample AusTroGonzalo_MG_3_FD_193486 | JGI IMG/M metagenome (GOLD analysis project Ga0265298, IMG submission 193486) | Bovine rumen microbial communities from tropical cattle in Woodstock, Queensland, Australia - Gonzalo_01 | ecosystem: Host-associated > Mammals > Digestive system > Stomach > Rumen ...
GATGATATTGTCATCTTCAAAGCAGCGGACAACATGTACAATAGCGTCGACTTCCCGGATGTGGGACAAAAACTTGTTACCCAGGCCTTCTCCCCTGCTCGCGCCTCGGACAAGTCCGGCAATATCCACGAATTCGATGATCGCGGGCGTTACCTTTTTCGGATGATACATTTCAGCCAGTACGTCAAGCCGGCGATCCGGCACCGGAACAATTCCGGTGTTCGGTTCGATCGTGCAGAAAGGATAATTTTCAGCCTGTGCGCCGGCATTTGTGATCGCGTTGAACAAAGTGCTTTTTCCGACATTCGGAAGACCGACAACTCCGAGTTTCATGGTCAGCTGTACTCCCTTTCATTCCTTCAGATTCCTGTATTCACATACAAAATAAAATTATATCGGTCCCATCGGCATCAGTCAAGCATTCCCAAATAGCATAACTCCTTATTATCATGATTATTTTTGCATTAATGAACTATTCTGCCCTTCTGCCATATGTCTTCGCTTTCCAAACGTTCTCTCTTATGGTAAAATATTTTGTTGAAATTGATTTGGAGGGATACGTATGTCCATTTTTCAGAGTTTGATTCTCGGTGTGATCCAGGGGCTTGGTGAGTTTCTGCCCATTTCCTCCAGCGGTCACCTGCTGCTTGCCCGGATTCTTCTCGGGATTCAGACGGATACGCCTGCCATGAAAATGCTGGATATTCTGCTTCATGTTGGCACGCTGCTTCCTGTCCTGATTGTCTTCCGGAAGGAATGGGTTGATATGATTCTTCATCCAATCCGGAACAAAACGCTGATCCTGTTGATTGCTGCTTCCGTTCCGACGCTTGCTGTATATCTTCTTGCCAAAAAATTGATTGTAGTGAACGGTTTTGAAGGATTTGCGATTTTTGACAGCGGCTGGTTCCTGGGCGTTTCTTTCCTGATCACTGCGCTGTTCCTTCTCCTCTGTGATTTTTTCGGAGATCGCAAAAAGCCAAAAGTGAAAAAAGTCGGATTCCCGCAGGCTGTTGTGATGGGACTGTTCCAGGGTGTTGGGATGATTCCTGGCGTTTCCCGCAGTGGTTCCACCATTTTAGGCGGTACCGTTACTGGTCTTTCGAAATCGCTTGCAGCTAAATTCTCCTTTATGATGAGCGCTCCTGCGATTCTCGGCTCCCTTCTGATGGAGGGAAAGGATGCCGTCGAGGAAGGATATATCAGTTCCATTGAGGTTTTACCAACCGTGGTGGGTGTTATCGCCGCTGCCGTTGTAGGTTATCTGGCTATTCGTTTCATGCTTAGAATTATTGCTAAGGTTCCATTATGCTGGTTTGCGCTTTATCTGGCAGTTCTCGGCATTGCCTTCCTGGCTCTTCAATATTTCGGGCTTTTGAATGTCCCGCCTTTTTCGCTTCCGGCTGAAATTTCTTTCGGCTGATTAAATGAACTCATAAAAAACGGGAGGAGGTCAAAAAAGTGAAAAAAACGGCTTTTGCCTTTGCATTCTTTCTGTTTTTGGCCTCCGTTTGTTCGGCTTTGGCAGCAAAAAAGAATTCAGAACCGGTTATCACAGCCGAACCGATTCCGGAACCGACTGCCAATCCTGATGCTGTGCCTTATGATCCTGAGCATCCTGACGAACTGGAACCGGAGCAGCTATGGGCTGCTTCTGCGGTTCTGATGACCCAGGATAAGGGAGAAGTAATCTTTGAAAAAGAACCGGACACCATTCGTTATCCGGCTTCCATGACCAAGATCATGACCGTCTGGCTCGGTATCATGTTCGTAGAGGATCCTTATGAAACGATCACCGTATCGGAAACTGCTGTTAATGTTCCGGAAGATTCATCTACTATGCACTTAAAGCCTGGAGAAGAAATCCGTTTCATCGATGTTCTCTATGGAACAATGCTCGTTTCCGCCAACGACGGGGCGAACGTCATTGCTGAAGTGGTTTCCGGTGACATTCCACGTTTTGTGGACCTGATGAACTCAACAGCCCTGAGCCTCGGCTGCCTGAATACGCATTTCATGAATCCCCATGGATATCATGACGATAATCATTATTCAACTGCCCGGGATATGGCAATTATCGCGCGGGAAGCCATGAAGAATGATACTTTCAGGGAAATTGCCCGCACAATCACATACCAGATCCCGCGTACCAACATGCAGCGGGCCAGAACGATCACTACAAAGTCCGATTACATGCTCCCCGGTTCTGAGGAAGAACCCAATAAATACTACTATGAGTATGCCACCGGCATTAAGACGGGTTCCCACTCGCAGTCCGGCTGGTGTTTTTGTGGTGCTGCTTCCAAAGACGGTGTTGATCTGATCTCTGTTGTCATGTTCACCGGCAAGCGCAACCGTTGGAATGATACCATGAAGCTTATGAACTATGGCTTCAGCCAATATCAAAGCGTTACCGTGGCAGAACTTTACAATATGAATCCAATCACGATAGAGACCAGTAATTACTCTACCTCGGATACAAACCGTGGCAAGGTAAAACTGCTTTGCAAACCGCTGGAAGGCTCTGCGACAATTGTTTCGACCAAGTCTGACATCAAACGCATGGCTGATAATCTGACGGATCTGGTATATATTCAGTATGACCGCGATTTTCAGGCTCCGATCGAAGCAGGCGAGCAGATTGGTACCATGACCTATTTTCCTGAAAAAGGCGATCCGGTCGTTTACGCACTCACCGCTGCCCGCAGTGTGGAGCAGCGCACGAATGTCCCGAAAACCCTTGAGCAGATTATTGCCGAAACATATGCGGACCCGAATCCTCTTCCTCCCTTTAATGTGGAGTTTGCTCTCATACTCTTCGGCCCGGTTGTGATATTGATTCTTCTGATCTTTTTTGTCAGAAAAGCGAACAGAAAAAGGAGAGCACATAAATTGCACGCTCCCAAACCTGTCAACCGGTATGTAAAGTAATATTCTTTCATTCCATCGGTAAAACAACAGAGAAAACCGTACCAGCGCCTTGCTTTGATCTGACGCGTATTTTTCCGCTGTGCGCAACAACGATGATCCTTGCAATGCTAAGGCCCAAACCATGCCCGCCTGTCTCGGATTTTCTGGCTTTGTCGCTGCGGTAAAACCGATCAAAAATCTTCGGCAGATCTTCAGCTGCTATTCCCTGCCCTTCATCCCGGATATTCAGGCTGCAGGTCCCGTCTGCTTCCTTTCTGCAGCTCAGATAGATATTGGTATCAGCTTCTGAATACTTGACTGCGTTGTCGCAGAGAATCCGGAGCACCTGCTTGATCATGTTTCGGTCGGCTTTCAGCTGCAGGTCGTCAGCCGTTTCCAGATGGAAATGGTGTTCTTCATGCACCATGGCTTCTTCCTTCAGAACCTCTTGGACTAAATCTGGCGCGCTGAATTCGGATACTTCCATCATCAGGGTCTTCTTATCGTGCCTGGCCAGGAACAGCAGGCTTTCAACCAGGTCCTTCATACCGTCTGTTTCCTGGGAAATTGCCATGATTCCTTCTTCAAGGACTTCTGGATCATCCTTGCCCCAGCGTTTGAGCATATCAGTATATCCGCGGATTACTGCAATCGGCGTTCTGAGCTCATGGCTCGCGTCGTCAACAAATTGTTTCTGGCTGTTATAGCTTCGTTCGATCCGATCCAGCATATTGTTGATGACTACAGCCAGATCCTTCAGCTCGTTCTTGGTTCCGGCAATATTGATTCGGTTGGAAAGATTACTTTCTGACAGCGTTTCAGCCATGCCTGTGATATCTCTGATCGGTGCCAGCACCCGTTTGTTGAGGCGTTTTTCATGCCGGAAGAAATAGATCATCCGGATCACGTCGCAGATGAGGGCGCCGAGAATCAGATAGCTCCAGAACAACAGGATATCGCTCAGCTGAAGTGTAACCAGCCATTCTTCTCCGCTCTTTGTTGTAAAATAGAACTGGAAGAGTTTCTCCGGGATTACCTTCTGGAACATGATGGACAGTTGCTGGCCTACTCTGGGAAACAGCTGCTTTTCCGGAACGGTTTCGGACCGTGTAACAGTCAGGTACCCTTTCTCCTTCAGAGTCTCTTCTTCTTCCCAGTTTTCACTCTGCATCTCTTCAAGCGTTCGGGAAACGGGTACCGACATTGCAAAACACAATACGATTGTCAGAATCAGGCAGATAGGAATGAAGCTCCGAAGAAGCTGGATGCAGTAGTGCAGCGCAATCCGGAAGGTAAGCGAAAGCCGGATCCGGCTAAGTCCTCCATGGATGCTTCCGCTCATTCTGTTGGCAATCACCAGATCCCGGGTTTCGGGTTTTGACTGCTGGTTTGTTTTGTTATTCTTCGTCTTCTTCATAATTAAACAGATAACCGACAGAGCGGATCGTATGAATTGTCTTGATGTGATACTTGTCGTCAATCTTATGCCTTAAGTAACGGATATAAACATCCACAATATTGGAATCTCCGATATAATCATAACCCCATACTTCATTCATCAGTTGATCGCGGGTGACTGCCTTGCCTTGGTGTTCCATCAGGTATTTCAACGTGTCAAATTCTTTGCGGGTCAGTGCCACAGGTTCCCCTTTTACATGAACCTGCCACGAGGCTGTATCTACACTGATACAGCCGGCCTGGAGACATTGATCGTCTTTTTGTGGGGCAATCTGGTCCCGTAACCGGGTTTTTTTCAGTGCGACCCGGATTCTTGCAAGCAGCTCTTCTATCGCAAAAGGTTTGGTTACATAATCATCTGCACCCATATCGAGCCCCATGACCTTATCGCTCACATCGTCTTTTGCGGTCAGCATAATAATTGGTACGTCACTGGTATGGCGAAGCCTTCTGCAAACTTCGATCCCGCTCAGTTCCGGCAGCATCAGGTCAAGAATCAGCAGGTCAGGGTCTTCGTTCAGCGCTGTTTCCAATCCGCTTCGGCCGTCAAAGGCTGTCAGAACGTCATATCCTTCATGCTTCAGCTCCAGTTCCAGAAACCGTGCGATCTTTTTCTCGTCTTCAACGATCAGGATTGTGGCCATGGTATAAACTCCTTTTCTGGGTTATGTGCAAACGCAGGAGATGTGGATGCATCTCCCGCTTATTCTTTCGGATTATCCTACAGTAACCGATGAAAATCCGTCCCGATCATCAACGATCTCGACTTTTCCGTCTTTGGTTTCAGCCTGCACCGGAATCTGGAGCGTCGGCACTTCAGAAGCAGCGGCAGAGTAGGCGCTGTGGAAAGTCGTCGCGGCCGGATTGGATTCAAAGAAGGAATCCATCGTCTCTTCCATTTCTTTCGTCTGCTTTCTCAGCGCTTCGGCAGGATCCTCTTCGACCTTCTCTTCACTCTTTTCCGTTGCTTTTGTCTTGGCGTCCGATACAGCGGATTTCACGGTTTCCTTTGCTTTGTCGAAGGTTTCGGTTACAACATTTCCTTTCTTGTCATCCGTGAAGGTCTGCACGGCGCTGGATACGGAGTTTTTCGCGTTCTGTGCGGCATTTCGGACCATCTTCTCCAGGCTGTCGGAGGCAAAATCCTCATCCAGCTTCGTAAAGGAGAACTGATATCCAAGAATCAGGGAAAGAATGAATCCGAAGATCGTCATATGCGGGGCCAGGATCAGGCACAGCGCCCCGAACAGTACCGAGAAGTTTACGATCGGTGTTTTCCCCTTGGAAACCTTAATCCGGCACCTGTAAAGCTTTTGAAGGATGTTCAGCGCTTTCTGCTTGGTTTCGTTTCGTTTATCCGTATCGTGTCCGGTATATGCTCTGCTTGTGCTTTCCATTTTAGGTTCCTCCTTCAGCCTTCCGTTTTTTTCCAGGTCGATCAGTGCACGGGCCAGGTTTCCGTCATGATAATCCAGAAGGGCTACAGCCTCCTGATAAGTGATGCCGCTCTTCTTCCGCAGCATTTCAATATCTTCGATTGTGTAGCTTGCCATCTTCCGTTTCTCCTTTCCTGTCGGTTCACCCGACACGTGCATCATAGCATATCCGGAACCGTTTGTTCTGAAAAACAGGCAAAGACTTCATGAGAATCAGATTAAAGATTTCGGAATGACTGAATGAATGGTTTCATTGCAAAAAAAGGAGGCCTTCCGTATTTTATCACATCCCGCATTGTAATGAACACGTTTTTTCCATCCTTTTTGAATTGAAAAGCAGTATATTGTAACGCTGCCGAAGAATCTTCATCTTTACAGAAAAAAGCCCTTGTGGTACGATTATTTTAGAAATTTCTATAATAATACAGGGGAGGATCACGTTGTCATGAGCAAAGATCAGATTATCAGCGGAAACACTATTCTTGGGATTGAATTCGGTTCTACACGGATCAAGAGTATTCTGATCGATAAGGATCATAATGTGATCGCCTCCGGCAGTCACGAATGGGAAAACGATTATATTGATGGTATCTGGACATACAGTGAGGAAGCCATCATGAAAGGCCTGCAGTCCAGCTATGCAGACCTTAAAAAGGATGTTTTGGATCGTTATCAGGTTCCGCTGAAAAAGCTGGCCGGCTTGGGGATCAGTGCCATGATGCACGGCTATCTTCCTTTTGACCGGAATATGAATCTGCTCGTTCCCTTCCGTACCTGGCGGAATACCATTACAGGTGAGGCTGCCGAAAAGCTGACGGAGCTTTTCTCCTTCAATATGCCCCAGCGCTGGAGTTTGAGCCATCTGTATCAGGCCATCCTCAATGACGAAGCTCATGTGAAGGATATCGCCTTCCTGACCACGTTGGCCGGCTGGATTCATTTCCTGTTGACCGGCAAAAAGGTCCTCGGTGTCGGTGATGCTTCCGGCATGATGCCCATTGATTCCGCTACCTGCGATTATGATGCCGGCATGGTTTCTTCTTTTGATAAGTTAATTGCCGGCAAATATCCCTGGACGCTGAAATCCATCCTGCCGCAGGTGCTTTGTGCCGGGCAGGATGCAGGTACGCTGACTGCGGAGGGAGCAAAACTGCTGGATCCCGAAGGGGATCTTGAACCCGGCTGTCCTCTTTGTCCGCCCGAGGGTGATGCCGGAACCGGCATGGCGGCCACCAACAGCGTGCGGGAGCGTACCGGTAATGTCAGCGCGGGAACCTCCATCTTCAGTATGATTGTTCTGGAAAAGCCTATGAGCAGGGTTTATCCTGAAATTGATATTGTTACGACTCCTGCCGGCAAGCAGGTTGGCATGGTGCATTGCAACAGCTGTACCAGTGATATCAATGCCTGGGTTGCGCTCTTCCGTGAGTTTGCGGACCTGATGGGCTGTCAGACAAATGTCGGTGATGTCTTTACAAAGCTTTTCCTGAAATCCAGGGAGGCGGAAAAGGACTGCGGCGGGCTGGTAAGCTTCAACTATCTCGCCGGCGAACCGGTGACAGGTCTTTCCGAAGGCCGTCCTATGTTTGTCCGCCTGCCGGATGCGAAGATGAACCTGGCCAATTTCATGCGGGCGCAGATTTACGCCAGCATGGAAACACTGAAATACGGAATGGAAATCATGAATCGGGAGCATGTCGCAATTGATTGTGTATACGGTCACGGCGGATTATTTAAGACGGAGGGTGTGGCGCAGAATGACATGGCTGCCGCAATCCATGCGCCGGTCACCGTTATGGAAACAGCCGGTGAGGGTGGCGCCTGGGGGATCGCCCTCCTTGCGGATTATCTGGTATATCATGCGGATGGCGAATCTCTGGAAGATTATCTTCAGGATCACGTCTTTAACGGCATGAAGCAGGTCACGGTCTCTCCCGATCCGGCTGATGAAAAGGGATTTGACCGTTATATGAAGCGCTTTGTTTCCTGCTTGCCGGCTCAGAAAGCTGCTGCATCCGAATTCAAGGATTGAGGTGTTCCTTTGATTTCTGTCAGGGATTTTGAAACTTCACTGAAGCTGACTACGCTCGTTCCTGCTTCAAAGACGGAATGGGATATTCGCACGCCGGACCTGAACCGGCCCGGTATCCAGTTCTGCGGTTTTTATAAGTTCTTCCCTTTTGAACGTCCGCAGGTCATCGGCAAGGCCGAGATGGCATATCTGGAGGAACAGACGGAATCATCCAGAAAAGAAATCCTCGAACGTTATTTCAGCCATCCTATTCCGTGCCTGATAATCTGCAGAGGGCTGACGCCTCCGCCGGACCTGCTTTCCATTGCTCAGTCGCATGATGTGCCGGTTTTTTCCAGCTCATTGGTAACAAGCAAATTTGTTGCCATGGCAATTAATTACCTGAACCGTTCCCTTGCCCCGCACATGACACGCCATGGTGTTTTGCTGGATGTTTATGGTGTTGGAGTATTCCTGTCTGGCAAGAGTGGCGTCGGAAAAAGCGAAGCAGCTCTTGAACTGGTCAAACGCGGCCATCAGCTGGTTGCTGATGATGTTGTTGATATCTGCCGGATCTCAGATGACAGGCTGATCGGAACTTGTCCCGAGAAAGTTCGGTATTTGATGGAAATCCGCGGCATTGGCGTAATTGATATCAAGGCGATGTATGGAATCGGTGCGGTGGCATTTTCGAAAACCATTGATCTCATCATTGAGCTTGAAGCCTGGGATGAGAATAAGGCTTACGATCGGATAGGTCTTCAGGATGATCGGATTGAAATCATGGGGGTACGGGTTCCCCATCAGACGATGCCGATTAAACCCGGCAGAAACCTTGCCATCATTGTGGAGGTTGCAGCGCGCAATTTCAGTCTGAAACGTGCGGGTTACAATGCGGCGCGTGAGCTGACTGCGTTGATTCAGGATGAAATAAATGTATAAACGGAAAACAGAGGAGGTCATAGTATGCGAATCGGTATTGACGTCGGAGGCACAGGCATTCAGGTAGGACTGGTCAACGCGGAACTTCAGATTATTTCTGAAGCTTCAATCCCTACCAGAACAGATATCCCTTTTGAGGATCAGGTTCAGCAGATTGCTTCCTGTGTTCTTTCAATAATTTCTTCCGCCGGTCTTTCTCCCGAAGAGATAGAATCTGTCGGCGTTGGCATTCCCGGGATCGCGTCGGCCTCCGGTGAGATCATTAAATGTACCAATATGGGATGGCATCATGTTCCTTTTGCGGATGTGTTCAGGCGCATTTATAACAAGCCTGTCTTTGTGGATAACGATGCCAATGTTGCGGCTCTGGCTGAAAGTGTTGCCGGCGTAAGTGCCGGAACATCGTCCAGTGTGTTTATTACCATTGGCACCGGTATCGGCAGCGGTATCATTATCGACGGGAAAATCTGGAAGGGCTGCCACGGCATTGGCGGTGAACTCGGTCATGTGATCTTTGATCTGGACGGCGTTCCCTGTTCCTGCGGAAATCATGGATGCCTCGAGCGCTATTGCTCCGCCACGGCAATCATACGAATGGGGCGTGAAGCGGTTAAACAGCATCCGGATTCTCTCCTGCTGAAAATGGCGGAAAACAATCCTTCCAATATTACGGCAAAGATTATTTTTGATGCTGCGCGTCAGGAAGATCCGGTTGCCGTTGAAGTCTATCATAAGTTTATCGGCTTCCTGGCCCAGGCCGTCGCAAGCGTGGTGAACCTGATCGATCCGGAAGTGATCGTTCTTGGCGGAGGTGTCAGCAAAGCAGGTACCTTCCTTCTCCGGCCCTTGATCCGCGAATTCCCCCGTTATGTTCTTTTCGATGATCAGCCGCTTCCGGAAATCAAACTGGCGGTTCTCGGTTCAGAAGCAGGGATCATCGGCGCGGCAATGCTGTCCTGACAGTTTCATCGATATTGTTTTAAGAATGTGAAAGGAAAGCCTCAGTGATGTCCGATTTCTCATTCAGTCGCCGTCGGGACGGAACATACCGTCTTGATGCCTACGAAGGTTCCGAAAATACGGTTGTTATTCCCTCTTCCTATGATGGTCGGCCGGTCACTTCCATTGCCGACAATGCGTTCTCCTGGTCCTTTGTCCGAAAAGTGACCATCCCTGATTCTGTAACCCAGATAGGTGAAGCCGCCTTCTCCTGGTGTGAATCGCTGCTCAGCGTGGAGATTCCTCAAACCGTGAAAGTCATAGGAGAATGGGCTTTTATCGGCTGCTCATCCCTGAAGTCCATCAGTTTGCCGGATGGACTGAAAAAAATCAATTATTCGACTTTCCAGTCCTGCTCTTCCCTGGTTTCGATCGAAATCCCCGACTCGGTCAAAACAATTGGACCGGAAGCATTTTCAGAATGCAGAAGCCTGAAAAAGGTTAGGCTTTCTGAATCCCTGACAGCCCTTGGTGACAACGCTTTTGCCTCCTGTGATGCACTGACGGAAATTAATCTTCCCAACAGCCTTACAGACCTTGGCAGTGAAGTCTTCTCCGGTTGCACAGCCCTTTCTTCTTTCCTGATCGCTGAAGATCATCCTGTTTTCTGTGAGAAGGACGGCGTTCTTTTCAACAAAAAAGAAAAACGCCTGATCTACTATCCTTTCAGCATCAAGGATAAGCGGTATGAAATCCCCGATGGGGTTCAGCTCATTGCTGAAGAAGCTTTTGCAAACCGCAATGCTCTGGAAGAGATCATTATTCCGGACTCTGTCACCCAGATCGAGCCGAAAGCCTTCTATGGCTGTCGCGGGCTGAAGTCAATCGTGATCCCGTCTACAGTCATACGTCTCGGAAGCAGTGCGTTCCATAGCTGTTCTTCCCTTCGTGAAGTGACCCTCTCCGAAAGCCTGGTGGCTATCGAGTATTCAGTCTTTTATGCCTGCAGCAATCTTGAATCCGTTCAGCTTCCCGAAACAATCAGGATCATTTCTCCGTGTGCATTCAGCGGCTGCAGTTCGCTTGCATCCATCATTTTCCCGGACAACCTGATAGATATCGGTGAATCCGCTTTTGAAGGATGCAGATCCCTTGAGAGTGTTACCCTTCCGGATAATTTTGAAACGCTCGGCTCCCATGCTTTCGGTTCCTGTACGATGCTTGATTCTGTTATCCTTTCAGGAAAGATCCGGACCATTCCGCCTCAGGCCTTTGCCCGTTGTGAGAATCTGAATCATGTCAAATTGCCTGAAGGGCTGGAAGAGATTAAAAGTGAAGCCTTTGACAGCTGCGAAAACCTGCTCACGCTCCAGATTCCCGAGAGCGTCAACGATATTGAACCGGATGCATTTGTCAACTGCCGTCATCTGATGCTTTTTGTCTATCCCGGATCCTATGCCGAAAACTACGCCCGCGACCGCGATATTCTGTACTCGGAAATATAATTTTGCTACGAAAAAGAGCTGTCTTTCCGACAGCTCTTTTTCGTAGCGTTTCTGTTATTGTTTGGCGCCGCACTCAGGGCAGAACTTCGTCCCCGCCGGGATCTGAGCACCGCAGGCTGAGCAGAATGCGCCGGCTGCCTGTTTCGCGCCGCACTCAGGGCAGAACTTCGTTCCTGCGGGGATTTGTGCTCCGCAGGCAGAACAGACTGCGCCGGCAGCGGCAGGTGTAACGGGAGCTGTCTGCTGGGCAGGATTCATGCTCTGCGCAAACATCTGGCCCATGGCAGCACCGGCACCCATGCCGACACCCATGCCGGCCATACCGTTCCCGTTGTTGGCCGCATCGCGCATCGCTTCAGCGGCCTGATACTTGGCATACTGGTCCAGGTTCCCGAGCACGCCCATGGATGTGCGCTTGTCCATGCTCTTTTCAACTTCTTCGGGAAGGGAAATGTTTTCAATCACAAAACTGCACAGAGTCAGGCCAAGGGGTGCAATTTTGGGGTTGATCGCGTTCAGTGCATAGGTGGATAACTCGTTGTAATTTGCAGCCAGATCGAGCGCTGGGATTTTGCTCTCGGCGATCGCGTCACTCAGCCCACTGACCAGCGTGCGTTTGATCTGTCCTTCCACGCCTTCCACGGTGAACAGTTCTGCCGTTCCGAATACTTCCTTCAGGAAGGTTACGGGATCCGAAACTTTGAAGCTGTAAATACCAAATGCCCTTAGGCGGATCATGCCAAATTCGGCATCGCGCATCATGACGGGGTTGCTCGTTCCCCACTTCATGTCGAGGAACTGTTTGGTATTGACAAAGTACACATCGGATTTGAAGGGACTGTTGAAACCATATTTCCAGCTTTTCAGCGCAGTCATGATGGGCATGTTGCTGGTTGAAAGCTCATACCGGCCGGGGGTGAATACATCTGCCAGTTCTCCTTCGTTGACGAAGATGGCAACCTGACTCTCACGAACGGTCAGCTGCGCACCCATCATGATTTCTTTCCCGTTCATGTCATACTTGTGAACCATCGTCTTGGAAGAACTGTCAGTCCATTCGATGACATCAATCAGTTGACCCTTGATCTTGTCGAGAATACCCATCTTTTTTCCCTCTCTTTTCTATGGATTTCATTTATTCATCCGTATCGCAGCAAAGAGAATTCAGTGCCTGCAATACGCGGATATCAACAATATGCATCTCTACGCCGAAATACTCTCTCATATGTTCGATACTTTCCGCTGCATAGGCTGTCAGCATGGCTGTCATAGCATTTACTGTCATCGGCGTTTCGACACCGTGCAGCGGACAGGCAAGTACCAGGATCCGCCCATCACTATGGATCGTCGGCAAGATATGGATGCCGTTCTTATCGCCGGCAAATGAATTTCTTAATGCGACTTCAAGTCGGTCCCTTCCATAGTGCCAGCGGCCTTCCAGCTGGTCATAGGGGGCTGTTTGTTCGATCTCGATCAGAAGGCAGGGTTTATCAGCATCCATTCGGCTTCTCAGCAGACGCATATTCCGGTGAAGATCTTCAGCGGTATGAACTTTTCCGTTCAGCAGCTTCCGAAAGAATTCATGCCGGCAGATCTGTAGTACATCTGTAGTGTTAAAGCGTTCATTGTAAAAATCTGCATGAATCCGGTTTAACAATATTTTCAGCTCGCTCAGATACCGGAGAACCTCATCCTCAGTCTTCCCGGCTTCAAAAATTGAAACGTTCGGAAAATTCTCCTGAAGGTAGGCAAGTATTTTTTCTTCTTCATTGGGGTCGTTAACTGCGATACAGATTCCGTCGGCATGATGTTTGCCCAGGCTGTCAACAGCACCTTCAAAATCATGACGAATATGCGGAGCCTTGAAACCGTTCATTTCCCAGTTATCAACCTGGGCAAACGCGTTCAGCACATTCTCCTGATCGGACACCAGCAACAGTTTGTACATCCCCGACCTCCGCAGTTTCCTGAATAGAATACTTGTGTATTATATCTCACTGCTTGCGATAATGCAAATGTTCCTTTATTTTTCGGTGTTTTCCTGCAGTTTTTCTTTTGCAACCTCCAGTGCCTTTTTCAGCTGAACGTCCTTTTCTGTATCAGCAAAGTCATACATCCCGTTATCCCCCTCCGGCAGTTCCACAATGTATTCAGGTGTAATGCCTACCTGATGAACCGCCTGACCGCTGGGAGTAAAGTACTGGGCGATCGTCATCTGATATCCGGCGCCTTTGTCTCCGATGGGATATACGCCCTGGATAATTCCCTTTCCAAAGCTCTTCACCCCGACAACGGAAGCGTTTGCGCAGTCACGAAGCGCGCCGGTCAGTATTTCGGAAGAACTGGCGCTGTTTTCATTGATTAAGATCGTCAGCTGAACATCCACTTTTCCGTCTCTGGTCGGGTAATCTTCGTGGTGCTCAATACCGTCCCGGTACACCAGATAACAGAGTTCGCCTTTATCCATGAACAGATCGGCGATATACTGTGCCTGGTCAACCCATCCGCCGGGATTGTCCCGCAAATCCAGGATGATGCTTTTGGCTCCTTGGGCTACCAGCTGGTTCAGTGCTGTTTCAAACTCCTTATAGCAGTTTCCGGCAAACTCATATATCACGATATATCCGACTTCATCGTCAAACATTTTGCTCTCGATCTGGTTGATGTTGATTTCCTTTCTCGTGATCGTAAAGGTAATTTCCTCCTCGTTCCGCAGGAAGGTCACATCCACATCTGTTCCTGGAACGCCCCGCATAATGTCGACGGCTTCCTGAAGGTTAGAGGCTGTAACAAACAGGTCGTCGCCGACTTTGTACAGGATATCTCCGCGCTGAACGCCGGCTTCCTCTGCCGGACTTCCTTTAAAGACCCGGCTGATCGTGCAGATCTGTGTATTCATATTGGAACTGATCAGCACGCCAATCCCGACATAGTTGCCTTCATCATCCTTCCACATTTCCTCAAATTCCTCGGGATTATAATAGAATGTGTAAGGATCATCCAGTCCGGCCAATAATCCCCTTGCTGCATATTCGATCATCTTGTCCGGATCGGTATCCTGATAAAAGCTGGCATTTGCTGCGTCAAACAGGGAATACACTTCTGAGAATTTCTGATATTTTTCATATTCTTCCCTGCTGATTGTCACGGTATCACCTGTAGCAGCAGGTGTTGTCATATCGCCGCTTGTGATCACTGTCCCTTCGGCAGGTCTGAAAAGGACTTCAAGCTTCGACGTGGGGATAAAGGTGCAGGAACACAGTATTGCCATCGTGATCATTAGCAAAACAGCCAGCATCAAACGCTTTTTCATCTTGGTTCTCCTTCGGTTCAATCGGTTATCGTATCTTATCGATCATTCCGAACATGATTCGGAATACGACCGCATCCTGGAAATTCCGTACGTCCAGTCCCGTAGCGTGCTTGACCTTGTCAAGGCGGTAGTTCAGTGTGTTGCGGTGAATGAACAACTCTTTGCTCGCCGCGGTAATATTCAGGTCATTCGCGAAAAACACGCGAATTGTTTCCATCTTCTCTTCGTCAAGCGTTTCTTCACCGCTGCCGAACCGGAACTCATTGGCAAGCTTTTTCTGCTGCTCCGCAGGGATTGCATCTATGATGCGCTCAACTTTTTGTTTGCTGTATCGGTAAAGCGTGCCGTCCGGATGATAACGCGTGCCGGTTATTAATGCATTCGCGGCCTCCTCGAAACTTTTGTGAAGCATGCCGAGATTTTCTGCTTCCGTTCCGATCCCGGCCTGGAGATCCGTATAACCTTCGCTTATCATCGTGTCTATAACCGCCGCGGCATATTCTGCGGTTTCGTCCTCGCTCCGAAATGCGGACTCTCTGATCAAGGCGAGTGTGTCACGGTCCACAGTCGCCAGATGGTCTCCTTCTTCCAGCGGAGCAATCCTGTTGAAAATCCGGTTCAGCGGTTGTTCCGGGGAATTCTTAACGCGGAACAGGACCACTGTCCGTTTTTTTCCGAAGTCAATTCCGTATTCTCTGGCCAAAGCCCTGATCCGGTCAGGCTCCGCCTCTTTTTTGATGATCTTGTACCAAACGTCGTTCGTGTTTGCTCCGATGCTGCTGCGGATCTTTCGTTGTATTGCCGAAAGGACTCTTTGATTTTCCTCGGTATCCTTGCAGCTCAGAGCATCTCCTTCCATCAGCAGGTACAGTCTGCCTTCTGTCCGGCATACCGCATCGGGACTGCGCTCAAAAAAACGACAGACTTCTTCCGGGATCTGCTCCGATGAAATCAGCTCGATCGCGGCATTGAGTCTGTCCATAATGTTCCTCCCTGCAAAACTGCAGACTATTATAGCACAAATATGGAATAATTCAAAACTTGAAACCACGGTGGTTTAACTGTATAATTTCTTATTGCTTCAGGATAGCGGATGAAGGGAGGCGTTTCAGTGAAATTCACCATACGCATGCTCGCATGTCTTCTTTTGCTGCTGTGCTTCCCGTTCAATGTCGTATTTGCAGGCCCTGATTTCCTATTCAGCGATGATCGCTTCCGTGGAAACTTCACCACCGAGAATCTTGATGCTATTATTGATGAGTATGAGCTTTTTGATGGCTGGTACTGGACCACAGAAGCGGATATCCCGCAGACTTTTCACGGTCATCCCGAGTGCCCGGGGTGGACCTCTGCCGCCGAAAAAAATGGCAGACATATATGGCTCAAAGGCTGGTACGGTTGCCGCTGGCCGATTGATCATGTCCGTAAGGCAGCTCCAGACCGGGGAGGCTATGCCGAATGCTTTGCATTTGCCCAGTTTATCGGTTATCTTCTTTCCGGAGAGATCAATCCCCAGGGGAACTGGGATTTCTGGTATTCTTTTGATGATGCCGGTGAGCTTCATGTCGGGGATATTATCCGGGTGGAATATAAGCATAAAAAAAAGACATACAATCACAGCGCTGTTGTCTATGCGGTTGAAGGAGATGACATACGCTTTATTCAGGTTTCCGGCAACTCATGCAACAGGATTTCAATCGGTTCCGGCTTTACCGACGGTAACTATCAGAATGTGACGAATATTGATCTGATCAGGCAGTTAAAAGGGGTAAGAATTTGCCGCTATATCCCGAAAGAGCCTGCAATTGAAGACTGAAATATGATCATGTATCAGGCAAAGAAAACAGGCCCGGCTTCGGACCTGTTTTCTTAGTGCTTGATGATTGCTTTTGAATGCTTACTTATTCAGGATGGTTTTTTCGGTTTCCTTGTCGAAGAAGTGCAGGTGCGTGGTATCCATCGCAACCTTGATCTTCTGGCCGGCCTTGCTGGATGTCCGGGGATCGACGCGGGCAATGATGTTCCCTTCCTTGCCGGTTGTGCTCAGATACAGATACGTCTCAGAGCCCATCAGTTCTGTCACTTCAACATCAACATCGAAAGTAGCGGTGGCATATTCGGCCAGTTTCTGCTCATCGTCGTGGATATTCTCGGGACGGATCCCCATGATGACTTCCTTGCCGATGTAACTCTCGTCAACAAACTTGGCGATCTTCTTCTCAGGCACGATAATCTTGTTGTCACCGAATTTGGCAACTACATCCTGGCCCTCACGGGTAAGCTGCACATTGAAGAAGTTCATCTGGGGGCTTCCGATGAAGCCGGCAACAAACTCATTCGCCGGATAGTCGTACAGGTTCTGGGGCGTATCCACCTGCTGCACAACGCCGTCCTTCATAACCACGATACGGCTGGCCATGGTCATTGCTTCAGTCTGGTCATGTGTAACGTAGATGAACGTGGTCTGCAGTCTCTGGTGCAGCTTGGTGATCTCGGTACGCATCGCAACACGGAGCTTGGCGTCCAGGTTGGATAGCGGTTCATCGAACAGGAAGACCTTTGGTTCACGGACGATAGCGCGACCGAGGGCAACACGCTGACGCTGACCGCCGGACAGAGCCTTCGGTTTCCGGTTCAGCAGGTGGGCGATGTCCAGGATCTTGGCAGCTTCTTCCACGCGGCGTTTGATCTCATCCTTGGGGGTCTTGCGCAGCTTCAGACCGAATGCCATGTTGTCGAACACGGTCATATGCGGGTACAGCGCGTAGTTCTGGAACACCATGGCAATGTCGCGATCCTTGGGAGCGACGTCGTTCACCAGCTTGTCGCCGATGTACAGTTCACCGTCGGAAATTTCTTCCAGGCCGGCGACCATGCGCAGCGTGGTGGACTTACCACAGCCGGAAGGACCAACCAGAACGATAAACTCTTTGTCTTCAATGTCAAGCGTGAAATCGCTGACAGCCGTCACGTTTCCGGAATATACCTTGTAGATGTGCTGAAGGGATACACTTGCCATATTTATTTCCTCCTGTGTTTGTTTGGGAAATATGCTTCCCTGATATCATGCATTATATATTTTTCCGATCAAAAAAGGAACTGTCATTTTGCACAACAATTCCTCCTTTTTTTTGTGCATTCTGCTATTTTTTACCGGTGGTTCCTGATCTCGTTTCTTTCCAGGCGAATGCTGTTGATCAGCTCGCTCAGCTTCCTGTCGGTTTCTGCGAGCAGAGAATCCATATAATCAAGGGTGTTTTTGTGAAGCTCGGCGGTTTCCTGTCTTGCGCTTTCTCTGAGCTCCTCGCATTCCACTCTCGCCCGGCGTACGATGCTTTCTTCCTCAACCAGCTGCGCGGCTCTTTTTTCTGCATCCTCAATAATATGTTTTGCTTCCTTCGTTGCTGCGTCAACCCTGGCAACCGCTTCCTGGTTCGCCTTTTCCATCAGCGCATTTGCCTCAAAGCTGGCCTGTTCCATCATCTGCTGTGATTTTTGCGTAGCGTCATTGACCATCCCCTGCGCCTGGGCCTGGGCGCTCTGGAGCATCTCATTCCGTTTTTGCTCTGTTTCCGTACGGATCGTCTCTTCCTCTTTCACGATCTCAGCAGCTTTTTCCACCGTATCAGGAAGATTGTCCCGGAGATACTCGAGCTGTGCCTGCATCAGATTCCGGTTCACAGTACATGTTTCGCTGTTGATCAGGCTTCTCTTGGCGTTTTTCAGTTCTTCAAAAAGAATATTGACCGCTTTCAGGCATTCCCCTGCGCTGTTGATGTCTGCTGCCATGTTTTTTCTCCCTCGCTCGCGTCTGCAGACGCAAATTATTTTTTATTTTTTCGACAAAAGTTCCTGAATGTCCTTCAAACAGTCTTCCGGAACCATTCCGCTGATGTCTCCGCCAAATGCTGATATTTCCCTCACGGCGCTTGATGAGATGGCTGACAGTTCCGGATCAGACGGCATCAGAAGCGTCTCCATCTGCCCGTTCAGCCGTTTGTTCAGAAGAGCCGAAGTGTATTCATGCTCGAATTCGGAGCCGCCCCGTACGCCGCGGATCAGGATCCTTTCCCCGTGTACGCGCATGTAGTCAGCCAGCAATCCGTCCCACTGATCAATGATAACATTCGGAAAAGGTTTGCAGGCTTTTTCCAATAGCCTGATTCTGTCCTTCACAGGGACTGCGCCCTGTTTGTTCATGTTGATCATGACTGTCACATGAACCGTGTCGAATAGCATCGCTGCTCTTCGGATAATATCCAGATGTCCGGCTGTTACCGGATCAAAGGAACCCGGAAAAACACATGTGCTCATTCTGTTTTCCTTTCTTCTCATTTACTGTTTCTGCGGAATATGGATACGCCGCAGAATCCCCAGCACCTTTGTTTGATACATTCGAATCCGTCTGGGATTTCTGGGTGCTTCCCGGCTTCATGCTCCAGAATGATCAGGGCATCCTCTCCGAGTACAGAGATTAGTCCGGTGAACACATCGTTCAGATTCAGCATCGCGTACGGCGGATCCAGAAAAACGATGTCAAACCGTTTTTCTTTGCTGCCAATGTCTTTCAGCGCCTTGCGCCAGTCTGCCGTGATGATCTCCGTTCTGTCAAGGTAGCCCAGTGTTTCTGCGTTTTTACGCTGTACGGCGCTGGCCTTCCGGTCATGGTCCACGAGAAAGGCATATGCTGCTCCGCGGCTGAGCGCTTCATAGCTGAGTGCGCCGCTTCCGGCGAACAGATCCAGTATCCCGCTTCCGTCAATTTCGCCCTGAAGCATATTGAAAAGGTTTTCCCTGACTCTGTCCAGCGTCGGTCTCGTATTTCGCCCTTCCGGGGCTTCAATCCTTCTGCCCCGGGCTTCTCCCGCAATGATCCGCATTAATTCAGTTTCTCCGGTTCCTTGGGTTTTGCGCTGATTCCGGCACGCAGGCGCCGTTCTTTCCTTTCCCTGCGGATCCTTTTCCGGTTGTTTTCGGAGATGGCTGTATGAACTCTGGATCTCAGTGAAGGCCCGGAAAGGTATCCGATTCCGTATGTGAGGGCAGGAATCAGCAAAATCAGCGGACTCAGGACTTCAACCCAGTAAACTGCCGCATAATTGTCCGCCCCGACCAGGCTCACAAACGGCATCACGGCAAAACGGACAATGATTCGTATGATATCAATCAGTCCCATCCCGGCTGATTCCGTATAGGCAACCAGCGGCGCGGCCACTTCGTCCCGCCTCATATAAGCCTGCATCCAGCCCGGAAGGGTTCCGGCCGTTGTGGTCTGAATTCTGGTGTTCAGTGCCAGGATCACGCCGAGTATAATAAAAGGGATTGTTCCGGCAACTCCGATGACAAATGCCTTCAGGGGATGATAGCAGATTTTCTTTTCGGAATCACTGAAAGTTTGACCTTTTTCCTGCTTCTGCCATAGAATCTCGCCGCGGGCAACAGCCTCTGCGCCGTGAACGCTTCCCCGGTTAAAGAATACGGTCAGCACTAGGATAATGACTGCCGGATTAATAATCAGCCGCATAATATTTCCGGAGCCGTTTGTCATCGCGCAGATTACAAAGCTGACAAAAAACACGATAAACAGACCGCCGAAAAAGAGCAGGCTGTTTTTTACTGTGTTCTCATCCACAGCGTTTCCGGTGATATAAGGTTTTCTGACGCTCTTATCGTTGCCTTTTTTCTGCAATTTGGTCATTGATTAAAAGCTCCTTCCCGTACGGAATCAATGATTTCCCTCTCTACCCTTGACCCGACGCTCAGCAGGATCTCATAGGATATGGTTCCGCTCCATTCCGCCAGATCTTCTGCGGTAATCTGTTCTTCTCCGTCCTGGCCGAGCAGGACGACCTCGTCCCCTGTCCGGGCTTCCGGAATATCGGTTACGTCTGCAACCATCTGATCCATGCAGATCCGTCCGAGAACTTTTGCTTTTTTCCCGTGGATCAGTACCCATGCTTTTCCGGATGCGCAGCGGTGGTATCCGTCTCCGTACCCGCAGGTAATCGTTGCTGCACGCCGCGGGTTTTTGGCCTGCCAGGTTCTTCCGTAGCTGACATAAGCGCCTGCGGGCAGTTCCTTGATATAGCTGATCGCCGCTGTCCATCTCATGCAGGGTTTAAGGGGCAGCCCGGTATCTACCGGCGGATAGCCGTAGAGGCTGATCCCGGCCCGGACCATATCCAGATACATCTCCGGATGCCGGTGAATGGCGGCCGAATTGCAGCAGTGTCTGATCACGCCTTCCGGCAGGCCCTCTGTCATCTCCAGAAAACGTTCAAACTGCTGTTGTGTATAAATGTCGCCTTCTTCGCCGTCGTCAGCGTCTGAAAAATGGGTAAAAGCGCCGCTCAGTCTGACCCGGGAACACTTTTCCAGCATTTTTAGGACTTCGTCCCGTTCCGCTTTTGTCCTGACGCCGATCCGTCCCATGCCGGTATCGATCTTTAAATGGACTTCGGTCTGCTTTTGAAGATCTTCCGCCGCGGATTCACACATTTTAACCATATTCGGGGAACATACTGTCTGGATCAGGTCATGCTCGACACCTTTTCTGACGTCGTAAGCGGTAACGGCGCCCAGTACAAGCACAGGAGTCTGGATCCCGGCGTTCCGGAGGGATATGCCTTCCTCCACGGAAGCGACCGCCAGCATAGAGGCGCCGCCGCTGATTGCCGCCTTCGCTGTCCGGACGGCGCCGTGGCCGTATCCGTCGGCTTTTACAACCGCCATCGCCCTGACGTTTTCCGGCAGTGCGGAACAGATCGCCTTCATATTCTGTTCGATTCTTGCCACGTCAATAACACGTCTGTTTCTCGGATTCAAACTGATCAGCCCTTTGCTTGTTTTTCCAGAATATGACGGTGAATCTGGTCATTCAGGAGATTGATATCCCCGCAGCCCATTGTCAGCACCAGGTCGCCGGGTCTGCAATGGCTTTTCAGGTATTCTTCCGTGTCGTCGAAGGAAGGGGTCCATTCGGCGTTGATTCCGTTCTTCCGCATGCCTTCGACGAGCATTCCGCTGTTCAGGTCCCCCGGATCCTTTTCCCTTGCGGCGCATATATCGGTTACCAGGGTATAGTCCGCTTCCTCTGTACAGGTCAGATACTGATCGAATAGTGTCCTTACCCGGCTGAATGTATGGGGCTGCATCACGGCCCACAGATGCCCCTTGCATCGTTTCCGTGCAATGGACAGCGCGTTTCTCATCTCCGCGGGGTTATGTCCGTAGTCGTGGAAGATCTCAACCCCGCCGATTTCGTCCGTCAGTTCAAACCGGCGGTGGGCTCCGGTAAACCGTTCCACCGTCCCGGCGGCTTTTTCGGGTGCCAGCCCGATCTCCGCTGCGGTGGCGATAGCTGCCAGTGCATTCAGTACGTTGAAATCTCCCGGCACGCCCATGCGGACTTCGGTTTTTTTTTCGCCTTTGTACATCAGGTCAAATGTGGCATATCCCCGGTCGTCTTCCAGAAGGTTTTCCGGATACCAGTCGTTCTTTTTTTCGAATCCGAAGGTCGTCACCTTGCATGTCAGTTTCCGGAACTGCCGCATAATTCTCGGGTCGTCTCCGTTTCCGACGGCAATTCCGTTTTCCGGCAGCATCGCCAGATATTGTCCGAATGTTTCTTCGATTTCGTCGATGTCCCTGTAGCAGTCCAGATGATCCGCGTCAATGTTCAGCACGACGGCAATCGTCGGCGGCATATGCAGGAAGCTGCGGTTGTATTCGCATGCCTCGGCGATGAACAGGTCGCTGTGTCCGACCCTGGTGCTGCCGCCGATGGCATCCAGCCGGCCTCCGATATGAATCCCGGGATCAAAACCGTTTTCCATCATCATCTGGCTGAGCATGGATGTGACCGTTGTCTTTCCGTGGGCGCCGCAGATCCCGACTGCTTTTGAGTAGCCTTCCATCAGCTGGCCGAGCAGCCAGGCGCGCTCGATCGCCGGAATCCCCAGTTTCTCCGCTTCGATCCGCTCCGGATTCTCAGGACTGATGGCTGCGGAATAAACGACCAGATCTGCGCCGTGCACGTTTTCGGCCCGGTGGCCGATGATGACGTCGACGCCTTTTTCCCGGACAAAATGGACGAGATAGGTCTCGTCTCTGTCGCTTCCGGTCACCTGATATCCCTGGTCAATCAGCATCTCGGCCAGTCCGCTCATGCTGCTGCCGCCGATGCCGATCATATGGATGCGTCCTCCGGGATAATCCTTGATATGAGCTGTCCTCATGCTGAATCTTCCTCTTATTCAATGATGATTCGCGGGTTTTCACGGCTCGGCCTGTACATCACAAACCTCCGTCCGATGAACTGGATCGGTTCGGCGCCGGTCTTTTCGCACAGTTCGGTCAGCGCTTCCTTTGCTGTCAGCGGCGCGCCCTGCTGTACGCATCCTTTGATCAGTTCACGCGCTTCCAGGGCGTCGTAAACCTCCTTGATCGTTCCGTCCGTGATGCCGTCCTTGCCGATATAGATGATGGTGTCCAGCGTGTTCGCCAATTTTCTCAGTCCGGCTCTCTGTTTTCCTGTCATCTTAAAAACTCCTTATTTACTCCACAAAGTCAAATTCCATCTCGCCGATCTGCACGGCTGATCCTTCTTTCGCCCCGGCTTCTCTCAGCCGGTCGATTACGCCGAGTCGTTTCAGGCTCCGGTGGAACCAGCTCAGGCTTTCCTGATCGTTGAAGTTAACGCTGTCAACCAGGCGTTCCATTCCTTTTCCGCTAACGATAAATATGCCGTCTTCATAAGTGACATCAAAGGTATCGAGATCCTCTTCCTCTTCCGGTTCTTCCTCTTCCTGATAGTGCAGGATCGGCGGAAGTGCTTCCAGCTGCCGGGCTGTTTCGTCCAGCAGTTCGTCAAACCCCTCGTGGGTTGCGGCGCTGACGGCGTATACTTTGCAGCCCGCTTCGGCTGCAAACGCCCGTACGCGTTCCAGGTTTTCGTCTGCTCCTGTCAGGTCGGTCTTGTTGCATACGATGATCTGCGGGCGGCTGCCCAGATCGCCGTAGTTCTCAAGCTCGGTGTTGATCTGTTTCAGGTCTTCCACCGGATCCCGTCCTTCGCTGCCGGAAACGTCAACCACATGGAGCAGCAGCCGCGTTCTTTCCACATGCCGGAGAAAATCATGTCCCAGTCCCGCCCCGTCCGCGGCGCCTTCAATCAGCCCGGGAATATCAGCCAGCACGATATCTTTTCCGTAGCGCCGCACGATTCCGAGGTTCGGCGTCAGCGTCGTGAAGTGATAGTTGCCGACCTTCGGCCGGGCGCTCGTCACCACGCTGAGGATCGAGCTTTTTCCGACGTTCGGATATCCGATCAGCCCGACATCCGCGATTGTCTTCAGTTCCAGCCGAAGGGTCCGGATCTCGGTTTTCATTCCCGGTTTGGCGAAATTGGGCGCCTGTCGGGTTGGCGTGGCAAAATGCTGGTTTCCCCATCCGCCTTTTCCGCCTTTCAGAAGCAGCCGGGTCTCTCCGGGCGTGTCCATGTCCGCCATGACCCGGTCCGTTTCATCGTCAAACACGACGGTCCCTACCGGAACCTTGATCAGCAGGTCCTCCCCGCGTTTCCCCGTGCACCGGTTCGATTTGCCGTCTTCGCCGTTCTGTGCCGTATACTTGCTTCTGAATCGGAAGTCCAGCAGCGTATGCATGTTCACATCTGCATAGAGCAGGATGTCCCCGCCCTTGCCGCCGTCTCCCCCGTCCGGCCCGCCGTTGATCACAAACTTTTCCCGGTGGAATGAGGCTGAACCGTTCCCGCCGTTTCCCGCCTTTGCCGTGATTTTCACATGATCCACAAAATTTCCCATATTACTTTTCTTTCATCTTTCTCACTGTTTCACTCATTGTCTGTAAACCGAATCCGAAGGGGGTTTGGGGGGCGATCGGAAAGCCCCCCAATCAGTTCCTCATGGAATGCACCGGTGCCGGAATTCTCCCGCCCCTTGCAATAAATTCGTTATTCTTTTGTTGGTTCACCGACATCACCGGAGCCCTTCCCAGCAGCCCGCCGAATTCAACCAGGTCTCCGGCCTTCTTTCCGACCGCCGGAATCACTCTGACTGCCGTTGTCTTGTTGTTGATCATTCCGATTGCCGCCTCGTCCGCGATGATCCCGCTGATGGTGGCCGCGGAGGTATCTCCCGGGATTGCAATCATGTCCAGTCCTACGGAGCATACGCAGGTCATTGCTTCCAACTTCTCCAGCGTCAGCGCTCCTGCGCTCACGGCTTCGATCATGCCGATATCCTCGCTGACCGGGATAAAGGCGCCGCTGAGTCCGCCGACATGGTTGCTGGCCATGATTCCGCCTTTTTTCACGGCGTCGTTCAGCAGTGCGAGCGCCGCCGTTGTCCCTGGCGCTCCCGCGTTCTCCAGCCCCATTTCCGTCAGGATATGGGCCACGGAGTCCCCTCTTGCCGGTGTCGGCGCCAGGCTTAGGTCCACAATGCCAAAGGGGATATTCATCCGCTTGCTGGCTTCCTTGGCGACCAGCTGGCCGACGCGGGTGATTTTGAAAGCCGTCCGTTTGATCGTCTCCGCAACGATATCAAACGGTTCTCCTTTCACGTGTTCCAGCGCAACCTTGACAACTCCGGGGCCTGATACGCCCACATTGATGGCGCATTCCGGCTCCCCGACGCCGCAGAAGGCGCCGGCCATAAACGGATTGTCTTCCACCGCGTTGGCAAAAACGACCAGCTTTGCGCATCCGAGTCCGTCCTGCGCGGCCGTAAGTTCCGCGGTCTTCTTGATGATCTCGCCCATTTCCTTCACGGCGTTCATGTTGATGCCGGCTCGGGTGGAAGCAACATTCACGCTGGAACAGAGCAGTTTTGTCTCGCTCAGCACCTCCGGAATGGAAGCTAGCAGCCTTTCGTCCGCCTGTGTTGCGCCTTTGTGCATCAGTGCGGAATATCCCCCCAGGAAATTGACGCCGACTTCGGCTGCCGCCCTGTCCAGCGCAAGGGCAATCGGTCTCGGATCATCCTGGCAGATCAGGCTGACCGGTGTTACGCTGATCCGTTTGTTCACAATCGGGATACCGAGTTCCGTTTCGATCTCTTCGCCTGTTCTGACAAGGTTTGCAGCCGTCCGGCAGATTTTCTCATATACGCGTTCGGCGCATTTTTTCGCGTCTCTGTCCGAGCAGTCCAGCAGATTGATCCCCAGCGTAATCGTCCGGATATCGAAGTTTTCCTGCTGGATCATGTGCATCGTCTGGAGGATCTCACGTGTCTCTATCATCTGGATTCCCCCTTCAGATCCGGTGCATCGCGTCAAATATGTCCATTCGCTGCATATGAATGCTCATCTTCAGTTCATCCCGAACCGGCTCAAGCTCCCGGTTGATCTCTTCGAAGCTCCTTTGGGCTCCGTCCAGATCAACAACCATCATCATCGTAAAATACCCGCCCAGGATCGTCTGGGTGATATCCAGGATGTTGATGTTCATCTCATAGAGTTTGGTGGCCACCCTGGCGATAATTCCCGTTGTATCGAGGCCCGTAACCGAGATCAGTGCCTTCTTCATTCGCGTCTTCCTCCGACACATAGATATTCAAACTATTATATTTGTCGATCCTCGCTTTTGTCAATTCGACTTTCTTTTCAACTGTAATTATGATATAATTGATTGGTTACAGGACTGACGGGAGGAGGGATGATTATGGCTCGGCTGATCCTTGCGTCGCAGTCTCCCCGTCGTCTGGAACTGTTGTCCAGGTTCGGCATTTCGTTCGAAACCTTTGTGCCGGCTGTGGATGAGTCCTGCAGTCTTCCGGCGGCTGAAGCAGTAAAACTTCTTTCCCGCCGAAAGGCGTTCGCCACCGCCTCCACTTTTCCGGATGCTTTTATCCTTGCTGCCGATACCCTCGTCTCCGTGAACGGTGCCTCCCTGGGGAAGCCTTCCGGCCGGGATGATGCGGTCCGCATGCTGCAGCTGCTTTCCGGCCGCACCCATCAGGTTTTCACCGGTGTCACGGTTATCTCCCCGGCTGGAGAGGTCTTTACCGCGTCGGATTGTACGGATGTCACCTTCTGCCCCGTGCCGGAGGAGGAAATTCTCTCCTATGTCGATTCGGGAGAGCCGCTGGACAAAGCCGGCAGCTATGCCATCCAGGGGCGTGCTTCCCTCTGGATTACCAGGATCACTGGCAGCGATACTTCCGTGATCGGCCTTCCCTTGTATCTGGTGCGGAAGCTGCTGATTGACGCCGGTTATCCCCTTGCGGCGGCGCAAAGCCATTAATTATTGTTTAAAGGATGATTGAGTTATGCCGATTCTGGCTCCTGATATCGGGTTCGACCTGGGAACGGAAAACATCAATGTCTATGTCAGAGGGCGTGGCATTGTCATCTCCGAGCCTTCCCTTGTCGTGCTGGACCGGGAAAACAGCCATACCGTCCGCGCTGTCGGTGATGAGGCGCGTTTCCTTTACGGGCGTTCTCCCGACAGGCTGATCTCTGTTTCGCCTATTCGCAATGGCCAGATTGCCGATTTTGATATTGCGGAGCTGATGTTTAAATACTTCATCCGGAAGGCGATCGGCGTTTCTTATCTCGGGAAGCCGAAAATCATTGTCTCAGTGCCCTGCGGGATGGACGATGTGAACCGTAAAGCGCTGACTGAAGCAATCCGTATGGCCGGTTCCAAGCATGTTTTTCTCATTGAAAAGCCCTTTGCCGCGGCCATCGGCACCGGCCTTCCCGTCTATGATCCCATCGGCAGCCTCGTGGTTGATGTCGGGGCCGGCACCACGGATGTCGCCGTGATCTCTCTCGGCGGTCTCGTGGTCTCCCAGAGCGTTCAGGTCGGCGGAAATAAATTCAATGACGCCATAGCCGATTATCTTCGTCGGGAATGCAGTATTCTGGTCGGCAGTCAGACGGCGGAGAACATTAAAAAGGATCTTGCCTCAGCCATGCCTCTGGATGAGGACCGGAAAATTCTTGTCCGTGGCGTCAATCAGTTGAACACATCCGCCGGCACTGTTTCCTTCTCCGCAAGCCAGGCGTATGAAGCGGTAAAAAGCCCCTGTGCAGCCATCGTTAAGGCAATCCGCTGGGTTCTGGAGAGGACCCCGCCCGAGCTGGCGGCTGATATTATGAAAAGCGGCATTCATCTGACAGGGGACGGAGCCCGGCTCTTTGCCCTGGACCGCTTTATTTCCGAAAGTCTCGGTATTCCGGTTCTCCTCGCGCGGGAACCGGGCGATTGCTGCATTCTGGGGATCGGTTATCTTACCGAGAATATTCAGCTCGTCACCCCGCAGGATAAACGTTCCCGGCCGAGCCTGAAATAATTCCTTCGTAGTTGCCGGGCTTTCATCGTAACCGAGCTCTGATCCGCAGAAAGGAGGTGAGTCCGAAATGGCCAGAAGAAGGCTTCAGCGTAAAGTTGACAATAACCGTCCCGTTGTAGTGGATGATTTTATTTATAATGATCCGGCGAACGCTTCAGAAGAGAGTTCTGAGAAGGATTCTGTCGTATCCGATACGCCGGAGGAAGCGATCCGTAAGCTTCGCCGCCGTTCCGGGCCCGCCGCCGAGGCCGGATCCGCTGCGGATGAGGAGGAGAAATCCGGTACTGAAAACCGGGAGTCTGACGATTCTGAACCTTCTTCTTCCGGAAAGAAGGTCTATTCCTCCGGCATCATGCTGGATGATAACCTTCAGCCTGTTTATGACGAATCCGTCCGGCGTCCCCGTAAGCGGCATCCCGTCCTGAGGGGCATCGTGCTCGTGGCTGTGACCGTGTTCCTGCTGGGGACTGTTGGAGCTTATATTTTCCATCGGATTATTCCGTCCGCTCCCCTGCTGGGTCTCCCGGAAAATGCCATCGGGAATGTCGTCACCCCCATCCAGAACTTCTTTTCCGGCCTCACGGAGACTTTTACAGGCTATTTCCGTTCTCTGAAGCTTCGTGCAAACCTGGAAAACGAATATAACGCTCTCCGCGCCGAAAATGAACAGCTTGTCTATAAAGCGATGCTGGCGGATGAATTGCAGAATACCCTTTCCCAATACGAAGATCTTTCCGATGAAATTTCGGCAAATGCCAATATGAAGCCGATCGTCTGCACGGTTATCGGCAAATCCGATTCAAATTATTTCTCTACGTTGACCATCAACAAGGGCACAGCCGATGGTGTGGAAGACTATATGGCTGTGACGATCTCCGGCGCCCTTGTCGGATATACGGAAAATACCCAGGCTCATAAGGCGACTGTCCGTACTGTGATTGATTCCGACGCCTCCATTGCCGCGCTGATCCAGTCTTCCCGCGATCAGGGAACCGTCCGCGGCACCCTCGGGGTCGACGGCACTCCCCTTTGCAGAATGTATTACCTCCCGGATGATAATCTGCCTCGTCCGGGCGATCTGGTTGTTACTTCAGGCGTCGGCATGTCCTTCCCCAAAGGGATTCCGATCGGCGTCGTCCGCGAAAGTACGCGCGGAATGGATGCGAACAAGCAGTATATTGTCCTGGAGCCGCAGGTTGATTTCCAGCATCTTGAGTACGTGATCGTTCTCCGTTATAAACCGCTGGCGGAGGCTGTATCAGGCCGTGAAAACGGGCGGACGGATGTGGAGTTTGTCCCGCTGGAAAGCGCCAGGCCCTCGCCTGTTGTTCCTGAGATCGCCTCCTCCCTCTTTGAGTCACAGAATACCTCTACGCCTGATCCGAATGCTACGGAAACGCCCTCTCCGGAGCCGACTGAAACGCCGACTCCTTCTCCTACCCCCAGGCCCACGCCTTCGCCGACGCCGGATGAAACCCCGCTGGAGTATCAGGCCATCGTTCTTCATGGCGAACCTACGCCTACGCCGACGCCTACCCCGGCGCCGACCTCGACTCCTTATTTCACGCCTGATCCTAACGACATGGATTTCGAGGAGGATTAGACGATGGAAAAAAGAATCTCGAGGAAAAATCAGACCAGTGCCTTGCGCCGGTATGGGATCCTTGTGATGCTGATCATCTTCGGTTATCTCTGTCAGGTTTGCGTGATGCCGTATATCAGGATATTCGGAGTCACCCCGAATCTGCTCTATGTCATCATCGGCATCGTTACCGTTGCTTACGGAAAGCTCAGGGCTTTCTGGGTCGGCCTGTGCTATGGTATCCTGATGGAGATCATGCTTCCTTCCGTACCGTATCTCCATCTGATTCTGTATCCGGTAACCACGCTTTTCTGTTCCTTCGCTTTTGCGGATAAGCCGCTTAAAACCATTGAGTATGAGCGGGCTGTCAACAAAAAGAGCAGGGAGCTGCCCGCCTGGCTCAGAACTGTCCTCTGTACCGCCCTGAACATCCTGGTTTTTGAGGTCGTCAATGTGACCTATATCTATCTGGGCGGTTCACCGTTAACCTTTGGTCATTTTTCCAAGGCGTTCCTGATTGTCTTCCTGACGACCCTGCTCTGCTTGATCCTGCTTTTCCCGATCCGCAGGCTGATCCTCGGGCCGAAATCCGAAACGCTTGTGCTTCGCAGCGCGCCGGTCACCTTTACCCGCAGCTGAAAGCCGGATGAGGTGTTCAGCCTTCCCCTTGAGGGGAAGGTGGCCGAAGGCCAGATGAGGTGTTATTCTTTCAGAAAGGAGATGTTGCTGAATGGAAAAGAAAAAACGAACGCCTGAATTCTGGCGCTATATTGCCTTTCTGGTTGTTCTGTTCGGTATTTTCGTCTGGCTGACCTCGGGTCTTGTCAATCTCCAGCTGAAGCAGTCTGAAGAATTCCTCGAAAAA
>Ga0265298_10001900_pt1 | contig 30259 bp, 25 predicted proteins | sample AusTroGonzalo_MG_3_FD_193486 | JGI IMG/M metagenome (GOLD analysis project Ga0265298, IMG submission 193486) | Bovine rumen microbial communities from tropical cattle in Woodstock, Queensland, Australia - Gonzalo_01 | ecosystem: Host-associated > Mammals > Digestive system > Stomach > Rumen ...
GCCCAACATCGGCCGGTGTCTCAATCATCGGTTTTTCAGTCATCTCGTCAGACATCTTCTTCTCCTGTTCAGAGGGATGGCGTAATTATAGCGGAAAAGTTCGCACACAACAAGCCGATTGTGAAGGTTCCCGTTGTCGGTGCCACGCATCCTTGCTATACTGTCCCCGCATGGGCGCACAATGCGCGGAAAGGTACAGGATGAACGTACAGATGAACAGGCGTGCTTTCCTCGCCGCTACGCGGTCTTCGCGATGACGTGGTCGCGACCGTCTGGCGCATAAACCCGGTGGACGAACGAGCCAGGCTCCGTCTCCACCGACTCGACGCGCACCTCTTCGCCAGCCAGCGTCTCCGACTTGAAAACGATGTCGAGTTCGCGGCACGGACCCGCCGCGTCAGGGCGCCCTTCCATGAGCCATTCCACGTAATGCACGTTGTTGACGTGCCCGTTCAGATCGATGTCGCCGCGCCGCGCGCGGAACGAAAGCGCGTCCGCCGCCGTCTCGCGGCAGTCCCAGCGCAGCTTCGCGAACGGCTCGTCGCCGAATACCGGCTCGCGCACCGTGTTCGCCGCCGCAAACACAGAATCAGGGATCGCCACGACCTTCCGCGACGCGAGGTCGATGAGCATCCATTCGCTAGTCGCCCTGCCCAGCTCTTCCCCGGAACCGCCAGACAACAGGAAATCGCGGTACGCGACGATCCGCCTCCCGCCACGCGGGAACGTGAGAATCGAAACTGTCTCTTCCCACTTCGGGAAGCGCGTCATCCTCACCTTCAGCCGTGTCAGTACCCACGAGATGTTCTCGCCGGCAGCTTCGAAGTTGGACTTCGAGAACGCAAGCGTCTCTGCGTTCAGGCTCGCCGCCTCTTGCAGGTAGTTGCACACCGAGGCCATTGACGCCGCGCCATCAGGCCCGCACTCGTACGTCCGCACCGGCCACGAATACACCCCGAACACGTCTCCCATGTCATCCCTCCGTCGGCATGTTCCACTCGTCGAGCTGGGCCTTGATCCAGCCGAAGGACGCCGCATGCATCTCGCGCGACGTGCCCTTCAGCACGGGACCGCAGCGCAAGCGGATATCCCTGGACGGATCGACCATGCCGAAATCCTTCAACCAGCCCTTGCCGTTCGGCCGCGTCGGCTGGATATCCGTCTTCACCGCGATCGGCATCACCGGCACGCCCGCCTTCTCGGCTAGCTTCGCTCCTATCGAGCTCCAGCCCTTGCGCTCGAACACAGGCTGTCGCTTTCCCTGAGCGAATATGAGGAACGATATCCCCTTCGCGATCTGTTCGCCGCCGACACGGAAAACCGTCATTAGATCCTCGCGAGGCGAAGTGCGGCCGATTGGGACGAGGCCCATGTGCTCGGCCGCGCGCTCAAGCCCAGGAAGGTGGGAGAGCGACGCCTTGACGACGACGTTGAACGGCCCGAACGTGAGCAGTACGAATGGAAGCAGGATCGTCTCCAGCGTCGAAATGTGGTTGCACAGGTAGACGACCGGCCCCTCGTAGTCGCGCCGGTTCTCCCACCCGTCGGCAGTCACCTTCGTGCCGAACGCCTCGGCCTTCCTGAGCGCCGCGAAGCAGTAGTGCGCCCACTTGTCCGTCGTCAGCAACCCCAGGTTCTCGCTGACGGCGCACCTTGGGAACACGCTGAACACGCTCCACGTAAAGCTGGTTGTCGTCCACCACCCAGGCGCGCGCGGCTTCGGAGCCATCCTCTCCGGCGGCGTCTCGTACGCGCCTGTGCGCAACAGCTCCTCGCGAAACATCTCAAGCGTAGTCCGTTTCACTTCGCAAGTCTCCTGCAGTCCGTCATCCCTCCGGCGACTGATCGCCGCCATCGCCCTGCTGGTTTTCCTGGGCTTCCCGCGCGGCACGCTGCTCGCGTTCCTCCCTCTGGCGGCGAAGCTCCTCCTGTATCTGCAGCAGAGCCTCGCGCTGCTGCTCGCGCTCCGCCGCCGCCTGGGCAGCATCCTTGCGAGCCTGATCCGCATCCTTGCGGGCCTGGGCCGCAGCGGCGTCCCTCCGCGCCTCCTCTGCCTTCAGATCCTCCAGCGAACGCCGCCGCCTGTCGCGGAGGAGCGCCAGTCCCGACGGATGTCGCCCACGGGCATCCTGGCCCTGGCCATCTCCGCCACTGGGTGCCACCCTGCCTGCCATCGGCCGGTTACGCGCCAGCATCCCCCCACCGGTCCTCCCGGCTTTCGCTCCCTTGCCGTCCGGCGCCCCCTCGCCGACCTTCAGCGTCGCCTCGACGCCGTTCTTCACCAGCACAACCGTCTGCTCGGCAGGATCCGCATCCTTCACCTCCCAGATATCGCTCTTCTCGCCAACCTTCAGATAGTAGTGCTTGGGAGGCTGGACCGAGGAATCGGTGAACCCGACCGCTACCGCCCCGGCCGGCGTCTTGTTCAGCACCGAAACCCGCACCGATGCCACGATCTGCTGCTCCTCCTCGGTCTGCACGACCTCACCTGCCCCGCCATCCGCACCACCTGCGGCAGATGCCGACCCGGGCGGCGCGTCCGGATTGAAGTTCGGGGGCAACGGCCCGAACGGCATCCGCTCAAGTATCGTCTGGTACGGCGTGAAGCCCTCGTCAGGCGTCGAACCGCCGGGGACCGCCTCGTCTTCAGACAGCTCCGACTGCCCCATCGCCAGCAGCGGCACGACAGCCATCACCATTAATTTCCTTACAAAGCTCATAGAATGTGTCCAATCGGGTTTACATTTTACCACATTTTCTCAGGAGCAGGCACGAACATGCCGGCAGAAATATTTCCGTCCGCTCCGCCGCCAGCCCGACCTCCCGCGCCATCGCAGCGAACTCCTCCGCGGAGCACGTGTTCGCTATCGACGCACGCAGGTAGGCGTAGTCGGCGGCGACGCGTGGCGCAAACAGCGCCGAAAGGCATCTCAGCCATCCAGCCGTGAACGCGCCGAGCAGGGCGGACCGCGGACGGAAAAACTCCAGCACAACCAGTCGTCCTCCATTTCTCAATATGCGCGCCGCCTCCGCAAGTGACGCATGGATGTCCGGGAAGTTGCGAAACCCGAACGCGCAAAGGACCGCATCGAACGAGCATTCCCCGAACGACAACGCCGTTGCGCTCCCCTCGCGGAGCGATATCCTGCCTGACATCCCCGCGTCGGCAACCTTGCGCCTCCCGATATCCAGCATCGCAGGCGTGAGGTCGATTCCCGTGAGGCTAGCCGCAGGGAAACACCGCGCCGCCTCGATCGCGAAGTCTGCCGTGCCGGTAGCGAGGTCAAGGATGCTGCCAAGGCCGCTTCCGCATGCACGCTCCAGCCGCGCAAGCGCACGCCGCCGCCATATTACGTCAAGCCAAAGCGAAAGGATACGGTTGAGTCGGTCGTAGCCACCGGCTACTCGCGTAAATACGCCAGCCACCATTTTCTCCCACCGATCTACCGATATGTCTCTGCAAATGTCCATCGCGCATCCCGAACACTCGACGTCTCCCGAGCGCCTTCACGGCGAACAACACGCTACCGGGCCACCGAGTCCAGCAACTTTCCCCACGAATCGAGGATCTGCTCCCTGTCGTACCGCGTACGGCAAACGGTCCGAGCCTCTTCGCCCAGCCGCAACCGGAGGGCAGCGTCGGACATCAACCGACGCATCCCGTCCGCGAACGCCGCGACCGTCGATCGCGCGAGAAGGCCCGTGCGTCCGTCCAGGACGAGTTCGTTCACGCCGGACGCTGTGGACAACCCCAAGGCCGGCTTGCCGAACGATGCGGCCTCCACGATTGCCAGACCAAATCCTTCGACGCGGCTTGGGAAAGCCAGGAACGAGCACCGTGCATATGCGCCATGCAAGTCTCGGTATCCCATGAAGCAAACGCGACCGCGCAGACCGGGTGTGCGCCTCTCCAGCGTATCAAGGAGAGATTGCAGACGTTTTGTCTCGCTCGGCTTGCCGGAGCCATAGAGTTCAAGTGCCCATTCAGGGAATTCTCGTGCCACCGTCGCAAAAGAGCGAATCAAGAGTTCCTGATTCTTGTCTTTGTTCAGTGCGGCCGGATAGACGATCAGTTTTTCAGGCGGACACTCTTCGCCGCCGAACGGCGTTACAGTGGGCGGATTGCCAATCACCGTAGCACGGGCACGCAGCGCGGACGGCAGGGCCGCCAGATGCCCGGGCAGGAGAATCTGGATGGCCGTAGCGTGGGCGAGCGCACGTCGGATTGCACGATTACGTAGCGGATGGCGCCACTTGAAGCAAGACGAGGGGGACGTGTGAAACTGCTGTATGATCGGTTTGCGCGCGGCGGAAAGGAGCCTAATCTCATTTGTGCCGGTCGAAACGATCACGTCGGCGGTGTCGGCGATCCGTGCCACATCCTCCGCCACAACGCGCACAATCCGGATGCGCCGGTCCAATGTAACGGAGAACGGAATGCCGTCGTCCTGCAATGTGACGAACATGACGGAGCGCCCCCGTTCGGCGAGCCCGTTCATCAGCGCGGCCACGGCGCGATCCGCGCCGCGCCCGGTCGACATGACGTCTTTCACGAACGCGATCTTCATGGACGCTCCTCCGGGAAAATGGCCCGGCGACGTTTCGCATAGACCTTCCGATTGGTCAGCGCGGCCATGCCATACAGGACATTAAATACGATCGGGTTGCGCAACAGGCGGAACGTCAGCCACTTGCGCTTTGCAGCAGCTCCAAACCGCGTGTCTCCGAGATTGTCGCGCACGTAGTTCCACCACAACATGCCGACGGCGGAGACCTTCTTTCGCCACGGCGCCTGGCGCGCGTAGTGGATGACACGCGGCTCCGCCGTGCCGCGAAGCCCGTAGGCGGTGGAGAACTCGCCCCAGCGCCAATCGAGGAGCATCGTATCCGGCGCGGGGAAGAACCAGTTGTAGAGATTCTGGTCCGGGAAGTCGAGCAGGTTGGGCTTCTCCTTGAGGAACGTCATCCACTGCGAGGAGAACCCGCGCGCGCGCAGTTCGCGCAGGTTCATCAGGAAGAGCCCCGAGCAGAAGTAGGAAGATGGATCGATCGCACGTCCGTGCCGGGCGAAAAGATCGGCCATGCGCGTCCCGCTCGAAAGGTCGGACAGCCCGGACCCGTCCGGCACGGCGGCCAGCACGGGCACGCGGCCGCGCATCGCCCAAAGTTCGCCGACATCGCGCAGCCAGAGCGTGTCGATGTCGGTGTAGATGGTGAAGTCCTCGCCGGAGAGGATCTCCTCGAGAAACAGTCGCACGTACGCGGTGTAGCCGCCGCGCCACTTCGGAAGCCCCTCGAATCGGGTGGAGTCCACGGAATGGAACTCAACATGCGCGGTACGGTCTGGGATGGCGGCGATCCGGCGAACGAGGTCGGCCCGGCTTTCCGCCGCGAGCCCGGTATCCAATACGTGGCAGACGATGGCGGAACCCTCGGCGGCATGGGAGACGAGACTGTGCAACGTCACCAGAAGGCCGCAGTAGTACGCCTCGTCGCTCGCGCAGGAGATGGATATGGGGGCATTCACGATTTTCGTCCGGGCATGTCGAGATGAGGTTCAGCAAACAGGACACCGCGTTCGATCTGGCAGAACGTCATGCGGTCTTGGGCGACGCCATCCTTCAGGAGCGATTTGCCGAGCTTTTTCCAAAGCTTGTACTTCCATCTTGTGATGCATCTGCGCAGGAAGTTCGATGGCGGACGCGCAGAACCTGAGAGCGAAAGCCCATCCATCCAGGCCCACTCGGTGGACGTGAGCGAATTGTCGTAGACGACGTTGATCGCGCGCGTAAACGTTTCGGCGTGAAGTGCGCCGTCGCAAAGGTCGACCAGTTCGTGGCTCGGCGCGGCGAACTGGATCAAGACGAGTTCGGACGTCGTATCAGGAAACACGTCGCGAAGAGCAGACACGACACCCTCCGCGAGGTGCGGGTCGTACGAAAAAGGTGTGGACAGCACGAAAAGGACGTTCTTCGAGCCTGCTACCTTGTCATAGAAACGCTTTAGCCGCCGGTCCAGCACAAGGCGCGCCCTGTCGAACGCCTCGCGATCTGCGAGGGGCGCGAAGAAGTGATGCCAGAAATGGAACCCCGTCGCCGTGTCCTTGAACTTGTAGGTCAACCGACCATGCTCCATCCTGGGCTCGTCAAACTCCTGCATGTTCTCGTATTTGCAGAAATCCCTGAACCGCGTACGCAGGCCATCTGGCAGGTAGAGGAGCGGCTTTTCGCCGAACATCGCCACCCAATCGAGCGCCAGCGAACAGGTTCTCAATCCCCTGAACTTGATCTGGCTGGCTGCGGAGCAGTTTCCCCCGAGCGACACGATCAGGTCATAGCTCTTTCTGTTTGGTTTAATCATGTGCAGAACACTCTCTTTGATTCGACCTCTTAGGACAGACCTCAATGGGCACCAGCCAAACAAGACACTTTCCTGTTTCGAAACTTGTACCATTTCCAGCGAAGCACATAGGTCCACGGATAGAGCGCCTGCAATCGAAGCCTTATCGTCTGCGGGACAAGCGGACCTAGGCAGCGTCGCCGGCTAAAAACCTCGAATCTCGTTTTCAGGCGTCTTAGCATTTCTCCGCGCGATGCGCCACAGCCTGTCCGCCCCCTTTTCTTTCGCAACCTGATGACGGCGCGAGACAGGAATGATATGTAATGCTCTGCGGTCGCGGCATACGCCCTCGGTTTCCCATTCCGGCTGAAGAAGCGCATTTGCTGCAAGAAGGCATCGAGCTTGTCAAAGATCATCGAGGCGGTCACATTGTGCGAGATGCTGTCAGGCCGCATGAAATAGAAATAAAGGGGCGAATCAACTATCGCGACGGCCCCTGCGGCAAATAGGACCTTATATGTCGTGAACTCGTCTTCATACATCCTGCCCTCAGGGAAACGCTTCTCACTGAAAAGGCCCTTGCGGTACAACTTGCCCCATGCGGCCGTCGCCGTCATCCAATCCCGACACCAGAAATCCTCCGGCGGCATGACGAGTGCCTCGGTGACATCAGACCGGCGCCCTTGCGCCTCCACATATTGCGGCGGGATCGCGGCGATTTGGACATTTCTCGTAGTAACGGCGCGATACAAGACTTCCAGGGTCCGCTCATCGATCCAATCGTCAGAATCAACAAAGAACAGCCATTCGCTCGCGCTGTTCTTCAACGCCCAGTCGATCCCGCTGTTTCGCGCCGAACTCAATCCTTGGTTCTTCTGATGGATCACGTGGCACCTGTTGTCAGACACGGCGTATGCGTCGCAAATGGCGCCGCATCTGTCCGGGCTGCCGTCATCGACAAGAATGAGGTCGAAACTACGCATCGTCTGTCCCAATATCGACCGAACACACCTGTCGAGGTATGCTTCGACACGATACACGGGGACTATAACGGAAATGCGCGCTGCCGACAACATGAGAAATCAGTTTCCCTGGCGGGCGAAGAGAGTCTCCGCGAAGATGAAGTCGCACTCGTTGTCGATATCGGTGGCCTCGACCTGATCGATCGGGAAAAGCATGGGATGACGGCCAACGATACTGCCAGCCTTGAGAATGTCTTCGCGACGGATAATGTTCACCGCGAAGTTCAATGCGAGAATGTCTGGAAGGTTCTGGCTTTTGGGCATGTGTGCCGGATCGTAGTTGATCGCCTTGCCGTCAAGCCAAAGGAACTCCTTGATGTAGTGGGCAGTGTTTAGCGAATCGTAGTCGTCCGGCAACTCCCGGAAGTGGCGTATGCATCCGCTCAGCGATTCGTCCTTCAGCAACGGATTGGTGCAGTTCGCGTACACCATCACATCGGCGTCGAAGTTCTCGGCGATGTTGCGATATACCTCGTTTATCGGCACGGTGGACGAGGCGAAATAATCGGCGCGCTTCACCGTCTCCGCGCCGGCCGCGCGCGCGACCTCGAGCATCTCGTCCGATTCCGAGTTGACCACCACGCCGTCCAGCTCAGGGATCCTCAGCATCTGCCGGATCTTCACCTCCAGCAGCGTGCTGCCCGCAAACGGACGTATGTTCTTGTTCTTGACGCGGACCGAGCCCGCGCGCACGGGAATCAACGCCTTGATTGACATCTTCCTAATCTCCTTTCTCTTCCAGACCTTGAGCGGTTTCTTGGTCTTGATCGATGAAAAGCCCTTTCAGCCCGACAGGGTTGACCGAAATAATTTCCGTCTTCGGGTAATACCGCTGGGCGAACTGCTTGAACCAGACGTAGCCCTGCATGACGCGGTCAAGATCGAGAGTGTTCGCACCTGAAGCGGAAACGTTTCCGTTCTTGTAGAAGTAGCCGCCGTGCGAACAGTCGCATCCGACCAGATACAGCCGCCTGGGGTTCATCCAAAGTGCGAACTGGAGGGCGGAGAACACGACGCTCCCGCAGTCCGCGAGCGGCTGAACGGAAATATCATAGGCGAAATCGTCCAGCGTGCCCTGCACCACCCGATATCGCAACGCGTCCATCTCGATCACGTAGGATTCCGGAAACACGTAGCCGTTGTTCCACGCGTCATCCCCCACAAGCCCGATGAACTTCACGCACTGCCCGCGCCTGTAGTCGCGTATCGCGTCAAGCGCATCACTTCCGCGCACGGCTTCGTAGTCCTGGCAGAATAGATAGTCGAAACTGATGCCTGAAAACTTGTAGGCCCGGTTCACGCCGATGTATATCGCGCCGGGGATCGGCCTAAACTTCGCAGCGGAAGGGCCGCCCGCCACGACCACGACGTCTCGCCCCGCCGCCTTGTTCTTGAACGGAGGGAAGGCACGCTGGTGTAGCGCCATTGTCGAGAGCGCCCGCCGGACGGTCAGCTCGACCTTTCTCGCGATATTGTGCTCCAGTTTCTGAAACGGCGAACGGATATGCTTTCGCCTAAAAGCCTTTCGCCTCTCGCGCCCTAGCACGAAGATCGAACAGAACTCCCAAAACAAATTCTTCATGACATGCCTCCTTCACGACCGCTGCTCGCCGCCGACGCCAGACGTTCGACCCGAGCGGACAGTGCGAGTTTGCGCAACAGCTTCCGACGGCGGCCAGATCGGCGTGCAAGCGCATATTTCAGTTGAACGAACCACTTGCCGCTTCGCGAGACCGGCGCAAAGGACTTCAACAGCGCCGAGATCTCGCCAGACGCCGCAATTCCCGCGAGGTTGCGCACCGCGTTCGTCCGCGAACCGACGTCCATGCGCGAGCGGACAAGAGCGCCAAGCGACATCCGGAGAAGTTCATGGCGGTACGCCTCGGACTGTGGACAGCCCTGATCCTTCAGCCATGGCATGGAGTATCGGAGAGACCGCATGATACGGTCGGCCTGCGCGCGCGAGGGCCGTCCGCTCGTGGATAGTCCGTTTCCGTAACGATAGCGGTAGAGCGCGCGTGGCGTACATCCAACGCGCCGCGCAGAGGCGAGAAATCCAAGCAACAGGAGTCCGTCCTCCCCGTTCGCGCAATAGCCAGACGGGAACGTCGTTGCCGCAGCGGCGAGCGGAGCTCGCCGGAACATCTTGGCGATTACGGCCCAGCTTCGCCTTTGCCGCATGAATACGCTCTCGGCAAACACGGCGGGGGACAGATCCTCATCCTTCGTCGGATTCGTAAGCGTCCGATAGCGCTCCCCCCCGGCGGAAGTCTCGACGGCGAACTGCACCATGTCGAGCGCACGCGTGTCCATGATTTCGGACAAGACCTCGCAGGTTTCCGCACGCAACGAATCATCGGGATCCAGGGGAAGGACGTAGCGTCCCGTGGCGGCAAGTATCGCTGCATTTCGGGCCGCCAAGGTGCCATGGTTGCCCTGCAGGCTGACGATTCTCAGCCGACTGTCCTTTCGGGAGAACGCTTCCAGCCTCTCAAGGGTATCGTCCAAGGACCCGTCATCGACGCAGACGAGCTCTATTGCCTGGAGCGTCTGCCCCAACGCGCTCTCCACGGCCTCGCGCAACTCCTCCCGCCGAGAATTGAACACGGGCATGACAATTGACACTTTAGGTTCCGTCATGCCTTGCCCTCATGGAATAAAGCATCTTCCGCCAACATGACGGACGCCTGCCGGTACGGAGGATGTGCTCCGTCACGCGCCTATGGAACTCCCACACGCAGTCTCGCCAACGCCGTGAAGGACGTGTCCACGGCTTCACTCTTCCCGTGTAATGGAGTATTCCGGCATTCTTGCGCATCTTCTTCTGCCGCTCGTAGTTCCACGTGGCGAAGTTCCACCTGTCATCCAGGATCCGCACGCGCCCCCGCAGAAGAAGATTCAGCACGTCTTGGTCGAAGTACTGAAACTCGGCGCCGCGTTCTGACATCAGACGCACCGCACGGCGCCCCACATCTTCTCTCCTCCATGCCGCAAGATCAATCAGCATGACTCCGACATTCACGTACGTGTCCGAGGCGGAAAGCCCGAGATGCTCCTTGAGCCCGGACGGCTCGTCACGATCCAGCCACAAGTCGCGAACCGCCGCCGCCAGCGCACCGTCAAGCGGCGTCTCATAGACCTCGGCGATATCGTCACGCACGACGAGATCCACGTCCAGATAGAGAAGCCGATCAACCGACGGAAGAATGTCAGGCAGAAGGAAGCGGAAGAAAGTCTCCTTGGACATGTGGAATGCCGAGAGATCGATGTTGTCAAACAGTCCAGCGTCCACGCGCACGATCTCAAGGTCGGCGCCAGGATATGCCGCGAACAGCCTGCGCAGGGCATCTTCGGAGTCCGCCGTCAGATCTGCCGTGAGTACATGCACGGCAACCGGCAACGAGCTGTTCTCCAGCAGCGATGCCAATGTCACGCAGGCGTACCGAACGAATCGGTCGTTGAAACTGACGGCAACGTTCATTTCGATTAATTATACCACATATTGCGCCGCCCGAAGAGCACAAATGCCTCCTCAAGCGAATCAGTTCTCAAACTTGAACTTCTTTTTCTTGAAGATCCGCCTCAAAGGGCGGAATCCCTTCCATATCCTACGCCAGCCATCCACGTCCGACAACTCCACGGCGGTGGCCTGTTTCACCGGCGTGTAGTGGCTGACGCTTGCCGTCAGAACGCCAGGAGGAAGGTCTGCATCCTTCAAAGCCGGCAGCATTCGCTCCTCCAGCACCACCAGCAGATCTGTCGGCCCTTCGCACAACTTCACGAGCACGTCATGGATCTTGCCCACGCGATTGACATCTGGCGTCTCGTCGGGAGGGTATTTGAAGACAAACAATTTACTTCTCCCGTCGCGCGCCACTTCCAGGAATTTCTTCTTGAGGTGGGCGACACGCCCCTCCAGCTCGATTCGGTCGGCGTCGAGGTCGCTTTGCGTGTATCGCCCCGAAGTCCACACGTCCATCGGCGTCTTCCCGTGAAACCAGATCCCCGTGCTGACGTCACGCCACATCACGCCCTCGAACGCCCAACCCTCGCTCCCGATCCTGTCAATGTCTGCCAGCGCGCAAATCAGGTTGTCAACGGTCATCGTGTTCACCCAGGCGAAAACGTTGGACTCCACAAAGCGAAACGTCCTGTAGAACTGGAACGAGACCTCGCAATTGTAGCCGAGTGACAGGACATGCCGGTAAAACCTTGCGCGCGGATGCAGTAACCGGTCGATGATGGGTCCGAACTTCATTTTCTGATACGCTCTAACGCCAGATGGATGAAAAGGCGGATACGCTTGGACAGGGAAAGCCTATCATAGGAAATGACGCCGTCCCGGCGAAGCAGATCGATATCCGCAGCCGACAATTCGTCTCGGTGTCGCTTCCACCGCGCGTAGGCGATCTCGCCGAGGCGCGGCTTCAGCGCCGGGCAGACCTTCGCCTGGTAACGCCAGAGATCGGGCAGCGCCGCATCGTAATCCGGACGGCTGCTGAAGCCGTTGGCGGTTGGACGGTAATAATAGAGGGGGGCGTCCAGCACGGCTTCCCGCCTAGATCGCGTCATGGCCTCTGTCAGCCACCCCACGTCTTCGTGATATCTCAGCACGAACCGAATATCCGCGAACGTCCGTGTTCGCATCAGGCGGGCCCATGGTTCGCCTCGCCACCCCCTGTCTGTGGCCATTCGGCGAACGGGATCGTCATGCACGCTTACAGACCCGACGCAGGAAAGCGCCTCTGGATCTCGCGTCGCGCCGGCCGTCACCACGTCGGAATCCGTTCGGTCAGCGACATCCATCAACGTGCGAAACGCGTCTGGGTGAAAGACGTCATCCGCATCCATGAACAGGAACCAGGGCGATTCGGCCAGTCGGAGGCCCTGGTTTCGGGCGGCGCTCGGCCCTGCGTTTCTCTGACTCACGACGCGGAATCGCGCATCATCGGCCGCGAACCGCCTCAGGATCTCCAACGACGAGTCGGTCGAGCCATCGTCGACACAAAGGCATTCCCAATCCTGAAACGTCTGAGCCCGCACCGAGTCTAACGCTTCCGCGAGATGCGCTGCCGCGTTGTAAACCGGCACAATGACCGTAATCGCCGTCATGCGGCATCCCCCTTCTCCGCCCTCGCGAAGACCAGGCGGACGATCCATGCCCCAACCTCTAGGCCGCTTCTCACGCTTGAATCCTCCGTTTCCACACCCGGATGCCGCAGAAGAGACAGCGGTGCACGCAGTTCTTCGTGTAGGTGAACCAGAAGAACCCCTTGACATGCCCCCAGACGAAGCGGAGCGCATTTCCACGATAGGGCGTCTTGAGAAGATACCTCAGATAGGGTAGCCAGGTCGTGCATTTCCAGATATTGCACCAGGGCTTGCTCGTCTGGCACTGGAAGTGCCACTGCACGACATCCTTCCTGAACGGAGACCAGCTGTCTGCACAGTTCCACTTGTCGGAAATTGGACGAATCCGGCCCGCGCAAACCGAGTTGAGGATATCCTGATCGACATAAACGATAATGTCCCTCAACCGAAAGGCCGCCTTGAAGAAACGCGAGACATACCCGTCTCGCCGCATCGCACCGAGATCCATCACAAGAAGGCCAGAACAGAAATAGTCATCTTCCGGTTTCAGGCCCAGCATCCGACGAAACATGCGAAAGTCATCCGTATCGTCGTGCCGGTCAGAGACGGCAGCAACAACATTCCCTCCTAGATCCATCTCCCACAGTGCGCGCACTCCGCCGCGAACCGTCAACACGTCGACGTCAGAATAGATAGTCCGTTCCTCGTCACCGAGAATCTCGGGAAGGGCAAGCCGATAACAGGCCGCCAACGGAATCTCTGAAAGACATGCGGGCGTGGGGAAATCGGCGAAACGCGCCGGATCGACCGAGTGAAACTCAATGGTTACGCCAGGATTCGCCTTCTCGATCTCGGCGAACCGCGCGCGCGTGGCAGGCGTTACGTCACAGTGTAGGACATGGAACCGAAATCGTTCACCGGGATTATGGACAATAACACTCGTCAACGCCACGGCCAAGTGCTGCGCCCAGTTGTCCGTAATGGAGTAGGTTATTGATATCGGCTCCTTTGCCATACGGGGTATTATACCAGATTCTCCCAAAACGAGGAAGCCTTTACAGCCTAAAACGTCCCCTTGTCGCCAGCAGGTAGGCGGCACGCCCATCCAGCCCACGAGGAATGATCTGCCGATGGATGCGATACGGATCGACCGAGAACGACCGCATCCGCTTGTCCATCGTCACGGCCAGGCGATAGCCCGCCGCGCGCACCTCTTCCACGATGGCCGGCGTATAGCGACCGCACGGATATGAGAAAGCGGAAACAGAATGCCCCAGAATCTCCTCAAGCCGGGCCTTGTTGTCCCGAATCTCATGCCGCGCCACGTCTGGCGCCACGCTCGTCAACGTGACGTGGTGCGACGTGTGCCCTCCGAATTCAACAAGTCCTGACCCATCCATCTCCCGCATCTGCGTCGGCGACAGGAACTCCCGATACAGCTCTCCTCGATCAGTCGCGAAACAGGTGATCCGAAGCTGAAGGCGTTGAACGATCGGAAACAGTATCTCGTAGTTGTCGCGGCAACCGTCGTCGAACGTGAGCACCACGGCATGACGGCACGGCATTTCCTCCGCCTCGGAGAGCGTCTGGAACACGTACCCGCGCTTCCGGAGTCGATCAACCAGCTCCTCCAGCTCGCGCGGCCGCACCGTGTTGTTGGGGGTAACGGGCGTCACAACCTCATCGGCAACGGAATGCAACATCAGGACAATCGGCACGGACGCGCGGATGCGCGGCCACCACCACGTGTACAGGCAGGGATTCATGTACGCGATTCCTTATGGCACTGGACATGGAAGATGCGACGCCCGAAAGGCAGCCTTATGTCCAGAAGCCGTTTGCCGAACATCGTCCGCATTTGCGGTGCCATGAACCTGGCGTACCACTCGCGCCAACGATCGAAGAGCCCCGCCGCAAGACACGCCTCGAACCAGAGTCGCGAACAGGCGCAGTGCGGGAACTTCCACGGCTTGATTCCCGAGGCGTAGTGTATCTGCACGGGATGCGCGAACATTTCGTCCCAGGCCGGATTCGCCGCCCTCTGAGACTCCGAAAGCGTACGGTATTCAGGTTCATATCCGGCGATCGCCATAAAACGCGACGAGACAACCTTGATTTGGGGATGACAGCAGATATTGAGAACGTCCTGCTCTGGAAGGACGAGCCTCTTCAGATTGGCTTTCGCGAAATCAAGCCACCGTCTCGTCATGTCGTCGGCACGGCAGAGGCGACCGTTCATCGCGAAAAAGCCTACACCGATGACAAGTCGATCGCGCTCTTCTTCCGTGAACAGGCGCTCGTATCTCCGAAAGAACTTCTGTGCGCCCACATCCCGCAGAATGCCGCGCCCCCTCCAGGTTGAGTATCCGATATCGGGCGTACCGCACAGATAGCAATTCTCGTCAGCGCGAAGTTCATTCGCAAACGAGGCCACGTCGTCCGCGTAGACGACGTCGACATCTGACACGATCATCTCCTCGTACTGGGGCAGAAGCTCAGGAAGCATCATCTTGTAAAAGATGTCGAAGGAAAAGTTGCCCATGTTTCGAGGCATCTGGATATTGATCGGCGGCGGATCATGGAATTCAAGCGTAGCCTGCGGGAATCTGGCGACAATACCGTCGAGAAGCGCCCTGTCGCCATCCGTCAAGCCGGTGCCGATCACATGAAGGGCATATCGCGTATTGGGCGTACGGGCATGTTGAAGGAGTGAATAAAACGCCACACCCGCCGGAAGGACGTAATCGTGGTTGAAACAGTGGACGATTGGTACCGTTTTCATGCAGCCCTTCATTTCACGTCGTTTTCAAACCTGCTGCATCCGTTCGTGCCAATTCGCGCACGAACGACAATACCCACAAAAACACCATCGCATAACCAAGCAGCTCGACCCCCTCCTCCACCACGCGCTTCGCCCACATCAGCTCGGGAGCGGTGCCCAGCGCCCGCCAGAGGACTTTCGTCCCGATCATGCGCGAGAAGCACAGGATTGTGAAAAGCCCCATCGGCAGCAAGGGGAAGGCCCGCGACGCCTGGACATCACGTACTCCCTCCAGCAGCGACTCGCGGGAAAGGCGGGTGAGGACCGCGGTCGCAGCGATCGCCACGGTCGTGACAAGCGCGACAGGCCAGATCCAGCTGCCATGCCCAAACCACACATCAAAACAGGCGTCCAATTCCCGAATGGCCATGTCGAAAAACAACCCCGCCGCGAGGAGGAACACCGCTCGACCGCGAGATCGCCGGATGGCGAGGATTGCCATGATCAGGCCAGCCGATGCGATAAGACCGAACTGGCACCATTCAACGAGCGAATTGTCGGCGCAAGGGGTTTTCAGCCATATGACCTCGACGAACACGGCGAGCGAACATCCGCCGCATACCGCAAGCGCGGGGAGGAAATCCGCCAAGACCGAGAACGCGGCAGCTTTATGCTTATCCGCCAGAGTCATGTCGTGCCCCGCCATTCTTCCAGACGACGCCGATACCGTCCGAATCGTCGCCGCACCTTCAGGGAAACGAAAAGCGGTCCAAGCGCCTCAAGGGCGATGAACGTGCGCGGCATCGGCTCGAAATCCGCGATCCGAAGCCGGAACTCCCCGTCTTCGGAAAACTGCGCGAGAATGTTCGGCGGATCGTAGAAGCGTACGGCGCACCGCGCGAGTTCCTCCCCAAGCTTCCGAATCTGTCGGATGGCTTCCACAAGAAACGACTTTCCCTCGCCCCAGGGACGGCGACGGAACTCCGTCTCGACCGGAACGGACGGGGTGCCGTCTGCATTGGCGATCAACTCCTCGACAAGGCACCATCCTCGCGAAGGCACGCACACCCGCTCAAAGACGCCAGGAAACACGTCCAGGAGAGACTGCGGCAGACGAGCCTTCAGTTCTTGAAAGTAGTCCCATTCGTTACAGGAAGTGTTGCGGCGTTCGGAAAATCTGTTACGCTCGATCTCCCGGCGAATGGTCTGGTTCTCGACATGTTCCCGCCCGTCCAACATCCGATACGCCTTGACACACAGGCTCGTACCCGGAATCCGGTAACAGCACCGGCGTCTCCCCATGCCGAGGCACTCCATCTGTCCAGACTGGAAAAGCGCCTCAAGCTCTTTTCCCGTTGGAATGGTGATGGGGCCTGTCCGATTCATGTCGCTACTTCTGGTGCTGTATGTCGCAAAGATGGCGATAGGTACCATTCGCCGCATAAAGCTCGTCGTGCGTGCCGCGTTCGACAATCTCTCCGTGATCCATGACAAGGATGAGGTCGGCGTCGCGGATCGTCGACAGGCGGTGCGCGATGGCGAAGACGGTGCGGTTCTTCATCAGGTTCGTCAGCGCGTCCTGAACGATCCGCTCCGTCACCGTGTCAAGCGCGCTGGTGGCCTCGTCGAGAATGAGAATCGGCGGATTGCGCAGGATCGCGCGCGCGATGGCGATGCGCTGGCGCTCCCCACCGGACAGCGCAAAACCCTTCTCTCCCACGATGCGTTCGTAGCCGTCGGGCTGGGACATGATGAACTCGTCCGCATGCGCCATTTTCGCGGCGGCCACCACCTGCTCGTGCGTGGCATCGGGGGTTCCGTAGCGGATATTCTCCTCGATCGTGTCGTTGAAGAGTATCGCCTCCTGCGTCACGACGCCAACAAGTTTTCGCAGATCGCCGATGGCAAGATCCTTCAGATCCGTGCCGTCAATCGTCACGCGCCCGCCGCTCGGATCAAAGAACCGCGCCAGCAGTCCGGAAACCGTCGTCTTCCCGGACCCGGTGCCTCCAACTGCCGCGATCATCCTGCCGCGGGGAAGCGCGAACGAGACGTGGCGCAGGGCGTCGGAGCTGGCGGTATCGTAGCGGAACGAGACGTCGTCGAACACGATCTGGTCGGCAAACGTCGACTTCCTTACCGGATCCGCGCGCTCCGGCAGCTCCATGTGGACATCGAGCATCGAATAGATGCGGGCCAGCGACGCCATGGACGTCTCCACCTGCACCTGAAGCTTCGAGAGCTGCTTGACGGGCTTATAGATGATGAGCAGCGGCGCCAGCATCGGCACGACGTCCGAGATCTTGATGTCCATCCAGAAGCACCATACGAGGAATCCGCAAAGGAGGAAGATGCCAACCGTCTCGACAGTCGGCGTGACCATGAGGCCGATCCGGAGGCAACGCATGGTAGACTTGAGGAGGTAGCGGTTAGTCTCCGCATAGCGCCTGTTCTCGAACTCCTCCGTGTTATAGCTCTTGACGACCCGGATGCAAGTCATGATCTCGTGGACTTTCGCCGATATCATCGAGACTCGTTCCATCGCCCGCCTGGCCCACCGCTTGATGCGCCGTCCGATCATGTGGACAGGAAGCACGAAAAGCGGGAAACCGATCAAGATGAACGCGAGCGTCGCCAGCATGTTGTTTGATATGGCGAACCATACGATGAATCCTACCGCCGCGAATATCTCGAACGGCGCCATCGCGACCTCCGAGAGAATCGTGGAAAGAATCACCTGTATCTGCTGAGGATCGCCCGTGATGCGCCCCATCACCTGCCCCACGTCCACGCGCCCAAAGAACTGGAGTCCCTGCCTCTGGACGTGCTCGAGAAGCTCCTGCCGGATATCCGCCACGGCGTGAGCCCCCGCCCAGCTTAGACAGTAGTTGTTGAGGAACAGCAGAACAAGCCGCAACATGGCGATGGACGGCACGACGAGGCATACGATGAGAAGTAGCGCCCCTCCCATGCCGCCATTCTCGTTCTGCAGGCGGATCCCGACCTTGGCGGCCAGCCGTTCCACTTGCGGATACCAGCTCGGCAATCTCGAGTTTTTCTCGATCTGCTTCTCGAAGACATTACGAGGCTTCCCGGCGTTTTCGGCCACCATAAGTGACTTTTCAGGATTCCCGCTTCGTTCCATCTTCTCGTCGTGCGACTCCACGTGCTGCAAAGCTGGCTGCACGATCTGGAAGAGCGGCACGAGCGTTCCTGCCGTGAGCATGCCGCACAGCACGCCCACGAACAGGCGGAACCTATACTTCCGCACATGCTTCCATACCCGCCCATACGCCTCTCTCAGCGTATAGTCGCGGTCGAAAAACTCTTTCTTGTATTCCATTCGGACAACCTAATGCTAGGGATTCGTGTTCGCCGGCTCGATGACCGACCGCTTGTTGACTTTGTGGACCCCATCGGCGACCACCGTCTCGCCGACCTTCAGGCCAGATGCGATGAACTGGACGTCCTCTTCCGTCACGTCTCGTACGACGTAGCGACGTTCGACGGTATGGTCAGGCTTCACCACCCACACGCAAGACCCGTGCATGTCCTGCATCACGGCGGACGGAGGAACCGCCATCTTCTTCACGCCCTTGCGGCTCTGCAGAGTCACGCTCACGGTGCCGCCGGGGCGGAGGATGCGGTCCTTGTTCGGGAAGATCGCGAATACCTGAATCGTGTCCGTCTGATCGTCCGAGGCGTTGTCCACGTACTCCACCTGCCCGTCCTCCATGTAGTCGCGCCCGTCCGCGAGCGTGAGCGACACGATTCCGTCGGCCTGCAATGCGGACGACTTGCCGCCGAACATCTCGAGGAACTCGGCATTGGAGATGGAGAACCGCACGCGGATCGGCGCTGCCTGGATGAGAGTCACGAGCGTGCCCTGCCCCTTCTGGAGGTAGTTGCCCGCCGTGAACTGGGTGGTGCCCAGCTTACCCGCGATCGGCGCCACGATCCGGCAATGGCGCAAGTCGTCGCGCGCACTGGTGAGATCCGCCTGCGCAGCAGCGAGCGCGGCCAGAGCGCTGTCGCGCGTTGAGAGCGCGTTGTCCGCCGCGTCGAGCGAGACGGCCCGCGTCTCCACCAGCTTCTGGTGGCGCGAGTAGCTGAGCTCTGCGTATCCTAGCGCCGCCTTGCACTCCGCCACCTTCGCCTCGGCGTTCTTCACTGCAGCCTCGTACTTCACGGGGTCGAGCCGATAGAGGAGGTCGCCCTTCTTCACGATAGCGCCGTTCTCGAAGCCGACCTCCAGTATCTCGCCGCTCACCTGCGGTATCACGTTCACCTGCGCCACGGGCACCACGCGCCCTGGGTACATCTTCACCTGCTTGTCGATCCCCATCTCCACCTGCGTCACGGGGACCTTCAGCGGCACGTCCGCCGCCCCCGCCGTCAGGAACGGCGACAAGAACAGCGCGACGGTCCTCAGCCGTCCGAAGATCTCCAGTTTGTCCATTTCGGGAAAGTATAGCAAAACGCAGGCCGTGCCGCAAACAGCGGGGAATCACGGCTACTTGAGCTGCACCGGATATGACTGCTTGTACTTGTAGGTCTTCTCCTTGCCCGTCTTCTCGTCCTCATATACGCCTGCGGCGTCCCAGAGGTAGAAACCTGCCAGCGATTCCATGCCCTGCACCATGATGCCCTCGAAGGACACTTTCTTGGACGTATGCGCCATGGTACTCTTGCCGGTCGTATCGTCGTAGGCCGACTCGTAGTCGTACCAGAAGGTGTACGAACCCTTGAATATGCCCGTCGCCTGGGTGAACGAGAGCGCCAGGGCCCCATCGTTCGCGCCATTGTAAGACCACTCCTTCGTCTCCTTGTCCTGCACGGGCTTTGTCGCCTTGGCAACCACGAACGCCCCCTTCTCGTTCACCGCCGCCGTCAGGCCATCCTGCCAGAGCGTGTCCACGACGTACGCCGTTGCCGCGGAACTCGCAGTCACCTTCTTGCCGCTCTCGTTGATATGCGTTTCCTTGTAGGTGTACGCGAGGGACGGCGCTTCTGTCGCGAACTGCAGCGAGGTGTAGTAGTCGTTCAACTTCTTCGCCTTGTCGTAGTATGCGCCAGTGAAATCAAGCCAATGCGTGAAGCCGACGCCGTACTCGCCAGTCGCCTGCGGGTTGCGACTCGACACGACCAAGGCGTGACCGAGAGGATCGAGCTGGCCGCGCGCCGTGCCAAAGCCTACCGGCAGCCAGACGTAGCCACCCTTGTAGGCGGACGGCGCCACGCACAATATCGTGAAGAAGTCCTTGCAGAGATCATACATGAGCGGCGCAGAGGCCGAGACCGACGTGCCGTCCGAAAGCTTGCCCGACGCCTTGACGTCGCCGGTCTTGCCGACCGTCAGCGACAGATAACCGCCGTCCTCGACGGATATCGTGTAGCTTCCCGCCCACTTCGCGAGCTCCGCCTTTGCGGCCGCAGCCGTCGTCTTGTCCTTCCACACGTTGCGCCAAAGCTCAATGGTCGCCTTGCCAGCGTCGCCAAGCCATCCCTCGGCACTGGCATTCAAGAATGCCGTGCCGCCGGATTCCGGACCGTCACTGGACTGTAGCAGAAGCTCAAGCGGCAACGTCGCCTTGCCGGCCTTGGCGTCGGCCGACACCTCGAAGCAATTGCCTCCGTCGGACGCGACGAAGCTCGCCGCGCTGAACGTCCAGTTCGTGCCGCGGAGCGACATCTTGCCGCTGACCTTGCCGTTCGCCGCGACGGTCATCGTCGCGAGTCCGAAGTCCACGTCTCCGTCTTCAGGCGCGGCAGCGTATGCCCGCACATATCCCGAGAAGGTCCCGACCGCCCAGTCCGGCAACGCCGCCGTCGCGAGGGTGATAGTCGCCACCTGGTTCTTCTCGCCCTTCTTCGATGCAGTGAACGTCACGGTGAACGTGCCGGCCTTGGTTGGCACGCCCGTGATCTTGCCCGTCTTGGCATCGTACTTCAATCCGGCAGGCAAGCCCGCGACCTTGACCGTCCATCCCGCCTCCGGCGTACAATCAACCCATTCGGGATTGAACGCGACTCCGCACTGGATCGTGCCGTAGGCGTCCCCTTCCGGCATCAGGTTCGGAAGCTTCTCGCTTGTCAGGTTCGGCACGAATATCTCAAACGTCGCCGTCACCGGCTTCTTCACCGTCGCGTTCGTTGCGCTCACTGTAATCGTGTACGTCCCCGGCTTGGTCGCCGTCCCGCTGATCGTCATCGACTTCGCGTCGAACTTCAGTCCCGTGGGCAAGCCCTTCACGGTGATCTTGGGAACGGAAAGCGATCCAACCAGCTCCGAAAGACCAAGGGTGAACGAGCCATCGGCATCTGTTTCGTAACCGTCATTAGTCTCGTACACAATCGTGCTGGCATCTGCAGTGCCTACATATTGCCAGTGCGCGTAATATGTCACATCCGCAGTCACTTTCGTCGAGGCCGCAACCTGCTTGCCGCCCATCATTTCGGTAAACCATCCAAGGAAAGCAAAATCCGGTCTCGAACATTCCGGCAATTCACCAACGGTTGAACCCAATTTAATGGTTCGCGTCGTATCGCCACTACCGCCATTTGCATTGAATGTCACGCTGAACGTCGGCACCGTCTTTTCCCACACCGCATAAAGAGTCATGGAAGCCGTAACATTTACCCATTCTCCATCACGATAAACCACATCCCCATTCGCGCTCGTCGCCCAGCCGATGAACGTGTAGCCGGGACGCGTAAAATGATTTGGCCTTAATTCTTGCGATGTTCTTCGCAAGAACGCTTCATCAGTCATCGACCCGACACCTCCATTGGCATCAAAAGTAACAATGTAATTTCCGGTCCCAACGTCGGGATCCTCAATCCAATGCGCATAGTAGGTAATCGATGACGTAGGCATTGCCGACTCAGGAATTTGCGTACCTCCAATCGGTTCTGTCCACCATCCGTCGAATATGTATCCGCGACGATTCTGAGGAGCTGGCTTCGCGATGATTTGATTATCCTTAAACCAGTAAGAACGGACAACCCCACCGACTCGGTTGTCGTCAAAAGTTATAAGGTAGGCACGATGAGCGTACTCGTCCCATTTTTCTGGGATATCGATCACTACCAATGGTATACTTCTCGTCACTGTACCTGCCGAATTTCTTGCCGTAACAGTCATAATCGTGGTACCTACGGCAGAAGAGGAACCGTGCAATTGGCCATCCGAGAACGAGAATCCTGATGGCAAACCTGATACAGAGACGGTGGAATTACCATCGCTCGAAAGCCCGTAGGTACCTATGAAATCTTTTACGATGACATATCGTTCGTAGCAGTAGAGACGAGGTAACCGTGATTCCGGTTTTACGGAAGCGAGCAAATTGGCTGATGCCACATTCGAAAGATCGTCAACTTCACCATCCCCTGTGCTTGCCAATGCCGCAGTTTGCACTCCGGCAACGTTCATAAGCGTAGGAGAGGCGGACTGCAACGCAAGCGATGCACCGACATTCCGCAATTCCGGTCCATTGGTTCCCATCTTCCATGTTCCGCTAAAATCCCACCCAGAATAGGAAGATGCCGACTTAGCTTGCGCAGCGGTCAAGCCAGTCCCCGTTCCCGAATAATTCTGACCGGTGGTACTTTTGTTCCAATAACAGGAAGTGCTCGGCGTGATGAGACTCTGCAAAATCATCTCAAGATTTCCCATTGAAGAATACAGCTCAATCATACTTGGCGATATCTCAATTGGCATCAGACCTCCGGAATGTGCCATTGATGCAGTGCTGGAGACTGTAACCCTGCCTGATGCATAGCAACGGCTCAATGTACAATCGGTAAATGCCCCAATCAGTCCTCCCGCGTTCGACTGTACCCCAATACCCTGTGATGTAGCAGCACCTGTAGCAAAACAGTCAGAAATTACACAGTCTGTCGCATTACCAGAAAAGCCTCCCACATTATTTCCCCCCGTCACATTCCCGGTCGCACAACATCTGCGAACCGTCGGCTGAACTTTTGAATTACCGTCAATCAAACCGGCAAATCCACCGACATCGTTCGCCGCAGATGCCGTAACGGAACCAGATGCACTACAAAGTTCTATTACACTTCCACCCGTACTACCTTCTGAAACATGTCCCACAAACCCCCCAAAGCAATCGTCGCTGTTGGATGCCGCCTTAATCGCCACATCATTGGTGACATTGCCGGTTGCCGTGCAAGATGAAACTTTACAATTTTCAATGTGACCAGCAAAACCACCCGCCCAACCTCTACTTGAGACATTTCCCGTCGCCTTGCAGTTCCTGACAGTACAGGGACTTGCATCCGTACCGTCCTCAAGGCTACCAATGAATCCACCGACTTGCTGTGCACCCTTCACCGTACAGCTCGAACTGCAATTCACAAAGGTTGAACCGACGGCCTTACCGACAAGGCCTCCAACATTGTCATCACCCGCCACACTTCCCGACGACGAACAGTTCTCAAAAGTACAACCAGTCGCCGAACCGACAAATGCGGCGATTCCCGATCCAAACGAGTTTTGGTCATGATTGACACCATCATTTTCCTGAAAATCGATGGCGACTTGCGCCGTGCAATTATAGAATTCACATCCAAGGGCAGATCTTGCAAAGGAGGAGGCCGACTCAAGCTTCTTTCCTGAGACTACGCCTCTGCAATTATTAAATGTGCAGTTCTGCGCCTTCTTGATAACACAACTTCCGAACACGACATTGTTAAATGTCGCGCCCTCGCCTGTAATCGGATATACGTACTGCGGGATGCCATCCGACTTCGGCGTGTATATGGCCCCCGTAATCTTATGACCATTGCCATTCAAGGTTCCTGAAAACGTGCGCGTACTACCACTATCCGTAAAGGTTATATCTGCACCCAATGAATATGTACCGGTCGATCCTGTTTTCACAACATTGCGCCAGTCGTCTTCGTTCATAATCACAGTGCCGCCGGAGCCGCCGCCAGAACCACCACCAGAACCACCGCCGCCGGAGCCGCCGCCAGAGCCGCCACCACCCGACAAAGTAATATCTACGTTGGACATAACATCCATAGGCATTTTCCCAGTAATTATTTGACCTGCTTCTACCCCTGTATGAGCAGGTAACATCTCTGCGTGTGCTTCACTTATTACCAATCCTCCCAAAGCCTTACCAACTTTCTTTACCTCAGATGTAATCTCCAAACCTTCAGCAACAGCATATGTACCAACCGCTGCTACACCGACTCCCGATGCTATAACTGGCGCAGTAACAGACAATCCTGCTGCTGTTAGATATGCTCCTGCTGGCAATCCAACACCTGTCCACGCAAGTGCCGCTCCTGCCGCCATCAAACCGACACCTCCAACAACAAGGATAGCATTCTTCCATGAAAATAATCCAATTAAATCATAGTTCTGAATTGGCGCATTCTCGCAATACCTGTACAAATTTATATCTTCGCCGTTCAACCCTATCGGATCAGCCTGAATGAATCGTCCCAATGCGGGGGAGTAGTAGCGGTTTCGCATGAAGAGAAGGCCTGTCGGGTCGGTTTCGACGCCGAGCGTGCCGACGTAACCCGCCGCCTGCTCCGAGTCGTTGCCTACGCGCTTTTCGCCGAATGCCTTGTAAGCACGGCGATCAACGATCGCGCCGTTACCGTCGGTGACGAGGCGTGTGGAGCCGATCAAATCAGCATGGTAATAGCGAGTGGACTCGAAATCAACGGGCGAGACGCCCGTTGTCCCAGTAATGTCGGCGATACGGACTGCACCTACGACAATATGGCGTTCTTTGAGTTGACCGTTCACGTATTCCGCCGCGACGGAGGGCAACGATCCTTGCAGGTAAGTGCGCTCAGTCGTTACGCCGTTGTCGGTGACGGACACACGATTACCGAACACGTCATAGCGGCAACTCCAGCGAATGCCCGCCGTCGTGTTAGTTACGGCGACAAGGCGATTGAGCGTGTCGTAGGTGTAGGTTGTGGTGCCGTTCGCGTCCGTAAGCGAAATCATGTTGCCGTCTTTGTCGTAAGCGATGGAGGTCGGAGAGGACGACGACCCGCCCGAGATTGCGGTGTATTGGTTGAGATTGTTGACGGTATAGGTTGCGGTCGCAGAGGACTGCGACCCTCCCGATTTCGTACGGTTGCCGACGGCATCGTAGGTGAAGGATTCATCCGTTCCGTCGGGGTACTCAACCGCCGTCAACTGGCCGTCATTGTCGTAGACGTAACGCTCCTCACCAAGAAGCGAAGCCGCGCGAATGCAGCGTCCGTCGACATCGTAGCAGTACTGAAGCGATTCGACAATCTTGCCCTCGGCGTCGCAATGCTCGATGGAGACGACACGCCCGAGCTTGTCATAAAGGTAGGAAACACTCGTCCCATTGCCGTGCACCTGCTTTGATAGGCGTCCCGTCGTCTCGTCGTAGCTGTTCTGGAGATAGAAGTTTCCTTTCCCGTCCGCTACGGATGCCAATCGCCCCGACGAGTCGTAGGCGAAGACCTCTGCACTGTCTTCGTCATACTCAAGCATAAATTCTTCTTGCCAAATATCGTATTCTCGATTTGGCGACTGCGGTTGCCCGGTGACAGTTGCCTTGCCATGCTTTCTTAGCACTACCCTGCCAGTCTCATTATCGTATCCATAGTATATCGCGCGGCCGTTTGGATAGAAAATACAATTCATCCGTCCACCGGCAATGTAGTACATCGACACTTGTCCTGTCTCACTGTCGGAGGCAGCGACCATGTTACCCTCCTCGTCGTATGCGTATTTGAACGTGCGACCGCTTGACCATGTCTTCTTCTTGATCCGGCCTTTTGAGTCATAGTCATACGTGACGGTCTGACCGCGGCGATTTGTCGATTTCACGACGTCGCCTCGGCTGTTGTATTCAAGTTTCGAGGCGGAACCATCGGCGAACGTCACGGATGTTCCATGTCCTTTCGCATCATAACCGTAGGTTACGGCGTGGTTCTTCGCGTCAGTCACCGTCTTGAGGTTACCGAACGTCTCTTCGTAGGTGAACGCCGTCGCCGTTCCGGCGGCGGAAATGGACTTGTTCACGCGCCCCAGCGCATCGTGCTCGATCTTGCCGTTCAATCCGGACGGCGAAACGACAGACTTGAGCAGCCCGTCTTCCGTGTACCCCTTCGTCGAGACGCCGCCAAGCGCATCTATCGTATTCAGTACCTCGCCGGAGACCCCCGTCGTCATTTTCGTCTTTGCTCCATCCGGACCTGTCAACGTGACAATGCCACCACTACGGATGATCGTCGTCTTCTCCTTGCCGCCGTTCACCGAGATCGCCGTAACAAGACCGCTTGAAGTATCGTATGTAAATTCACGCGTCGTGCCGTCGGGATAGATGATGCGCGAGAGGGCGCGGGCCGCCGCTGTCCCGTCGGCGGAGCGGTATTCGTATGAAGTCTCCAACCCGTCGGAAGCCGTCACCTTCGTCAAGAGAGAATCGGAATAGGTATAGGTTGTCGTGCGCCCGCAGTCGTCCGTCACGGAGGAGAGCAGTCCGCCCGAATAGTTGAACGTCAGGGACTGCCCGTCTGTGTGAGCGATATTCCTTAACGTCTCTCCATCCCATGTGAACGTCAGCATATTTCCGCTGTTGTCCGCGATGGATGCCGTGCGCATATTGGACCTAGCAAACGTTTGAACCGTGCCGCTCTGATGCGTCAGCGTGTATGCAGAGGAGGATTCCGTCAAAACCGTCTTGTCTCGGGAGTCTTCCGGCTGCCACGATCCGGTCGCCTTGGTGAAGGAGTAAGAACCGCCGCCGGGAACGCGAAAGACGAGCGTCTTCTCGTCAGACGACAATTCGGCGCATGTGGAAAGATTGTCCGTCCAGCCATAGCCGAGGATTCCGCGCGTGAAACGCCCACACATCGCCGACGAATACGAACGAGCGAAGGAAAGCCCCATGCCACGCGCCGACCTCGCCGCATCCATCACGCTGGCAAGTACTGGCACCGCGGCATCGATGCCAAGCGCCTGGTTGATCTCAATCTGCAGCAGACGATCCAAGCGCCTGACAGGTCGGCCATTTTCAGCCAGATAGTCCGCATTGTCGCGAAGACGGCTCAAGTATGAGTTCCATGTCGTGCCAAAACGTGCCTTGAGCGTTGCCAGGGCAAAAGTCCAGGCATTGTCCGTAACGTATGAAGGCTTCAGAGAATAACCGATATCCGACCACGGAAATGCCTCCGTGCTCGACTGCGTGTAGGAAAGCGTCAACTGGGCATTTTCCGTATCGGTTCGAACGAATACCGAGACTTTGACAGTCTCACCCGCGAGCAACGAATATCCTGGATCTAGATCAGATGTCGCCAAGAACTCAATAGACTTGGACCATGCATCGGACTCGGAAAAACGCACATAAGCGGCATCTCCCGCCTCAAGCCGCACGTATGGCGCGGGGATATCAGAAGAACCGTTGTTGGAATACGTTAAAGTTGCAGTACGCGACTCGCCTACTCCCCCTGCCGGAACTTGTATATTACACTGAAATGCCGCTTCTGCGTTTATCGAAATGATTGTAGCTGCAGCGAGCAGCACCTTGACCAGCAGCCCGTGAAATGCCGTTTTCATCATCTGTTTCATCTTTCTGCCTTTCTTAAACTGTCCCTGTTTTCAGTTTGGATCAAGATTTCTTTTCATGCGGCGGCGCGATGAGGCCATCGCGCCCTACCGATACTCCTCTGGAATGTGCTTTATCGCCTCGCCTATCACTTCGCAGTTTCTGATGACCGCATCGCGGGTCTTTCTGTCAGCAAGGAAATCATCAAGCGTCATGCCATCAATGAAATCCGCCGCAAAGCGCATTGCCATCACCACGTGGCCGATGAATGCAGAGATGCCGCGTTCACTCATATTGGCACAGCCTCCTCTTGGATTTGCTTGCCAATGAAAGGGCTAAGTCCTCTATCGGAAACGACATCCACCTTCCGTGAGAAGAGATTCCGCGCGGCATCACGAATATGTACAATGTCGAGCAGCGACGCATTCCCACCAAATCTTACCAGCAAATCCACGTCGCTGTCCGGGCGCTCTTCCTTGCGGGCGCACGAACCGAAGACCCAAAGCTTCTCGGCCTTGTGCCTCCTCGCGATGGCATATATCTCGTCACGCTTCGCGCGTATCTCGTCCAGCATGCACATTTCTGAAACGCCGCCATTATACCCCATTCTCCCGCCCGAGACAAGCGAGAATTGAGTCTCACGCCGAGGCGCAGAGAGGCAGAGAGCGCAGAGAAAGCCTGAAAATTGAAGCGTATGTAAAAACTAAAGCCTCACGGCGCAAAATCGGTGAAAATGAAGAGTGCTTTTTCGGGATGGAACTCTCTAAAAGCTCCGCGCTCTCTGCGCCTCTGCGTGAGATATAACCATCATGAAACGGCCGCGACGGTTTATCCGCCGTAGCCGTGGCGAAGGCGGGAGCGCGGCCCTCCCGATGCAGAGCGCGGCCCTCCCGGGCGAGGCCATCCCCACGGGCGTCACTTCATCAGTTCGTCGGCGAGGGCGGCGAGCTTCGCCTCGGAGGCGGCGTTGAGCGCGCTCGTGATCGTCACCGTGTTCTCGCAGAACGCGATTCCCTTCGACTTCTCGAAAAGCCCCTTCATCACTTTCGCCGCCATAGGCGCCCAGCTGCCGTTCTCGATCAGGCCGATCGTGCGGTTCTGGTAGTTGCGCTCGACAAGATGCTCGATGAACGTACGCATGAACGGGAAGATGTCCGCGTTGTACGTGGTCGTGGCCAGCACGAGCTTGCCGTATCGGAACGCGTCCTCCACCGTCTCCGGCATGTCGTCGCGAGCAAGATCCGCAACCGCCACCTTCGGGCAGCCCTTCGCCTTCAGAAGCTCCGCGAGCTTGAGCGCCGCAACCTTCGTGTGGCCGTACACGGACGTGTAGGCGATGCATATCCCCTCGCTCTCCACGCCGTACGAGCTCCACGTGCTATACTGCTTCACCACGTGCGCGATCTCCTCCGGCGTCTGCAGCGTCGGCCCGTGCAGCGGCAGTATCTTCTCGATCTGCAGCCCGGCCGCCTTCTTGAGGACGGCCTGCACCTGCGGACCGTACTTGCCGACGATACCGAAGTAGTAGCGACGCGCCTCGCAGTCCCAGCCTTCCGGATCCTCCACGTCGTTCGCGCCGAACTTGCCGAAGCCGTCCGCCGAGAACAACGTCTTCTCCGCCGCATCGTACGTCATGATGACCTCCGGCCAGTGGACCATCGGCGCCGCAACGAACGCGAGCGCCCGTCCGCCGAGGTCGAGCGTGTCGCCCTCCTTCACCACGACGCGACGGTCTTCCCACTCCTTGCCGAAGAAGTTCTTCATCATGCGGAACGCCTGCACGGACGAGACGACCTTGGCCTGCGGGAACTCGTCCATGAACGCCGCGATGTTCGCCGAGTGGTCCGGCTCCATGTGCTGCACCACCAGATAGTCCGGCGACTTGCCGCCGAGGGCATTCTTCACGTTCGCGAGCCATTCGCCGCCGAAGCGCGCGTCCACCGTGTCCATCACGGCCGACTTCTCGCCGCCCAGCACCACGTAGCTGTTGTAGGCCATGCCGTTCGGCACCACGTACTGCCCCTCAAAGAGGTCGATATCGTGGTCATTCACGCCGACATACTTGATGTTGTCTGATATTGTCATTTCTCTCGCCTTACTTTCTAACCCTTTAACCTTTTAACCTTTTAACCTTCAAACCGCAGGTTTGTACGAATCCTTGAGCGTGACGGTGCGGTTGAACACCGGCGCTTCCGGACGGAAGTCCTTCGCGTCGGCACAGAAGTATCCCGTGCGCTCGAACTGGAACCGGTCTCCAGGCGCGGCCGCCGCGAGCGCGGGCTCCACGTAGGCCGTCACCGTCTTGAGCGAATCGGGGTTCAGGTACTTGAGGAACTGGTCGCTACCGTCCTGCATAGGATTCGGCACGGTGAAGAGGCGGTCATAGAGGCGCACCTCCGCCTTGACGCCCGTTGCGCAGTCCACCCAGTGGATCGTGCCCTTCACCTTTCGGCCGTCGGGCGCGTTGCCAAGAT
>Ga0265298_10001902_pt1 | contig 30243 bp, 11 predicted proteins | sample AusTroGonzalo_MG_3_FD_193486 | JGI IMG/M metagenome (GOLD analysis project Ga0265298, IMG submission 193486) | Bovine rumen microbial communities from tropical cattle in Woodstock, Queensland, Australia - Gonzalo_01 | ecosystem: Host-associated > Mammals > Digestive system > Stomach > Rumen ...
TATCATACTCCAATACGCGGCAGTTTTTCAACCCCGAATATTGCCGCCTTGTCCAGCGGCGAGCAATATAATACCAAACAGATAGGGTCGATTAGGGTCGGGTCGGGTCGATTAGGGTCGGGTAGGGTTGAGTAGGGTCGGGAGAGTCAGGAGGTGGCGGGGGAGCAATATACCACTGGACCCTAAATGACCCTAAAAGACCCTAAAAGACTCTAAATGACTCTATTTCCAGACCCTACCAGACCCTACTTCAAGAAATTTCAATTTTGCACTGTTCCCTTTTCTCAATTTTTGATATCATTCTCATAAATCTCCAAACGGACTCTACAAGACTCTACAAAACTCTACTCGACCCTATCTGGCCCTAATCGACCCTACTTGACCCTAATCGACCCTAACCAAGAAAGACCCTAATCAATGGACATCATCTTGAAGAATCGCGGAAATTACAAGAATCTCCTGACCTTTAAGAAAGCCACCATCATCTTTGACCTCACCTATCACTTCTGCCATAATATCTCGCCAAAGGCGACCGCACAATAGACCAAATGATTCAGGCGGCCAGAAGCGGAAAGCAGAATATCGCCGAAGGCGTCGCCGCCTCTTCCACAAATGCCGAAACCGAAATCAGGCTGGTCAATGTCGCCAAGGCCTCGCTCAAGGAACTTCTAACCGACTTCGAAGACTATCTTCGAACCAGGCATCTAACACAATGGGAGCCAAAGGGAAAAGAAATCACCTGGTTGAGGAACTTCGCGAGAGACCATGCCGACTCCGCCCCATATCTCGCCATTGCCGAGCAGCGAAACGACGAGGTAGTGGCAAACATGGCGATAGCGCTTCTTAAGCAGGAAGACTACCTCCTGTTTCGCCAGCTCGCGGCGCTTGAGAAACAATACAAGGAGTCGGGCGACATTCGAGGCAGAATGAAGCCGGCGGCAAAGGCCGCGGCGGCGAAGAATCGCGATGCGGCGATGAAGGAGGCGGCGAACCATGGCGTGAAGTGTCCGAAGTGCGGCGAGACGATGGTCGACGGGACGACGAGCAAGGATGGCGTCCTTGACTACAAATGGCGCTGCGCCAAATGCGGGGTCGAGGTGAAGACCAACCCACTGGACATGGCGTTGGTCAGGCGAGAGAGGCGGCGCAAGGTCATGGCGGTCAAGCGGGATTTTGGGTATTGAGGGTTGGGTAGGGTCGATTAGGGTCTGGTAGGGTCGGATAGGGTCTGGTAGGGGTTGTGACCTTAACTGAAACTAAGCGACCCTACTCAGCACTAAGCGACCCCTGCCCGACGCTGCCCGACGCTACGCGACCCTACCCGACGCTGCGCGACCCTACTCGACGCTACGCGACCCTAATCGACCCTAATTCTAATCAAAAAAATCGATGAAGATTTTCCCCACGGCGAGGGAGAATTGTGCTATAATGACAACGATTGTCTGTAGGTGAAAAGTCTCTTCGTCAAAGCCGAAGTGATTTTTTGCTTGTCGGCAATAGTGTTGACAAGCTGTAAAAGGCTTGAAAACATTGTGTAAAGTCTATGTTGAAAACAAGAGGTCAGACATGTTGAAAGGCATGACGAGATATGCGGCGCTGCTCGCAGCGTTCGTGGCGCAGTGCATCGGCGCGGCGCGCGCGGATGTTCGCGAGTTCGTCAACGCTGGGAAGATTGGATGGTCGGACAACGCCACCGTCATCTATCTCAACGCCGACGGTTCCGCCGCCACTGCCGACGCATACGATCATCTCGTCCTCAAGTTCACAGATACTTCCACTTCTGGTACTCTCACTATCGCAGACGGCACCAAGGCCGGGGCAAACATCCTTCTCGTTGGCGGCGGCGGCGCAGGCGGTTCAGGTGGCACCATTAGCAATCCATCCGCAGCAAATAACCATGGCGCAGGCGGCGGCGGCGGCGCAGGCGGATTCCTCTTGGAGAACAACTATGCTCTGGAGTCTGCGACAACCTATACGATTAATGTAGGCACTGGTGGCTTGGCTGCAGCTGCCGGCAGCATCAAAAATGGTGGCAATGGTGGTAGCTCTCTCTTGCTATCTGGCACAACGACGTTGCTTGAGGCGTTCGGTGGTGGCGGCGGTGGCGCCGAAAGCGACGGCGAGTCAGCCGGAGGCTCTGGCGGCGGTGGCTCCCTTGGGACATCTTCCACGGATACACACAGTGGCGGGAGTTGCACAACCAGTCAGGGCAATGCTGGTGGCAATAGCGAATCTTACAACCGAACTGCCGGCGGCGGTGGCGGTGCTTCCGCAGTCGGGGGTCGTCCTGCTGGAAACAACAAGCCTGCCGCAGGCGGAGCAGGCAAGCAATCTGACATTACCGGTACGCTGGAAACATATGCAGGCGGCGGTGCCAGCGGTTGCAAGGCCTCTACAGTCGGCGTTGGTGGCGCAGGTGGTGGCGGTGACGGCGCGGGCAGTACCGCGGCGGCCAAGCCTGGTGCGCCAAACACCGGCGGCGGCGGCGGCGGCGGATCTCTGGCGTTGGCCGGCGCCGACGGTGGCAGCGGCGTTGTTATAGTTCGCATCACCGAGGCGAGCGAAATTGCCATTGATGTCCCAACTGTCGAGGACAAGGATTTTACAGGAGATAATATCGTTGGGCTTGATTTTGGCATAAAGTACATCTATGATGGCGGCGATACGAACGCCACAGTTGTCGGCGAGTATTCGTTTAGTTTGAAGCCTGCCGAAGGATTCTCGTGGAAGGAGGCGTACGGCGGTGGTACCGATGCCAAGACGGTGACGTGGAAGATCGTGAAGCGCAAGATTGAGAAGCCGACTCTTGCGGAGAACCTCGTGTTCACCCCCGATACACTGCAGGCCGGTGCGACGTTCTCCGATGACTGCTTGAAGTACTGCACGTTTTCCGAGGGCAGCGTTACGAATGCAGTCAACGCCGGTGACTACTCATTCACTTTGTCCTTGAGCGACAAGGACAACACCGAGTGGGCGGACGGCACGACGGAAGACTTTATCGGCAATTGGTCCATCGCGCCCGTTAAAGTGTCGCAGCCAGTTCCTGTTGCGGATCTCGTCTTTGACGGGACCGAGAAGCTGGGCTTCGCCTCGCTCGACCTCGATCGTTACGAGCTTACGGCGGGTGTGACGAATGCGACGGCTGGAGGGGAGTATCAGTTCACGTTTGCGCTTCTCGGCAACGGCGATGCGACGAACTATGTCTGGGATGTCGACCCTGCGACGGCTGAGCCGTATTCCGGCACTTGGACTATTTCGGCTGCCGAAAATGCGATAACTAAGTTTGTCGTCAAGGGCTGGCAGCTCGGAAGGACGCCAAAGGAGCCCGAGTTTTCGGCGACATGGGGGGCTGACACGGCAAAGATCACGTATGGCTTTGGCATCAACCCGGCGGATGTTTCTGAATGGCTGGACAATCCGAGCGACATCGACAAGAAGGGGACATGGATTGCTCGTGCCGTCATTGACGCGACCGCCAACTGGGGTGCGGCCGAGGGGGTTGCGCTGTTTGAGATATGGAGCGATCCGTCAGATTTCTTCGCCTATTGGACCGAGATTAAGATCAAGGGAGGGGCGGCGGAGGTCCAGAACGTCCAGATTCCCGTGAGGATATCTCCCAATCGCATACATGGCTTTTTCTACGAGCATGAGGGCAAGTCTGGCAAGGGGCTTGTGTTTGTTGATGCCAATGGCAACGTGCTGCCCTACGAGGTTGACACATGGGACACGGCAGGCGAGTCCCTCGTCTGGCTCAAGTTTGCGACGTTGCCGTCCGAGGGGATGCTTGTCAAGATGTACTGGCATCTCCGCGAGGGGACGACCAATCCGTTCGAATACTCGCCGACCGAGGTTTGGGACGGCTACGTCGGCGTCTGGCACATGAACGAGGCGGACGGCAACGTGGCCGACGCGACGGGGCACGGGCTTACGGCAGTGACCAACGGCGCGTTGCGAGCGAAAATGGTTGCGGACGAGGGTGTCTTCGGCAACGCGCGCATAAACGCGACCACACTCATTTCCAAGGGCACGCAGGCGGGCTATCTCCTGATTCCGTCATACGACTCCTTTGGCCTCGGTGGCGTGTTCACATATTCTGGGTGGTACAAGGCCAGCTCGACCAACGGCTATCCGCGGCTCGTCTCGCGCAAGAACAACCATACGAACGACAACGGCTGGGAAATGGAGATGGCCAACAACTCGTTGACTGTGGCAACGGCTCGCGGCTCGACGAACACGCCGCAGGTCACGAACATCGCCCTGCCCAACATCACCAACGACTGGCTGTATTTGACCCTCGTCTATTCCAACGAAACGCTTTCGGTATATACAAACGGCACGCTCTCCAAGTCGGGATCGATCAAACCAGCCACAGACAACAATCTAAAGCTTGCAATCGGCAGCAACCCGAATGGAGCCGAATGGCCGTTCGTCGGCAAGTACGACGAGTGCCGTCTCTATGACGGAGCCGCCTCGGCGGACATTATTCAGATCCAGTACGATGCAGCCACAGACGATGGCTTTGTCGTGACAAATGATTTTGTCTACCACGACGGGCTCAAGGTGAATGTCTGGGTCGAGGAACCGAGAATAAGCAAGACCACGTGGGATGCCTCGGGCACGCCTGGCGTGTTTGAATCGACGGGTGTCCTCGGGTACGGCGGGGTGTCGAACGTCATCTACTCCGTCTACGATCCGACCAAGACTTTCGCAAGTCCTGCAGACATAACCGAGGCGGGCCTCTACCGCGCGGTCTTCCTGCCGGTTTACGAGTCGCCGGAGGAAGCGGCGCAATGGGAGGATATCGCTTATGAAATTGATATTCACGTAGTCAAGAGCCAGCCGTACTCCGACATTGGCGGCAGCGAGTCCGGGCGCATCCTCCTGATGAACAACCACATTGGCGAGGAAGGCGTTCCCGACGTCGACTACCAGGGCTGGTATGATGCCGACAACGATGACCCAAAACTTGCGCACACCAATACGCCGACTTATTGGCATCACGTGAACCTTGACGTTCCTGCGGAAACGTCGTTTAACCTCATGAATGGTACGGAATCAATGCTGTTCAGGGATGACGACGGAATCCGCCTTTGGCATCTTGTCTGTTGCCGGCACGGAAACACCTTCCCGAACAATTTAAGACTTCCTCTGGAGCCTACCCAGAATTACCTGCCGTGGAGGGAAAACTATTCAAAGACAATCAAGGGACATGGAAAGAATTCCCAGGCAAAGGCAAACAAGCTGACCGTCGGCCAGCTCGTGATGCAGAACACGGAAGACGCCTGTGTCTACTCCTCTTGCTTTACCAACGGCATCGGTACGGTGTATTTTGATGCTGTGAATGGCTGGTGTCGGAGCACCGATAACTTCGAAAACTACAAGATTGTAGTCGAATACGCGACGAATACCGTCGCGGGGCTCGAGCCGTCGGACATCAACAGCCAGAAGATTACAATCGAGCCAGTCGAGTCGGACGAGATCGAGGAAATCCTGGTCACTACGACAAACCTGTACGGTAACCTTGAAGGCCAGTGGCACCGCGCTACGATGATTCCGTTCCTCAGGGACAACACGGAGGAGTTTATCCAGCTCGATTCCACCAACGAACTTTCCCTTGCAGTCACGCACGGCGGCACGATGGACAATTTCTACCGTGTTGCCGTGAAGCTCGATATAACGGGGCCCATTCGCTTCCGCATCAGGCGTACTACATGCGTTCCGCATTCCGGCACAGGTGCGTTCGGCGTCGACGAAGGCGGTTTCATTCTTCTCGACAACATCATTGCGTCGCTTCCGGCGATGCGCGGCGACCTCGTCTCGGCGGGCCACTACGACGGCAAGAAGCACGGTCCGCAGGTGCTGGGCTGGGAGCTTGCGACGAGCGTTCCGTATCCGTCGACGAGCGACACCGGCATAGTCCTGCGCGCGACACCGGAATACTACGTAAACGCCGATGGCGGTGATGTCGACACCTCGACGTTCTTCTCGGATGCGAAGGTCCACTACCGCTGGCGGTACCTTAACCAGGTCGTGAACGAGTGGAAGACGATTGACCTCAACCCCGCCGATGGTTTCAAGTCGCTTGGCACGCTTGACCTGCCGGGGCGCTTGTGCGACATTGAGTACTGGTTCGAATACACGCTCCAGGCGCCGTTCTACCAGTACGTCGACTACTCTGGCGTCAACAAGGCGATCGACTACTCCGAGGAGCGCGGCACATTGACGAACGCCCTCAACGCGGCAACGCTTCTTGCGAGCGCGGGTACGGACTGGTACTTCCGCGTGCGCGAGGGCGTAAGCGACTACTCGGGAGTCGACCTCGTCTGCATCCGCGAGGGCTCGACCGCCGTCGAGCGCGTTCCCATGTTGCTCGTGCGCGACCACATGTGGCACGGCTTCCTGCGGACAACCGAGAGCCAGAAAGGGGAGCTCAAGTTCCGCTTCGAGGCGCACGACCGCCAGACCGAGCCGTTCGCCGAGTATGCGCCCAGTACGAACTACTGGAGCAGCAGGACCTCGATGGCGCAGTTCAAGACAAGCGTCAGCATTGAGGAGATGACCGAGAACGACTGGATGACGATCACAAACGACGCTGTGACGGGGCACGTCATGTTCCAGTTGGACGACAGCGACACGTCGAAGATGCTGACGGTCGTCCACGCGGACTACCAGAACTTCAACGGCTGGAGCGACGCCAACGACCGCGAGGGGCGCGACCTGAACGGGAATCCCCTGCGTCCCGTCTTCGTCGGCACGTCGTCGACGAACGAATACAAGAAGGTTGGCGTCTCGCCGGCGAAGCAGACGTTCGCCGAGGACTTCGACGACTGGAAGACGATGCCGGCCACGAACGCGTGGTGGCAGGTGTCCTCGTTCGCGGACGTTAGCCGCCTATTTGGTAACGCCAAGCCGTACGAGTCGTTCTCCAGCGCATCCGACGAACTTTGGTCTATCGGGCCTGGAATGTTTGTCTCGAAAGAATACAAAAACGACGCCAACGGCTCCGGTGTGGCGGTGCAGATGAAAGATGGCGATGGCTTCCTGCAGTTCTTTGACCGCGACTCGGCGCCGCGAGGGATAGAGACGATTTCGTTCAACGCGCGACTCGGCCAGTTCGTGCGGTTCTCCGACTTCGCGGTCTACTACGGGGACAATTCCCTGAACATGTCCAACTACACGTTTGTGACGAGGGTGGCCTTCGACCTCAGCAAGAATGCCGGTTTCAAGGGGAATGCATCACTCTCGCTCGTCGCGAACCACGTGTGGAACAAGGGATGCTACGAGGCGCGATGGGAGTACATCGGCACCAAGCTTGCCAAGAACCCGTCAAACAACAAGGGCCAGCGCCTGTGCCTCTACCGCTGGAACAAGACGTCGTCCGAGCCAACGCTCCTTGGCGCGTGGACGAACGTAGCGTTCAACATTCCGTCCGTGTCCGCGCCGTTGACCAGGTCGTCCACGCTCACGCCGTTCTTCATCTCGGTTTCCAACAGCGTTGACTCGACGTGGATCATCGCGGGCGTCCGGCATACGAGCCTTGCCAACAGCAGTGCGATACCAAACGACGAAACGTCAAACTGGGGCGGCGTGGCGTACCGCGACAGTTCGGCAGAGCGTCTCAAGGTCGGCACGTACGGCGTCCTGTCCGCCAACTGCGACGGCGTGTTTGCGCGTCCGGAAATCTCGATGGGCTCCGTGGTCATGCCTAACACCGACGTCAATCCGGGCAAAGGGCAGCAGAAACCTTACTCTTGGCAGAAAATGCCGGTTGGAAAGCTTGAAAACACGACGAACTGCGGCAGCCGCGATGGATTTGGCGGGGAGGACGTGCCGTGGAACCTGAATGTAGGCCGGATGAAGTCCGCGCTTGACGACACGTCAGTCTACTCCATAAAGAGCGATGTCGCGCCGAAGGCGCTGGAGATATACCTTGGTACGCCCGGACGGGCGGACTTCGGCTCCACGCCGATCTGGTCAACCAACTTCACCAGCTTTGGCTCGAGCAAGAGGATTACCGTCCCGCTCTATTCGCCGATGGACTGCTCGGTCAAGATCTCGGTCGGCAAGGCGCTGAGCGAGGATCGCACCGACATCGTGGTAGACTCGGTTGAGCTCCGGCAGTGGCGCGGCGGAGACTGGGACAACGACAACGAGGTGAACGGCGCGTCCATGTACCTTCCGGACTGGGCGAAGGCGCCGGGCCGCACCCACGAGTACGCGCACTCGAACTTCGTGTTCACGTCCTGCTGGGTGACGAACAACACGGTCCTGATGAGCGCCAAGCGCACGGACAAGTCGAAGGTGAGCGCGATACGCTCGCCGCTCATGGACGGCAAGCCGCGCACGGGCCGCGATGGCGATGGTACAGTCCGCGGACTGGGCTTAGGCTCGATATCAATTGAATACAAGAACGCCCAGCCAAGCGCGATACTTGAGCTCCAGATAGCGACGAACAACGTGACTGACTCGAACATCCGGAACTACGACAACGGCTTCGACCAGTGGACGACCGTCGAGACCTACGACTTCAAGGACCTGCCGGCGAACGGCATCCTCAACCACTATTTCGGACTCCACTCGGTCACAGGCGCTGTACGTCTTGTCGTCAGCACCAACGCGATCGCCAACGTGGCCGACAAGAGCAATCCGGCGGAATTCGGCGACGTGACGATCGCCAGCATAGTCTGCAGCGACGAGCCGCCCGTGGACATCCACAGCTGGTGGGGCTGGAACATGCGCACAATAGGCGGCGACGACGACACCGAAAAGAGGATGCTGCTCTCGGACTTCGGCACCGAGGCGGGCGGGGCGGGTCTTTCCCTTGCGCTCAACAACTCCGTCTCCACGAACTACAACATCTCCATGATCGACTTGAGCGACAGCGAGGCGTATTGCGCACACAGGCCGTTCGTGCAGACGCCGACGTTTGTGTCCAACGTTGTCGGCGAGGTGTCGTTCAAGGCCAGGAAGTACTCGTCGGACGACGCGACGGCGGTGCTCGTGCTGCTTGGTTCTACGGATGCCTCGGAGACGAGCGAAGGCACGTGGAAAGAGCTTGGCGGCGCGGTGTTCAACGTCACCAACTCGTTCTACGAGACGTACAGCTACAAGACAGACCCAGGCAAGGACTACAAGGCGTTCAGGCTTGTCGTCGCCGGCTTCATCGCTGACGTCAACGAGAAATACGGCCCGGATGTAGCCACGCCGGCGGAGAGGGTTCTTGTCGACGACCTGTTGGTGAGCGAGGCGGTGCGCGCGTGCATGGGCTTCAGGAACGTCGGCTGCTTCAAGAGCGACATAACGGGGACGTCCGAAGTCCCGAACGTCCCGAGCAGGCTTGAGCAGCCGCTGTGCGAGGAGGCGTGGGGCGTGCAGTGCGAGATCTACGGCAAGGAACTCGCCGATGAAATCGACTTTGAGCGCACGCCTATCGTCAGGCTGCACTGGTTCGACCGCGGCAAGGAGGTGGTCACCGGCGGCAGGTCGCCGTGGGGCTTCGAAAACTGGCGGGACCTTTCCGAAAGCGAGGGCCACAAGTCGGCGTCGCTTATCAGGGCGACGGGGACTGCCGAGGACCGGTTCGTGTACCGTTCAAGCCAGCGCGCGTGTCCGGACGCCGTTATCGGAATGTCGCTTTCGGCGCCGACCTACGTGCAGTACATGCTCGAGGTCGTCTACTACACGAAGGGCGCCACTGTCCCGACGACGAACTACATGACAAGGGCCGAGTGGGGCGAGAACGGCAGGGGGCCCGAATGGTACCGCCCCGTCGACTTAAACTCGGATTCGACCTATGGAAGGGATCGCTTCTTCGCCGCGTACAACATACTCGACAACGTCGCCCCGGGCTGGGCGTGGATAAACGAGGTCAACATCATAGGCCTTTATAAGTCGACCGAGAACTCCGACGCTGACATGCAGTACGTGGAAATCGCCCAGACACCGGAGTCGGACCTCAATGGGTGGAGCCTCAGGTACCTCGAGGCCCAGACCGGCAACGACATAGTCGTCACCAACACGCTCGCGACGTTCGGCTTCTACGAGCTGGCCGGCAAGAAGGACGCGACGTGGATCGACCCCGACGTGAACATGGTCTTCCGCGTCATCGGCAACCAGCAGGCGTACAGGAGCGGAAGGCTGAAGTACTCCGACGGGACTCTTGACGGCCTAATGCGCGTCGACAACAAGGACGTCACATACATGTCGGTTGCGGACAACGGCGACGTCGAGATGTCCGCCACCAGGCCGTTCGGCCTCCAGCTCGTGCGCAAGAGCGGCATCGTCGAGCACGAAATCGTGGTTATGGGCACCAACAGGTGGACTAACCTGCCGGCGATCTACGTCAGCTCTTACCATCCCACCAACACCGTCAACTTCCTGAACAACAAGATGCCAGACGCCAAGTTCTTCTACCTTGGAGTGGACGACGACGGCGGCGAGCCCAATTCGCTCGGCGTGTGGACCAGCAACGGCGCGACCTCGAACGAGTGGAACAACACGATGGTGAGGACGCCCGGCCGCCGCAACCAGAACCAGACGATACCGCTTGACCATCCGGTTCCGAACGGAGAGAACGTGCTCGTATACTTCATGGTGTCCGGCGGCCACGTCACGCAGTGGGACGGCGAGGCGTTCACTAACGCGACCGTGCTGGCCACCGTGACGAAGGGGAGCCTGTCCGGCACGAACATCACCTACAGGGTGGAGCCGTGGTACGAGCTCGGCGAACTGACCACGAACGGCGTGGCGCTGCCCGGTCCGTACCCAGTTACGAAGACGACCTTGCCGCGCGAGTACACGGTGACGATTGGCAAGGGCGTGTCCAACAACGTGACGGTTGTCGCCAAGGCGGTTCCCGACCAGTCGCTTGCCGACTACGGCATTGTCGAGAGCAACCCGTACAGCGAGGCGGTGATAGACTGGCTCAACAAGGGGACCGACATCTTTGGCAGGCCGTTCGCGGACATCGAGTCCGGCGAGATACGCCTTGCCGACGTACTTGACCTCGGCGGACACGTCGTGACGAACATGACTCTTACCGAGATGTACTGGCTCGACATGGACCCGACGGCCGGGCACCTTGCCCTCATTGGCGGCATGGAGAGCATAGTCCCCGAGACCCATTCGATGATCGGACCGGACGGTTCGCAGCTCGAGAACGTGCGCGTAAAGGTCCACCTCATGATCACAAACCGCAGCGAGACCGCGTCTGCCCCGGCGGAGAAGTGCTTCGACAACGACTTCGGCACGCACTGGACGCCGTATGTGCTGCGCGGACTCGAGCCCGGCTCGAGCTCGATCGACTACGATCCGAGGCGCGACGACTGGAACAGCGTGACGTTCAAGGTCACGGGCCTGCTGCTCAACCGCCGCGAGTTCGGCTGGCAGAACCGCATGCCGCTCAGGTGGTTCGTCTTCCAGCCAAATTCCTTCGACGCAAACGGCGTATCGAGCATCGAGATTGTCGATCCGCACTCCCCGCTGTCCGTCGGCTATAACTCCGGCTGGGGCGAGTGGTGGGAGCAGCACGGCACGGACGCGGACGACGGGATCGGCTGGCTGTGGTCCATAGACACGCGTCTGCAGCCAGTTACGATCGAGGTACTAAAGACGGAGAACTACTATGGCGAATAAGAAGGCTATCGCACTGGCGCTTCTTGCGCTCGCCGCGGTTGCCGCCGCGCTTGTCTTCCTGCTGCTGCGAGGCGGCGGGGAGGCGCCTGCGCCGCAGGCGGAACCAGCGGACGAGCCCTTTTCGCGGATAGCGGATCCCGAGTACCGCAAGCAGCTCGAGGTGCAGCGCAACGAGTACAAGGAGATACTGCGGCGGATCGACGCCACGCAGCGCGAGATTGCGGAACTTGGGGACGACACGAACTCGGAGCGCTACGTCATGCTGACGAACAGGCTCTACCAGCAGGCGGCGGAAGTGGACGCGAACCGCAAGAAGTCCCAGGCAATCGTAAGAAACCGGATAAACCGGGAAAACGAGACCTTGAAGAAACAGGAATTTATGAAGCAGAAGGGTAAATAACATGAAAAAGAAACTGACATCACTGATCCTCACGGCTATCTTCGGCCTATTTGCCGGCTTCACGGCATATGCGGCGATCGGAGACATATACAGCATCACGCGGTGCGATGAATTCGGAAACGACCTTTCCGAACCTTTCGCGACCGCCGCTGATCCGGCCTGGGCGGGCACCAACTGCTACTTCAAGGTGCGCCTCCAGACCCGCGACAATATTCCCGAGGATCTTGTGGGCAGCAAGTGGCATCGCGTCTACACGGGCATAGGCGAACCCGTGTATGCACTGCCGCCGCAGATCGGCATCTATGTGTCGGGCGAGCGCGTCTGGGCCGACTGGATTGGCGAAAAGGCGGAGGGGTCGTACTGCACGGCGGTGATCTTCAAGTACACCACGAAGCCGGGCGACTTCGCGATGCCCATCCGCCTTGCCACGGCGTCAGGTCCCGCCGGAGACAAGCTGTCGTCCAATGCATATGTGTTCAACCCGCTGCGGCAGTGGCAGTACGAGTACTCCCCGATTTACTTTGAAGGCAGCGAGCTTGTCACAAACACCCCGGTCCAGTGCAACTGGTTCTTCAGGGACTACTCTCAGCTCCTCCCCGAAGACAGCTTCAACGCGACGCAGGACTATTCCCTTAAGGAGTGTGGTTTCTATGTCAAGACGATAGACTTCTCGGCCGACTGGGAGAGCACCGACTTCTGGCGCACCGTCCACGAGGGTTCGGACATAACCGGCGACGGTTCCACTCCCAAGCTCGTCATCGACGCCGCGTCCGAAGACGAGAGGACGCTGTACGTCTGGTCTGACGACGAGTCCGCCGTCATCGTCAAGGACGGAACCCCCACGACGATGCAGGTGTCGGGCAATCCGGTCACGACCGGCGAGTTCCACGTCCGTGCGGTGACGTTCAAGGGCGGGCAGATCATCCCGAGCGAGTTCCAGATCGTCGGCGCGGATGGCGGCGAGGGCAAGACAGCGAATTTGATACTGAGCGCCTACGACCATTTCAACTACTCGCTTGCAAACCCGGGCGAGAGGATTATTGACTACATAGTGGTCCCGGTCAAGTGCATCGAGCCGCTGCCGCCCACCATCTACGTGAACGTGGCGAACGACCCGGCGTACGCCAAGGTCGGCGACGGATGGAAGAGCTACTCCACGACGCTCGACGTCTTCCTTTCGCAGCCGCTCGAGGAGGACATCGACGTGACCATCACGCCGTCCATCGCGGGGCACGACGAGCTGAACATGGCGGACTACGTCAAGTTCTCGAAGTCGCTCAAGTCCGTGAAGACGATAGCGTCGCTTGAGGACGCCGTGACGGTGAAGATCAAGGCCGGGCAGACCAGGTCCGCCGACACCCCCGTGGTATATGTCTACTTCCTTAGGGGCGACGACTACACGTCTGGCGGCGCGACACTGGACTTCACGCCGTCCATCAGCGCCGCGCAGCAGGCTTCGACCGGCCTCAACACGCCCGACCGCTTCGTTTCGGACGGATGCGAGGTCATTGCCGAGAACCCTGAGTTCGTCGCGCCCGAGGACGGCAGCGAAATCGGGGCGACAGCGGGCGTTCCCATGCCGATCGAGATTGAAATCGCCGACACCTACGCAGGCCAGCAGCTCGCCTCCCCTGACGACGGCTACAAGATCGAGGTCAAGTACAACGACGCCACGGGCTGGAAGGAGCTTGCCGGCGCGTACTACATCGGAGCCGGCAACCTGCTCAGGAAGTCCGACGGCAAGCTCCCCGAGCTCAACTACGCCACGTCCTCCGCCTCGACCTCGACCGGTACGTTCACGACGCAGATCCGCGTGACGGAGCCAATCAACGGCAACAAGGCGGTCGCAAGGCTCGTCGCGACGGTCGCGGCGCCGAAGACGGTCTCCGTCGCGTCCGACAAAGACAGCTACGACGAGGGCGACACGGCCAAGTTCACCGTCAATCTCAATGCCGACAACGACACGGGCGCGCCGCTCTACGCCTTCCTCGTCGCCGGTCCCGACACCGTGACGAAGGGCATGTTCAAGGCCCTCGGCCGCCAGTGCGTCATAACGCCCGACATGACGGACACCGACTACCCGACGACTAGCGGCCTTGTCATCAACCCCGACAACGGCGGCCCCGAAAAGCCGGTCTTCGGCAACGTCAAGCTCCTCGACGGCGAAAGCCTCGACGTGGGCGGCAGCTCCTTCTACTTCACGATCCAACTCTGCACGACGCCGTACTACGACCCGAACACGGTGGTGACGGGCTACAACTCCAACTACTCCACGATCCAGGTCTTCAACGTGGAGCCGACGATCACCCGCGTCGAGATGAACGGCTACGAGCCGCTTGACGACAACTACTTCGAGGGCAAGTACCCCGTCGGGCAGACCCAGACGTTCCAGGCGATCGTCAAGGACGTCGGCGGCTTCGACCTCGACAACGGCTTCCACACGCGCTGGACCATAACCCGCGTCGGCGGCGGTGTGCAGATACCGGTCGACGACATAGTGGGGAACCCCAACGACCCGGCAAACAGCAAGTCCGTGGAGTTCCTGCAGGACGGCACGTACAAGATCAAGGTACAGGTCAAAGACAAGGACATGGAGGACTGGGCCGAGCTGTTCAAGGAGGTCTTTGTCGTGGTCGTCGCCCAGCCGCAGCTTGAGCTTGTCGTCCCCGACACGCCCGACGAGACGGAGAACCGACTCAAGGTCGGCGTCAGCCTTGGCGGCTACTACAATGCAACGGTGCCGATGGTCGTGATGCTCACGGTCGAGCCCCCGGCTTCGTCGGCGAATCCTGGAATCCTTACTCTCGACGGCGCGTACGAAAGCGTTCCCGCCGGATACGAGACTCTGGCCGCGGCAGCGATCGCGGCGGATGGCAGTGCCGGATACGACCACTACTACATCGAGATCACCGGCACGGAGACGCGTGAACTGTCCGTGGTGAAGCTCGACGGCACGATCCTCAGCCTCTCGCCGGGATTCTCCATCAAGGCACAGGTCCTCAATGACGGCATAAGCAGCGACCCGTCCAAGACGTGGGCCGAGTACTACCTGCCCAATCGCGAGCACTTCTACATCAACAACCTCGCGCCTGTCTGCATCGTCACCGAGCCGTCGACCGGCCGTTGGGATGTCGCAAGCGGCGCGGCGACGTCCTACCCGATCCGCTGGACTGTCAGAAGCGACGTCGACAACGACTACACCGGTCTTTGGGACGACGGCGTAACGCGTGGCATCAAGGTCAGCTTCTCCGGCTGCGACAACGCCGACGATGGGCTTGCCTACGTTATAAGCCGCACGTCCGGCACGAGCGGCGTGTTCGTCCCGATCTTCGGCGCGGACAGCAAGGGGCCCCAGACGGTCACAATGACCATCGAGGACAAGGACGGCGGCTACACTACGTGGACATACCTCTACAATGTCATACCGTCGAAGGCGCTCACCACGACGTCCGTAGGGCCCGCCGGAGGCTCGCTGGGACTTTCGGTTGCGTACAGCGAAGCGAAGGGCTTGGGCGAGGGCCATGTCTACATCGGTTCGCCGGCCACATTCTCCAAAGCTGTGAGCTACTCGATTGACTGGACTTGTGGGTCGGCAGACGAAGTCAGTATCTTCGGCTGGGGCTACAAGGTCGGTGCGGTTGACGACGGTACGCTCAACGACGGCAGGGACATCGCAGTCGACCAGGGCGGCAATGCGATGGCGGGAACTCCGGTTACGCCCGGCAATGCATACCGCTATTCGGACAGCCTGTACGATTCCTATCTCTATACGTACATCGTCTCCGGCGACGGCGGAGCAACGCTGCTTGAGAACACGATCTGGCCGGAAGGCTCCCGTGTCCGGCAGCCGGGCATCCCGCTTGCGAGCGAGCAGCGCGACGACGGATCGTATGCGAAGACGAAGGTCGACGCGATCTTCTCCAGGGAAAAGTATCCGCTCGACAACTGCGGTGACATCAACCAGGACGGCATCCCCGACCGCATGCTGGTCAAGTACAACTTCGGCGTTGCGTTCGACGGCGTCAGCGACCTCGAATCCCTCGCAGGCTACAACGAGGACCAGGACTATCTGCCCGCGACCTCGACAGGCGGCAACAGGCTTGTCCCGAACGTCGCGTCGGAATGGGCTACCAAGGGCATTGCGTTCAACGCGTACTACGAAATCCGCGGATTCGGCAAGGGCCTTAACGCCGGATACAAGAACCCGGACGGCAGCAACCCCGCCCCAGACTATACCGTGAACGAGAAGAGGGCCTGGCTCGAATGGAAGGGGCTTGAGGAGATCGCGACGCTCAAGGGCATGTCCGACGCCGACGTCAACACGCTGTTCAACGAGAACATCGCGGCTGCGACGGCGGATCTCGCGTTGGCGAACGCCGGCAACGGCGGATGGTCTCCCGAGCGTCCGACCGACCCGACCAAGGCCGACACGGACAGCGACGGACTTGAAGACGGCTACGAATACTGGTTCTGGTACGGCGCCAAGGTCGGCTACTACGACAAGGACCCGAAGAAAAACGGCAAGTGGCAGGGCCGCATGAAGGGCCGCAGGCTCAACATCGACGACCTCGACAATTTCGAGGAGATTCCGTCCGACGACATCTGCGAGGCGTTCGACCCGACCTCGATTTCCGACGAGGACAGCGGCGAAAGCATCGCCGCGCGAGACTTCGACGGCGATGGACTCTACGACCTCGAGGAGTATCTCATCGGCACCAACCCCGTCGACTGCGACACGGACAACGACGGCGTGCCGGACGGCTATGAAATCATGTGGGGGCTCAATCCGCTCGACGATGAAGACGGCCACGGCAAGACGAGCAACCCCGACGGCGACTTCATGGCGTACGCCACGCTCGACGAATACTCGATCGTCGAGTTCGACGCAGACCTTGGCGCGGGCGACAACCACTACATCTATCTGGCGAAGAGCTTCGAGGACGACGTGCTCGAGGGATGCCTGCTCGGAATCGGCGACTACGCCGACCTCGTGATGACGCTTGGCGACGACACGGTTCCGCAGAGCCTTGGCGAGCTCGAGACGCTAGACCTCGTCGAGCTCGGCGCGGACAATATAACGGAGGCGAACGCGAACGACCTCTCGCTCGTCCACAACCAGGTCTACAAGTTCTTCGGATACGATCCCCGCACGGCGTGGAGCGCATACGACGCGCAGGCGTCGTGGGAAGGTGCCTGCACCCACGGCTACGTGGCGAGCCGCTGGTGCCCGTTCTGCAACACGAAGCGCCAGCCGGTGACGTCGGACATGGTCGGCAAGGCCGGCCTCTCGGTGAACACCCGCCGGTACACGACGCGCGACGAGTACCTGTTCGGCAAGTACAACGGAATCGTCTCGAAGGAGACGGTGCTTGCGACGTTGAAGGCGAGCTGCACCAATCCGAACATCGCGTTCAGCGGCAAGTCGTACGGCGACAGCACGACGGCGTACGAGTCGACCGTCCACGGCGCCGACACCGACGAAAACGGCGTGCCCGACGGCTGGGAGGCGTACGTGGGCTACAACCCGGTCGAGAACCCGAACGGCCTCGACAATTCGGTCTGCTACGACGGGGACAAGGTCGCGCTGTCCGGCGAGTACTCCTGCAACGACGGCGTCAGGGTCTACGCGGCATGCGAGAGCATCGCCAACAACTCCTCCACCAAGTCGGGCTGGTTCAACAAGTTCTTCCCGACCGACCCGAACAATCCCGACACCGACGGCGACGGCATTGACGACCTCGTAGAGGGCTCGATCCTCGAGACGAGCTCGGGCTCACGCACAACGTTCATCTACGGCTCGCCCGAGGATGACGGCAAGACGCTGTGCTTCCGCGGCGGCGGCACGAATCCGTGCTCGACCGACACCGACCTCGACGCGCTGCCCGACGCATGGGAATGGCAGTACGCAGGCACGGTCGTCACCCCGGAGGGCGAAGTGGAAGACCAGGCCAACACAGCCAACTTCAACTACTCGCTGGCGCTCAAGATCGCCGACGGCGCAAACGTCGAGGGCTTCGCGCCCAAGGGCCCCTACATCACGGGCGGCATGGACGCGACCGACAACGGCGACGCATACACCCCCATGGTGGGCGGCGCCGAAGGCGGCGAAAGGTCGAAGGACGAGATTACCGGAACGCTTCGCGACCGCGACTTTGACCACGACGGTCTCGACAACTACAAGGAGTACCTGGTCCAGGCGGTCCGCTGCTGGCGCTACGACGATGCCGAGACTCCGCTCATGGGCCGCGCGCTGAAGTGGACGGCCGGCAGCAGCTCGCCCACGCTCGTCGAGGCCGACGATGCGTTCCTCACTTTCGACGCGTGCTCCGGCGAGAGGATGCTGCAGTCGGTTCAGTCCTCGGCGCTCTGGGCCGAGTACGGCGCGGCCGGAACGTACGCTGAGAACCTCGACGCCTACGACTACAAGGCACTCGGCTACTTCGCGCCGTGCGACCACGAGTGGGATCCCGGATACCAGTTCAACCTCATGGATCCCGAGACCAACCCCAACGGATTCCCGAACGGAACTCTCTACATGAAGTTCCCGCAGACGATGGTTGAATGCGACGCCGACGGCGTTGCCGTGAGGGCACCCGCCAATGCGTATGTCTCGACCGACCCGCGCCGTTGGGACACCGACAACGACGGCATGGACGACTACTGGGAGGTCTTCCACGGCCTGAACCCGATTATCGGCGCAATGTCCGACGTTGTCGGGTCCGCCTACCCCGAATTCAATGGCTCGAAGCCAGTGTCGGTCAGCGACAACAAGTGGCTGCGCGCGTCTGGCGTCGACGGATACGATCCCTTGTACGCGCCGTGGAACATGGGCCTGCCCGAGGCCGACCCCGACGGCGACGGCCTTAGGAACCTCGACGAGGCAATCACCGGCAACCTCACGAGCCCGACGACGTACCACACCGACCCGTCCCCGCTGTGGATGACCGAGCCGTCAACGCCCGCGAGCTACGTGAGCCAGTACTACGTGAGGCCCAATGAGCTTGCGAAGTATCCTTGGACGCTGAACATCATCTACACGTTCAACAACGTCGGCGAGGACTCGACTGTCGGCTACCTGTTCGCGTTCGACGTCACCGAGGGCTACGATACCGACGGCGACTGGAACGGCGACGGCCACGAGGTCGTGAGGAACGCGTCCGCGATCACCGACCCGCTCAACTCGGGCGATCCCGACCGCCGTGCGGCGCTCTACCTGCCCGGCCAGGATGCTTGCGCCTCCACGACGGCGGACTTCGGCGGCGGATACATACCGCAGGGCTATGACCTCTTCCGCCAGTTCACGGTCGAGGCGTGGATCAAGCCCGACGAGGTCAACAGGAAGCAGACGATCGTCGAGCGCGGCTTCGCGTATCCGGCGTCGAACCTCGTCAACTCCGATGATGTCTGGAGGGCGAACTTCCGTCTTGAGATCGACGCGAACGGCGTCGTGAAGGGCGTCTTCGACAACGACAACGCGGTAGAGAGCGGCTCCGCCTTAAGCTCGCAGTCCCTCGCTGCGGGCAAGGTCGAGCCCGGCGTCTGGACGCACGTGGCGATGACGTTCGACGGCATGAACGTCTGCATGTACCTCGACGGACACCTGATGAACTCCGCGATATCGCACCTCATCCCGGCGAACGGCGTGATATCCGTCCTCCAGGAGCCCGCGTCCACCAACAAGTACCCGATGTCGGACTACATCACGCTGATCACCGGCGCGAACACCGTCGGCGCACGCCGCAACGTGGTCGAGTTCGACTGGACGGGTGACTTCAGCCAGTTCACGGACTTCTTCAAGGGCTACATCGCCGAAGTCCGCTTCTGGGACGGCGCGAGGACCGCGAACGAGATCGCCTCGACGTACAAGAGGAGGATGACGCCCGATCGCGCGGCCGAGCAGCGCGAGACGGTCTACAAGAAGTGGAAGGGCGACGACATCGAGGATCCCGCGACGAGGAACGACGTCGACGGCAACCCTGATCTGCCGGCTCAGCTCATCACGGTCTACAACTTCCAGCAGCTCCCGGCTGCGGACAGCAAAGACGACGTGTCTCAGTACCCGAGCGGATTCGAGCTCGGCGTCCAGGCCAACACGACGCTTTCGTCCGACGACATCAAGGTCGGCTGGTGGGAGGATACTCCGCTCAAGTCGACTGTCTACAAGGACACCCGCGTCATCCCGTACGCGCACAACGTGCTTACGCACCTGGCGCTGTTCGACGGCGCGTGCGAGGACTCCATGTTCTGGAGTGACACGTGGGCTGGATACACCCCCGCCGGCGACAACGGCGTCAAGTCGTATGCGTTCCCGAACGGAGGCAATCCGTACAAGGGCCGCCGCTACATGACCGAGCGCGCGATAAGGACTTCGCGCTACGCGCGCCTCAGCTCGCAGCGCTCCGACTACAGCGCAGTGGCGAGCGACCTCCTCAGCCGCGCAGAGTTCCAGGCAAGGAGCGAGTTCACCGGAAACGACGACCTTGTCCCGCTAGGCGGCGCGTACGCCAGGCTCGATGCGGACTACTGGGACGGACAGGGCGCGAGCACTGTCTGGACCGACACCGGCTCCGATGCGGACGGCGACGGGCTTCCCGACTGGTGGGAGACCCTCTACGGCCTCGACAAGAACAGCGCCGAGGACTGGGCCGCTGAAGTCGTCTGGCCGAAGGACAGTGCCGATGGCATGGTCGTACCGGCCTGGGAGGCGTATCTCCGCGACATCGTGGCCGGCCTGCAGCCGGACGGCCAGGTGCATGCCGAGTACAAGGACAAGGCCGACGCAGACGGCGATGGCCTGATCGACTGGTGGCAGAACCTCTACTCGCTGACGACTGGCGCGAACGGCGACGACGACGGCGATGGCCTGTCGAACTACGTCGAGTACATGCTCACCGAGGTGTTCCACCTTAAGGGAACGGACAGCAAGCGCCTGAGGTTCGCGCCGAACAACCCGTACAGCGTTAACCTGTACGTGCCCGACTACTTCCACCGTCTGGAAGAGCTCTACGTCGGCGAGATCTTCACCGACCACGACCGCATCCGCGACGAATGGGAGCTGAAGTACTTCACCGCGAGCAAGTACGTCTCGCCGTATATCTACGATCCCGACGAAGACGAGGACGGAGACGGATGGTCCAACCATGCCGAGTTCATGGCCGGCACCGATCCGAGCCGCCTTACCTCGCTCGGCATTGACGGCATCCAGATGGAGGAGTACCCGATTCCGATGATAGAGCTCACGGCCTCCTACCTCGAAGGGCGGAACATCTTCGGCGTGCCGCTCGTCATAAAGGCATGGCGCGACCAGGAGATGAAGTCGATTCCGGACGCAATCTGGACCATCGGCAACGTGTCCTCCGTCCAGGTTTCCGAGAACGGCGGCTCCAACGTCGTCTCGGGCGTCAAGTACATCGGCATGAACCCGAGGCGCGAGATGCAGCTCCACTTCTCGCCCGGCAGCGTTGTGCCCGGCAGCGTCCAGTTCGAGTTCAAGGACCTTGAATGGACACTTCTGGACGCAACGACTGGTCAGACGTACTTCTATGATCCCGTGACGGCCATATGGGAGGGCAATGTCATTGACAAGCAGGACCCGGATGACATTCGCCGCGGCATCCTCGTGACGCAGAACACGGGAGACGAGGTCGGCACGATCGACTACGCGACCGGCACCGCGCAGATCGACTTCGTGAAGCTGCCCGCGCAGCTGTACATCGTCGGCAACATCGCCGGAGGCACCGGCGAGGGCAACTGGTACTCGATATATGACTTGAACAAGAGCTACGTTCGCGTCAAATGGCAGTCCAAGATCACGACCGGCGGCGCCGTCAGCACGTACTACCTCGGCGAGGCCGACCCCCGCGCAAGCAACAACAACTCGCTCGGCCACGTCAAGGAGGGCCTGAACACGTTCACCGCGTTCTACGACTTCGACGGCAACGGCATGTACTCGCCCGGCGAACCGTTCGGCTTCGTCCGCAACGTCGACGTCGGCTGGAACTATGCCAAGGCGTCGATCGAGCTCACGGACACCTCCCCCGTCGCGGCGCGCTACGACATCACGAAGGGCGGTGCTACCGGTTCCGAGGGTGCTGGCGGCGAGGGCGAGAGCACGTTCGCGACCGACCGTGAGGCGCTCTGGGAGGCTTCGGCAAACGGCATCTTCGACCTGACTAACGGTATGGCGGCACCCGAGCTCAGCCATGTCCGCGTGAGGGTTGTGAGGTTTGCCGTGAACAATCCCACGAACACGGTGAACACGGAATACATGGCGACGCTCTATGACCGCGATCTCGACCTGACGGCGGCGGGCCACCAGGTCCTGACGGAGGCAGACCTGATGTCCGATCCGTGCAATGCCTATGACATTGACTGGGCTGCCGACGCCAGGAATCCGGCGCAGAAGACCCTGCAGGAGGCGATGAACTACATCACCATCTCCAACGTCTACTACGGCGTCTTCATTGGCAACGGTGCGATATCCAAGGGGGCCGAGACGAACAACGCCGTCCTGACGAAGTTGTTCCGTCGCAGGTTCTTCAATACGCGTTCGCGGCCCGTGCCGGTCTGGAACACGCAGACGATCAACACGGCGGCGCCGACGTTCACGTGGCGCGACAGCGACGGCGACGCTACCTACACGGCGTTCCGCATCAGGGTGATAGGCCCCAACGGCTTCGACTGGACGAGCGACTACCAGCTCATGCCGCCTCGCGACGAGAACGGCATCTACTCGTGGACGCCGCAGCTGCGCATCGGCTCGGTTGCATCGAACAGCTTGTTGGAGTTCAAGAACGGCGAGACGTACCTGTGGGGAATATCGACGTACAACGCCAAGTATACCGCGGACGACTGGGTTGTGGGCGGAAACTTCATAGTTGATGTCGTGAATGGCTCGACCGACTTCGGCACTGTGGATGTCGCCGTCCGCTACTACGGTCCCAACAGCGCCGTTGGCGCCGGCAGGTGGCCGATTCGCGTCCAGGCGTTCAAGACGCCCGACTTCTCGGGCGATCCGGTCGGCGAGGGCTATGTCTCCGATGTTTCCAAGATTGCGTCTACGGACGCGATCAGGGAAGCCAACGCGAGGATCTTCGGACTCAAGGCGGGGACGTACTACATCCGCGCGTTCATCGACACGGTGAACGACGGACGTCTCACGTCCTGGTTCGATGCCGCCGGACGGGCCCGTTGCTGGGAATCCTGGGGATGCTACTGCACGCGTAATGAGAGGAACGGCGTCATCATGACGCCGAAGAGCATCACCGTCGGGCCCAACTACGGATCGAGCGACCTGATCACCGTCTTCATCGACGACTGCGACGTCGACGGCGACAGCATGCCCGACGCGTGGGAATGGAGCGTCAACGCCAGCCTCGACACGTTCGGAGTGAGGACGATCGACGAAAGCAAGGGCGGTCTTGCGATCAAGAAGTCACTGGAGGCCAGCATCGACGAGGACGGTTCGTATTCGACGGGTCTTGCGACCCTCGCGACGACCAACCTCAGGTCGAGGCGTGTCGCCGCGCTCATCCTCGGCGTAGACGCGACGGGATCCGACGATGCCGTCATGTCCGCGCTCAATTCTGCCGGCGGAGACGTGACCGTCGAGCCGGTGAAGGTGGCGATCACCGCTATTGCGCTTGACCGCGACGCGGGGACGGTGACGATTACCGCCGACACCGAGGGCAAGGCGCAGGGCACGTCGTCCACAGTCAGTGAGATATACGAGCTCCCGTCCGACGGCAGCGACCTCAAGCTCACCTGCAAGGTGCTCCACTGCAACGTGATCGGCGGCGAGTGGGAGGTCAAAGCGACCAAGGAAGTCTCGATCAATCGTACCAAGACGGACTACGTGTTCGACCTCGGCGGGGATGTCGACCTCTCGAGCGGGTTCTTCAAGGTGAAATTGGAAAAGTAAGACGGCAACGGAAAGCAAATGAAAAAGGCAATCAGAAAAGTACTCGTCATCAACTCGGGCTCAAGCTCGCTCAAGTACCAGCTCTTCGACATGAAGACTGAGACGCGGCTGGCGAAGGGCCTTGTCGAGCGCATCGGCTGCGGCGGTCCCAAGGACCACGCGGCCGCGCTCGCGCAGGTCGTCGCCGATCTCGGCGACGCGGCGAAGGGAATCGACGCGATCGGACACCGCATCCTCCACGGCGGCGAGGTCTTCAAGGACTCCGCGCTCATGAACAAGGCGAACATGGCGAAGGCCAAGAGGCTCGTCAAGTTCGGGCCCCTCCACATGCCGGCGAACCTCGGCGGCGTCGAGGCGTGCGAGAAGATATTCAAGGGCGTTCCGAACGTCGGCGTCTTCGACACCGCGTTCCACATCGCGACGATGCCGGACTGCGCGGGAATGTACGCGATCGACCCGAAGTACTACAAGAAGATGGGAATCCGCAAGTACGGCTTCCACGGGACCTCGCACAAGTTCATCACGCAGGCCGCGGCAAAGTTCCTCAAGAAGCCGCTCTCCAAGGTCAACCTCGTCACGTGCCACCTCGGCAACGGCTCTTCCCTCGCCGCGATCAAGAATGGCGGCGTGGTCGATACGTCCATGGGACTTACGCCTCTCGCCGGCATGGTGATGGGTACCAGGTGCGGCGACATCGACGCCGCGGCCGTCCTCTCTATCATGGAGGCCGAGAAGAAGACTCCGGCTGAGATGGACACGCTCCTCAACAAGAAGTCCGGCCTCCTCGCCCTCGCGGGCTCGAGCGACTGCCGCGACATCTGCGACAAGGCGGCGAAGGGCGACAAGGCTGCCGAGCTCGCGCTCGAGATGCTCGCCTACCGCGTCGCGCTCTACATCGGCGCGTACAACACCGTCATCGGCGGCGCGGACGCGATCATAATGACCGGCGGCATCGGCGAGAATTCGAGCGAGGTGCGCGAGCGCGTCATCCGCCGCCTCGGCGCACTCGGCGTCAAGCTCGACCCGAAGGCGAACAAGGTGCGCGGCGAGGTCAAGGTCATCTCCGCCAAGGGCTCGAAGATCCCGGTAGTCATCATCCCCACAAACGAGGAGCTCATGATCGCCCGCGACACCGTGAAGGTGCTCGGCTAACCCTTCAACCCTTCAACCCTTCAACTTTTCAACTTTTCAACTTTTCAACCTTTCAACCTTTCAACCTAAATCAATGAACGCAATCAAGGAAATCATTGAAAAGGCCTCGAAGCTGAACGGCACGGTCGTTCTGCCAGAAGGCATGGATCCGCGCGTCGTGACCGCCGCGTGCGCTTGCGTCGACCGCAAGATCTGCACGCCGGTCGTCCTTGGCACGCCCGAGGAAATCGCAGCGGCCGAGGCGAAAGCAGGCCTCAAGCTCGCGGACCGCGGCATCAAGACGATTGACTACACGCAGGGCGACGCCGAGCTCGAGAACGCGTATCTCGAGGCGTGGAACGCGAAGGAGTCGAAGAAGCCGGCCGAGAAGCAGAAGATCATCGACCTCGCGGGTGCGCAGAAGACGCTTCGCACGAAGCGCATCTACTTCGGCGGCATGATGGTGAAGCTGGGCCGTGTCGACGGACTCGTCGCGGGCTCGATCGCCTCGACGGGCGACATGCTCCGCGCGGCGTTCCACACTCTCGGCACGCAGAAGGGCGTGAAGACCGCTTCCAGCTGCTTCATCCTCGACCTCAAGGCCCCCACGGCGTCCGGCGACGGAGTCCTCGCGTTCGGCGACTGCGCCGTCATTCCCGATCCGACGGCCGAGCAGCTCGTCGATATCGGACTCGCGACGGCGCAGACGTACCGCGACCTCACGGGGCGGACGCCCCGAGTCGCGTATCTCTCGTTCTCCACCAAGGGCTCGGCCGCGGGTCCGCTCGTCGAGAAGGTGCAGAAGGCCGTCGAGCTCGCGAAGCCGCGCTTCGCGGAGGCGGGCATCGCCATGGACGGCGAACTCCAGTTCGACGCGGCGATCGTGCCGGCGACCGGAAAGCAGAAGAACCCGAACGGTTCTGTGCAGGGCGACGCGAACGTCTTCATCTTCCCCGACCTCAACGCGGGCAACATCGGCTACAAGATCGCGCAGCGCCTCGGCGGCGCGGACGCCATCGGGCCGAACCTCCAGGGTCTCGCGAAGGCGATGAACGACCTCTCGCGCGGATGCTCCGCCGAGGACATCGTCGGAACCATCTGCGTGACGTTGCTCCAGTCGACGACCAAGTAATCGCGAACCACGAACCACGAGCCGCGAGCCACCAATGACCGACGAAAAGATGATAGCGCGCGCGAAGCAGGTCTTCGCAGTCGAGATCGAGGGTCTTGAGAAGACCCGCGACTCGCTGGGCGCGCCTTTCGTCAAGGCGGTCAGGCTGATACTCGACACCGTTTCGGACGGAGGCATCGTCGTCGTGACGGGCGTCGGCAAGAACTTGCACATAGCGGAGAAGATGAGCGCCATCTTCTCGTCGACCGGGACGCGCTCGATTGTGCTCAACCCGGTGCAGGCGATGCACGGCGACCTCGGGATGGTCTCGGCGAAGGACGTGCTCGTGGCGCTCAGCTTCTCCGGAGAGTCGGCGGAGGTGAACAACCTCATTCCGGCGATCCGCAGGCACGGGCTCAAGGTCATCTCCATGACGGGGCGGACCGACTCGACCCTTGCCAGCTTGAGCGACATCCACATCGAGATCCCCTGCGGCAAGGAGGCATGTCCGTTCGGCATGGCGCCGACGAACTCGACGACGGCGACGATGGCCATGGGCGACGCGCTAGCGATGGTTCTCATCGACGCACAGAAGTTCCCAGTCGAGGACTACGCGATGAACCATCCGGCGGGGGCGATCGGCAGGGCTCTTGTCATGAAGGTGACGGATGTCATGCGCGTGGGCGACCGGCTTGCGAAGGTCGGTCCGGACGCGACTGTCATGGACGCCCTTATGGCGATGACGAAGGCGCAGTCGGGCTCGGCCGTCGTGGCGGGCGAGGACGGCAAGCTCCTCGGCATCTTCACCGACGGCGATTTCCGCCGGCTCATGAGCGAGAAGGTCTATGTAGGGTCATCTAGGGTCGACGTAAGGTCGGCTAAGGTCGATGTAGGGTCGGCGGGATCCCTAAACGACCCTAATGGACCCTATTTGACTCTAAATGACCCTATCTCCCGCTACATGACCAAATCTCCGCTATTCGTGAGGGACGATGTCTACGCGGCGGAGTTGCTCAAGATATTCGAGAAGAGGCGCATCGACGACCTGCCGGTGTGCGACGCGTCTGGCCGGGTGGTCGGGCTCGTGGACATCCAGGACCTTCCGAAGATGAAGGTCCTTTAGGCATTGATTTAAAAACCAAAAGAAAGGAACGACTCAATGAACAAGAAGTTTATGACTTTCGCCATCGCCGCGCTTGCGGCAGCGGTCGCCCTCGGCGCGCCGAAGAAAAGGGCTGTCGTGGCCGAAGACGAGGATGCGCCCACCACCGGCAAAGACGCGAAGATACTCATCGACCAGTTCCCGAGGCTTGGACGCCAGTCCACGCTGCCCGCCCCTTCTCTCTCCGGCGGCAGCATCATCGGCAAGTGCTACACGAAGCCGAGGAGCTGGATTGTCCTCGAGACGAAGTACACGACGTTTGCGAAGTGGCAGGACCAGCTCACCTTCACTTGGCATGTCCTCCTCGAGACCAAGACAGCGACCGAGAACAAGGGCAACAAGGAAGGTCTTCCCCCTTACTCGTACTTCACGACGGCGGTCACATACCAGAACATCCCGCAGGGCTCGCACGCGGCGTCCGTGTGCCTGCATCCGTCCTACCTCGAGCGGTACGGCGAGCCAAAGGCGATCGGCATCGTCATCACGAACGCCAAGGGCGAGACGCTCCAGGGCGACTGCGACAGCGAGATCACCGGCATACAGAAGCATCCGAAGACCATTGAGGCGGCCTTCTGGAACAACCAGGAGATCATGAACAAGAATGACAAGGACGGCAATCCGCTCATCGAGCGTCGCCAGGGCCTCATGGACCGCTCGAAGACGATCTGGGCGCTCGTGAACCCGAACGACTACGAGCAGGTTGCGCAGTGAGGATTGGGCAACGGGCAACCGGTAACGGAAGACTAACATCCTATGGCCAAGAGATACCTAACATTAGACATCGGCGCTTCTTCGGTGAAGCTCGCCGAGTATGAAGGCGGCAAAGGCGCGCTCACGCTTGTAAACTACGGCATTGCCGCGCTTGCCGCGCCGCTCGACTCGGGCAACGCGGACGCGATACTGTCGCCGGCGATACTCCAGATCGTCCGCGAGAAGGGCATCAAGCCGGGCCCTGTGTCGCTGTCCATCTCCGGACAGATGGTGTTCCCGCGGTTCGCATCGATTGCCTCCGCAGGCGGCGCCGACAAGTTCGACCAGCAGGTCCGCTTCGAGATCGAGCAGAATATTCCGTTCCCGATCGACGAGATGATATGCGACAGGCAGGTCCTTGGCGACAACGAGAACGGCGAGAAGAACGTGATGATCGTGGCGGCGAAGACCGACCAGGTCGAGGAGATCACGGCGGCCGTTCGCGGCGCCGGGTTCAGCCCCGAGCTCGTCGACGTCGCGCCGATCGCGCTCACGAACGTCTTGGCCGCCTCTGGCGGGGACGGCGGGTGCAACGTAATACTCGACATCGGCGCGAAGACGACATCTCTTATCATCGTCGACGGCGAGAAGCTCTACAACCGTTCGATTCCCGTCGCGGGCAACATGATCACGAAGGAGATCGCGAACGCCCTCGGCATCTCGCCAGACGAAGCCGAGCAGGTCAAGCGCGAGAACGCGTATGTCGCGCTCGGCGGCGTCGTCGAAGACGAAGACGAGACGCGCGACCGCATATCCAAGGTGTGCCGCGCCGTCATGACGCGTCTTCACGCCGAGATATCGCGCTCGATCAACTTCTACCGCTCGCAGCAGGGCGGCGGCGTGCCGACGAAGCTGTATCTGACGGGCGGCACGGCGCTCCTTCCGCAGGTAGACCGCTTTTTCGCCGAGGGGTTGCAGATCGAGGTCGAATACTTCAATCCATTCGCCGCGATCGAGATCGGCCCCAGGGTCGACGCGGCGGCGCTCGAGGTGGAAGGCGCGTGCCTTGCGGCGACGGCCGGCGTCGCGCTCCATGCGGCGGGAGCGGCCCCGTACGCGATCAACCTTCTTCCGCCGTCGCTTGTCAAAGAGCGCGCTGACGTCGCGAAGATACCGTTTGTCGCAGTTGGCGCGGTCGGGCTTGTCGCGGCGCTGGTCCTCGTCCTTCTTGCAGCGAAGCACGACGCGGCGGTGGCCGAGGCCGAGCGCGATTCGGTGCAGGGCGTGGAGCAGAAGCTCAAGGCGGTCGACGCGAAGGTCAAGGCCGCGGCGGCGGTCGTCGAGCGCGAGAACGCGCGCGCTGAGGAGTTCAAGGGGCTCTTCGCGAAGCGCGGCGCGGCGGTTTCGAAGATGAACGCCGTCAGGTCCGCGCTCGGGTCCGAGATGTGGATCGAGAAGTGGGAGGGCGACCGCGTGACGATACGCGGCTGGCATGACGATGTCGAGTCGCTCATCGCCCGCTCGAAGACCGGCGGTTCTACCGCGGCGCAGATCATCGAGGCGAGGCTAAAGGGCTCGCCGTTCGTCGACCCGTCGTCCGTCAAGATCGAGTCGATGACCTCCGTCGGCAAGGATGCGCTTCTTGACCAGATAGTAGTCGTCGTCAAGTTTGGAAAGGGCGGAAAGGGAGAAGCCAGATGAACATGTCCAAGAACCAGGTGGTCATGGCCGCGATTGGCGGCGTGACGCTCGTCGCGGCGGCCGCGCTCGGCTACTTCGTATTCGACGCCTATTCGTCGAAGGGCGAAGCGGTCGACGAGTGCGAGGGCTCGAAGGATTCCGTGAGGCGTCTTCTCAGGGGCGACGTCAGCCCCGACAAGGAGAGCGAGCTCGCGTACAAGAAGAACGCCGACACGCTTTCCGGCTGGACCGAGGCCGCGCTTGCGACCGCAGCGGCGGGAGACCGTGCCGTTAAGGACGACATAAACCCCGCCGCCTTCAAGCAGCGGCTCGTCTCGGAGGCGCGCACGCTTTCCGAACTCGAGGGCGGCGTCGACGGAAAGGTCGTGAAGAGCGGGTTCTCGTTCGGCTTTCCGGATTTCGTAGCTGGAGACAAGTTGCCGGAGAAGGACCAGCTTCCGCGTCTGCAGCGACTTTGGGGCGACGTCCGTTTCTAGTCGAGAAGCTCCAGGCCT